>Ga0209333_1000266_pt1 | contig 28996 bp, 31 predicted proteins | sample BlaSpr_A8_OM2_O3_FD_187982 | JGI IMG/M metagenome (GOLD analysis project Ga0209333, IMG submission 187982) | Forest soil microbial communities from Thunder Bay, Ontario, Canada - Black Spruce, Ontario site 2_A8_OM2_O3 (SPAdes) (version 2) | ecosystem: Environmental > Terrestrial > Soil > Boreal... | reverse complement strand
GCGGGAATGTCGAACCGCCAGGTGGGCTGGACCGCGAGGCAGGGATGGATGCCCCAGTTGTAGTCGAACGGCAGGTACCCGATGTTGCGGAGTTCGTAGCCGAGGGTGAAGCGCGGCTGGCCCGCGCACAGCGTGATCGTGCGGGTGAGCGTGGCCGGGGTGATCGGCGTGGTGACCGTGGTCCGGAGTTGCACGACGTCTGGGGCAGGCCGGCCGATCGAGTAACTGGCCTGCTGGGTCCAGACCTCGCCCATGTAGGGCAGCAGGTCGCCGTAGCGGTTGCGGCTGCTGCGCCCGCCAGGGAAGGCGTCATCCCAGCCGCCGGCCCAGTGGTCGTCGAAGTCGGCGTGGATGGCCGCCAGATGCGGGACGACCCGTGGTGACTTCCAGAGGAGGTCGCGGTCGCGTGGCTTGTCGATCAGCCGGAAGATGTTCCCGCCGCGCTCGGGCATGACGTCGAGCGAGAGGATCTCGTTCTCCAGGCGGATGACTTTGAGTCCGTGGTAGGACCATGCGTCGTCGATCAGGACCGGCATCGGGTCAGGCCGGCCGGGCCGGCGGGTCGTCCATCTCGATCTCGGCCGCGGTCTGCGCGATCTTGCCGCTGCTGAAGACCAGCCCTTCATCGTTGGCGAGCCGGTCGCCGATCCGCGCCGCCCACTGCGGCGCGGCGACGATGACGGCGATGGCGGCCGCCACCCAGACCAGCGCGAGGATGGCGATCACCTGGCCCGACGTCGAGCTGGGCCAGGGCAGCACGTTGCGGTAGAGCGTGTAGCCGAGCACGACAAGCCCGAGAACCGGGATGATGAAATCGAGGCGGTTGGCGGGCTGGCCGTGGCGGGGACCACGGACGCACAGGAAGTACCACGCCCCAGCGGTGAAGATCCCGTACGCGACGAGCAGGACCAGGGTGCCCACCGTCCCGGACCAGGCGAATAGGTTGAATGCCACCGAGGTGCCCGCCACCAGGATGAGGATAATCACGGCGCAGGCGACCACCGCGATGGCCCCGGCAGCGACCGCGGGGACGCCGGATTTTCCCGACACCCGGCTGAGCCGGCGGTCGCCGACGCCGCCGCGGCTCATCGCGAACAGCAGCCGGGCCGCCGCGACGAGCGTGGCCAGGCAGCAGCCGATCGCAGCGATCGTGGTGCCCAGGGTCACGATGTCCCCGACCGCGGGGGTGACGTACTCGGCGCCGAGAGTGCCGAAGAGCGATGAGGAACTGGCGAACGCGGCCACGCCCTTCGTGGTGGTGCCGAAGCCGAGCATCTCGATCGCGGTTCCCACCGTGTAGAAGATCCCGCCGAACAGGGCCACGCCGAATATCGCTCGGGGGATGGCGCGCCGTGGATCCGTCGCTTCCTCGCCCAGCGTGGCGGCCGCCTCGAATCCGGCGAAGGACAAGAAGCCGAACACGATGCCCAGGAACAGGGTGCTGGTGCCGACGCCGGGCGGGACGGTGAACATGTTCAGGGTGAAAGGCTGGTGATGCGGGGCGTGCCCGGAAGCGACCCGGATGAACACCACGACACCGATGAGGACGATCAGTGAGGCAGTGAGGACCTCGACCCACAGCAGCGTCCGCATCGAGCGTTTGACCGGCGAGATCGCCATGGCCAGGCAGGCGGCCACCGACCCCAGGGCGATCAGCCAGGGCGCGATGGTCGGAGTCGTGTGCCACAGACCGATGGCCTGCAGGAAGCTCGCGCCGAAGATCCCGGCCGTCATCGACGTGGTGATGGTGAAGGCGAAGTACGCGCCGAGCAGGGACCAGCCCGCGACGACCCCCGCGCGTGGCCCGATCGTAACGCCCGTGAGCCCGAACACCGACCCCGCATGGCTCAGCCTGCCGCAGATGCGGGCGAAGCCGTAGGCGACCAGGACGACGCCGACGGTGGCAAGGATGAAGGTCAGCGGGACTGCGCGGCCGACGGTGGCACCGGCGCCCTGCGGGTTGATGTTCACGGCCAGGCTGGCGCCCATCGCGGCGATGGACAACGAGATCGCACCCCAGGTGCTCAGCGTCCGCCGGAGCACCGGCGTGGTCGAGTCCGCCGAGACGCCTTTCGTTGTGGTCATATGCTCCGCCCTCCTGGGGATCGCGGCGGTTGACATTGTTCGCTCGCTTGACTGAAACCTAGGGATCATGAGGCGTTCAGACAATGACGAAGCGCTCACACGGTTATTCGGTGAGAGCGAAGAATCCGCCGTCATCCGCCGCGGCGGGCTGCTGGCGAGCGGTTAAACGCCGTCCTCGGTACCGCCGACGGCGTCCGCCACTGCGCGGGCCGTTTCGACCAGGTCAGCGACGGCCGTCGAGCTCTCGGGCCACCACGCCAGGGCCACCGAGCAGTGCGGAATGTCGGAAATTGGGACAAAGACCACACCTGGGCGAGCATAGTAACGTCCCGCGCCGGCCGAAGTGATGCTGATGCCGTCACCGCGGGCCACCATGTGCAGTTCGGCGTCGCGGGTCCGCGCTTCGGCCACGATCGGCGCTGGTCCGGTCCGGTACTCATCCAACAGCCAGTACCCGCGCCACGGGCCCGGCGAGGGCGGCGCGGCGATGAGCGGCTCCTGAAGCAGGTCGCTGACGGAGACCGACTCACGTCTGGCCAGCCGGTGGCCCTCGGGTACGCAGGCGACCCGGGGCTCGGTAGTCAGCTCGAGGGTGACGATCCCGGCCAGGCCGACCGGCGGGCGCACGATCGCAGCGTCCACGTCGTGGCTGCGCAGGCCGGCCGTGGGATCGGCGAAGTCGTATTCCACGCTGTGCAGGGGCTGGTCGGGCCGCCGCTCCAGGTAGGTGCGGACCAGGCGCGGCATGAGTTCCAGGCCTGCGCCAATGACGTAACCGAGGGTCAGCGGCCGGCCGGACCGGGCCGCCATGCGCTGCGCCACCCGGACCGCATCGTCGAGGTCGTCCAGGACGTGGGTCAGCAGGCTGGCGAAGACGCGTCCGGCATCGGTCAGCTCCACCGAGCGGGTGGTCCGCTCGAACAGGGTCAGCTTCAGCTGGCGCTCGAGTTCCTTGACGGTCTCGCTGATCCACGGAGTAGACACGACGAGACGCTCAGCCGCACGGGAGAAGCTGAGTTCTTCCGCAACGGCGAGGAACGCCCGCAGCTGACGCAACGTGATGTTGAGGTTGGCGATGAGGCCCCCGGTCCGTGCGCTGATTGTTCGGCTTCAGCGAAAAGTCTGCTCACTCGTTCGTCATTGTTCAAGGGCCCGGCTGCCCCTAGCGTGACAGGCGCGTCGTCACGTCTGAGCACTTCGATCTCTAGGAGCGGCCGACCATGCCACCCGAACGCTGGGGCCCGGTGGATGCGAACATATCCATGCTGTTCACCGAGGTGCCGCTGGCGGAGCGGCCGGCCACGGCCCGGGCGGCCGGCTTTACCGCAGTGGAAGCCTGGTGGCCGTTCGAGGCGGCAGTCCCGGCCGATACCGAGGTGGCCAGGTTCGAGCAGGCGGTCCGTGACGCCGGCGTGCAACTCGTCGCCCTGAACGGCTTCGCCGGAGACATGCCCGCCGGCGACCGGGGCATCCTCTCGTGGCCGGGCCGTCAGCGGGAATTCCTGGACAACCTGGATGTCGTGCTGGGCCTCGGTGCCCGGCTCGGCTGCCGGCGCTTCAACCTGCTGTACGGCAACCGGATCGACGCAGCACCCGCCGAAGCCCAGGACGAGCTGGCGATGGAGAATCTGGTTCTCGCTGCCCCAGCTGCCCGGAAGGCGGGTGCGGTCCTGCTGCTGGAGCCGCTCAGCGGGGCATCGCGGTATCCGCTGCGAACTTCCGGCGATGTCCTCGGCGTGCTCGGCCGCCTGCCGGGCGACAGCGCCGATATTGCCTGGCTGCTCGCTGACCTGTATCACCTGCGGGTCAACGGGGAAGACATTCCCGCCATGCTGGACCGCGTGTACGCGCGGATCGGCCATGTACAGGTCGCTGACGTGCCCGGGCGGCACGAGCCGGGCACGGGAACGGCCGACCTGGATGGCTGGGTCACACGGCTGCGCCAGCTGGGGTACCAGGGACCGATTGGCCTGGAATACGCGCCGCTGGACACGACCGCCGCCGGCTTGCACCACCTCGGGACGGCCCGCGAGGTCGTCCCGTCGTCCCCGGAGGTCTGAGTGAGGGAGCATCCGTCAGTGCAGAGCATGCCGACGGTGGCGTTCATCGGCCTGGGAATCATGGGCCGGCCCATGGCCGCCAACCTCGTCAAGGCGGGGTTTGACGTCGTAGGGCATTCCCGCCGACCGGAATCGGCTGATGGACTGCTGGCAGCGGGAGGCAGGTGGGCCGACAGCGTCGCCTCGGCTGCGCGAGAGGCTGACGCGGTCATCACCATGCTGCCGGATTCCCCAGATGTCGAGGCCGTCGCGCTCGGGCCAGACGGCATCGTCGACAGTGCGCCGTCCGGAGCGTTGTTCATCGACATGAGCTCCATCCGGCCCGACGTGGCCCGCCGGGTGGCGGCGGCCGGCATCGCGCGCGGGCTGCGCTGCCTCGACGCGCCCGTCAGCGGCGGTGAACGCGGCGCGATCGACGGGACACTGTCGATCATGGCTGGCGGGGCAGCCGTTGATGTCGCGGCGGCCCGTCCCGTGCTCGAGGCCATGGGGTGCACCATCCTGCATGTCGGCCCGGCGGGCTCCGGGCAGACCGTCAAGGCCGCGAACCAGGTCATCGTGGCCGGCAACATCGAGCTCGTGGCCGAGGCGCTGGTCTTCCTTCAGGCCCAGGGCGTGGACATGGAGGCGGCCGTCGCCGTCCTGCAGGGCGGCCTGGCGGGCAGCACGGTGCTCACCCGGAGGGCGGCCTCGATGCTGGCGGGCGATTTCACTCCAGGCTTCCGCATCGAGCTGCACGACAAGGACCTGGCCATATTCACCTCCGCGGCTCGCGATGCGGGTGTTGTGACACCGGTTGGCGCGGTCCTGGCCCAGCTGACCGGCGCGGCACGTGCGCAGGGGGACGGCGGTCTCGATCACACGGCGCTCATGCGCGTCGTCCAGCGGCTGGCCGGCCAGCTGCCGTGAGGCGATCTCCGGAGACTGCCGAGGAGCCGGCGTGAGGACCCACGACACCGCCCCGGCCGGTGACTGGCTGGCCATCAACACCATCCGGACGCTGACCATCGACGCGGTTCAGGCGGCTCAGTCGGGGCACCCCGGCGCTGCGATGGCCCTGGCGCCGGTCGGCTACACGCTCTGGAACGATGCGCTGCGGTACGACGTGACCGATCCGGCGTGGCTGAACCGGGATCGGTTCGTCCTGTCGGCTGGGCATGCCTCAATGCTCCTGTACTCACTGCTGCACCTGGCCCGGGTACGTCGCTCCGCCGGCGACACCGAGCTGGCGGTGCCGCTGGCCGACATCAGGCGTTTCCGGCAATTGGGCAGCGTGTGCGCCGGGCATCCGGAGTACGGGCTGACCCCCGGGGTCGAGTGCACGACTGGGCCGCTCAGCACCGGCGCGGGCGCCAGCGTGGGAATGGCGATGGCCGGCCGGTGGCTGGCCCAGCACTTCAACCGCCCCGGCTTCCCGCTCTTCGACTATGCCGTCTATGCCGTGGTCGGTGACGGCTGCATGATGGAGGGGCTGGGCCAGGAGGCCGCGTCCCTGGCCAGCCACCTGCAGCTGAGCAATCTGTGCTGGATCTACGACAGCAACCGGGTCACCATCGAGGGCCCCACTGATCTGGCCTTCTCCGAGGACGTCCAGGCCAGGTTCCGCGCCTACGGCTGGGAGGTCCGCCGCGTTGGCGACGTCGGGGACCTGGACGCGCTGCGCGCAGCGTACGCCGCGGCGCGGCGATCGGCTGACCGCCCGACGCTCATCGTGGTCGACACGGTAATCGGGGTGGGCGCCCCGACCAAGCAAGGCACCTCGGCCGCGCATAGCGAGCCGCTCGGGATCGACGAAGCACGGGCGGCCAAGCGTTCGTACGGGTGGCCGGAGGACGCGTCGTTCCTGGTGCCCGAAGAAGCGTACGCCCGGTTCACCGCGGGCGTCGGCGCCCGCGGGCACCGGGCCCGCCGGCAGTGGGACCAGATGGCGGCGTGCTACCAGCGAGCGCACCCGGAACTCGCCGCCGAGCTCGACCAGATGATGGCCGGGACGCTCCCAGCATGCTGGGACACCGGGCTGCCGGAATTCTCTGCCGACGGCGGTGAGGTGGCCGGGCGGGCCGCGAGCCAGCAGGTGCTGAACGCCATCGCCCCGCGGGTCCCCTGGCTGCTCGGCGGCTCGAGCGATCTCGCGCCCTCGACGAAGGCACGCCTAACGTTCCCGGCCGCCGGGGACTACCAGGCCGGCTATGCCGGACGGAACCTGCACTTCGGCGCCCGCGAGGCGGCCGCCGCTGCCGCAGCCAACGGCATGGCGCTGTGCGGAGTCCGCCCGTTCCAGGCCGGCTTCCTGGTCTTCTCCGACTTCCAGCGCGGCCCGCTCCGGCTCTCGGCGCTGATGAAGCTGCCGGTCGTACACCTCTACACGCACGACTCGATTTCCATGGGCGAGGACGGCCCCACCCATCAGCCGGTCGAGCAGCTGGCGTCGATCCGGGCCATGCCCGGCCTGGTCGACCTGCGCCCCGCAGACGCCAACGAGGTTCGTGAAGCCTGGCGCGTCATGCTGCCGATGACCAGCCGGCCGACCGTACTCATCCTCGGCAAACAAGACGCACCCGTCCTGGACCGCACCCGGTACGCACCCGCCAGCGGCCTGGCTCGCGGCGGCTACATCCTGGCCGAACCGCCCGGCGGGCAGCGTCCGGAAGCCATCATCATCGCCAGCGGCAGTGAAGTCGCGCTCGCCGCCGGGGCCTACGAGGAGCTGCTAGCGGAGGGCTTGAACGTTCGCGTGGTCAGCCTGCCCTCATGGGCGCTGTTCGAGGAGCAGGACCAGTCCTACCGTGACCTGGTACTGCCACCTGACATCCTCCCGCGGGTGGCCGTAGAGCAGGCATCGGCCCTGGGCTGGGAACGCTGGACCGGCACGCAAGGGACGATCATCGCCATGCGCTCGTTCGGCGCGTCAGGTCCGGGCCGTGATGTCCGGCAGCACTTCGGCTTCACCATCGCCGCCGTAGCAGAGGCCGTCCGGGCTGCCGTTAGCCTCAGAGTTACCAGTGGTTCCAGTGCACGATCTCGTCGAGAGGCCGACGGTCGGGCCGACTAATGGGCTGTACCGTGGGATGGCGGCGCGGCGACCCACAGGAGCAAGCGCATGAAGGTCAACCCGGTTGGGGCGGGACTCGACGAAGGTCGGCTGGAACGGATCACCGAGCACCTGCAGCATCGCTACGTCGACGCCGGGCGCATCGCGGGATGCCAGGTCGCCGTCGCCCGTCACGGTCACGTGGGCTATTTCCGGTCACTGGGTTTGCGGGACCTCGAACGGTCCGAGCCCGTCGAGGAGGACACCATCTGGCGTATCTACTCGATGACTAAGCCGATCACCGGGGTCGCGCTGATGTCGCTGTATGAGCGGGGGACGTTCCAGCTCAGCGACCCGGTGACGCGCTTCATCCCGCAGTGGCGCGACCTGAAGGTTCGCGAGCGAGCCGAGGACGGGTCGGAGCGGCTCGTCGACCCGGAGCGGCCGATGACGGTGCGCGACCTGCTGATGCACATGTCCGGCCTCGGTTTCGCCGGCGGCCGGACCCTGCAGGAGCTGTTCTCGGCCGACAATGCCGAGCTTGGCCAGGGATTCGCCCCGGGGTCGCGGCGGGGCCCCGGCGCCACACTGCAGAGCATGGTGGACCGTTATGCCGGTTACCCGCTGGAGTTCCATCCCGGCACACACTGGCTCTATTCGGTATCGACGGATGTGTGCGGACGGCTGGTCGAAATCATCTCGGGGCAGCGCTTCGACGACTATCTGCGGGAGACGATTTTCGAGCCCCTCGGCATGAATGACACAGGGTTCATGGTGCCCGACGACAAGGTGGGCCGGTTCGCCGCATGCTACCGCCGTGACGCGAGCAAGAAACTCGTCGTGGTCGACGATCCACAGCGCAGTGGTTACCGGAAGGAGCCCTCGTTCCTGTCCGGCGGCGGCGGGCTGGTGTCCACCACAACCGATTACCTGCGTTTTTGCCAGCTGCTGCTGGGCGGGGGCGAGCTGGATGGCGTGCGCATCCTGGGACGCAAGACGGTCGAGCTGATGAGCTCCAACCATCTCCCGGGGGACGGTGACCTTCAGTCGGTCGCGATGCCGGGCGGCTACGGCGAGGTGGGTTTCGCCGGCATGGGCTTCGGTCTCACCGTCGCGGTCGCCAAGGCTCCGGCAGCCACGCAGGTCATCGGCTCGCCCGGCGAGTACATGTGGGGCGGCGCCGCGTCGACGATCTTCTGGGTGGATCCCGCCGAGGACCTCACCGTGGTCTTCATGACCCAGCTCCTGCCGTCGGGCACGTTCAACTTCCGCGGGCAGCTCAAGACGCTGGTGTATCCGGCGATCGCCGACTAGCTACCGGCGGGGCTTACCCTCGGTGCTGTGCGCCAGGAGACCGAGCCCGAGATGCGCTACCAGGACCTGATCGACGACCTGCTCGGCCGCCCCGGGGCCACCCCGCCGCCGGGCGGCAGCGGCTTCGGCCGCGGCGCGGTCCGGTTCCAGAAGAAGATCTTCGTGATGTTCGTCCGCGGGCGGCTGGTGCTGAAGCTGCCCGCCGCCCGGGTGGACGAGCTCGTCGCGGCCGATGAGGGCGTCCGTTTTGACGCGAACAAGGGCACGCCGATGCGGGAGTGGTTCAGTCTCAATCCTGAATCCGGTCTGCCGTGGCTGCCGCTGGCCACGGAGGCGCTGGAATTCGCCCAGGCTGTGCACTTCGCCCAGGCCGCGCGTGCCGGAGGGAACAGCGGATGAGCGTGCTGCGGGTGCGCGGCCGGGCGCTGCCGGACGGTGAGCCGGTCGACCTCTACGCGGACGGCGACCGGTGGACCACGGAGCCGGTCGCCGGGGCGGAACTCGTCGCCGGGGCGGAACTCGTCGCCGGGGGCTGGCTGATTCCCGGCTTGGTCGACGCGCACACCCACCCGGGCGCCGAGATGCCGGGCAAGCCGCTGGACGAGGCGCTGCTGCGTGACGACCTGCATGAGCACGTCGCGGCGGGCGTGACGATGATCCGCTCGCCGGGCCTTGCCGCCGACCCGCCGGCCTGGTTCGGCCGCGACAGCGACGTGCCGCGGGCCGTGCACGCCGGGCCGTGGATCGCTCAGGTCGGGCAGTTCTTCGACGGCTGGGGACGCCGCGCCAGCCACGCCGAACTCCCGGCGCTCGCGGCAGCTCAGGCACAGCGCGCCGGCTGGGCCAAGCTGATCGGCGACTGGAGCGTGGGCGACGAGCCGATCCCGGCAGATGTCCTGGCAGCCGTGGTGGCCGCTGTGCACGCTGTTGGCGGCCGGGTCGCGGTGCACGCGCAGCACCCGGGCGGCAGCGCAGCCGCGGTCGCGGCGGGCGTCGACTCGCTGGAGCACGGCATGTGGCTGGATCCGTCGCTAGCTGCCGCAGATGGCCGCGCAGGGCACCGCGCTCACTCCGACACTCTTCAGCATCGTCGATGACCTGCCGAAGGCCGCCTCGGCGCCCGAGGGACCGAGAAAGGACTGGTACGTCGGGGGCGCGAGCGTGCACGCCGAGCTCACCGCGGCGGCAGCCGCGGCGGGCGTGACGATCCTGGCGGGCACGGACTCACGCCCGCACGGGCGGGTCGCCAGCGAGATCCGTGCGCTGGCGGCGGCCGACGTCCCGGCGCACGACGCGCTCGCGGCGGGCTCCTGGGCGGCCCGGGCATACCTGGGACTGCCCGGGCTGGCCGAGGGAGCGCCCGCCGACGCGGTCGTCTACGACAGCGACCCGCGGGCCGACCTGGACCAGCTCGGCCACCCGCGGGCCGTCATCCTGCGCGGCCAGCTCGTCCGGCCGGCCAGGCTTACAGCGCGTCGCTGACGTCGAGGTCCAGGCGGTACTTGCTGATCGCCTGGCCCAGCACCTCGGGCTTGAGCTCGCCGGCCTTGACCAGCTGGGTCAGCACGGCCAGCGTGACCGACTCGGCGTCGACGTGGAAGAACCGGCGCGCGGCTGGCCTGGTGTCCGAGATGCCCCAGCCGTCCGTGCCGAGCGAGGCGAACGGGGCGCTGACCCAGCGGGCGATCTGGTCCGGAACCGCACGGATCCAGTCGCTCACCGCGACGACCGGCCCGGGGTGGTCCGCCAGCGCGCTGACCACGTGCGGCACGCGCGGCTCGGCGTCGGGGTGCAGCATGTTCCACTCGTCGCAGCTCAGCGCGTCCCGGCGCAGCTCGGTCCAGGACGTGGCCGACCACGCCTCGGCGGCGACGCCCCAGTCCTCGGCCAGCAGCCGCTGCGCGTCCAGCGCCCAGCGCACCCCCACGCCCGAGGCGAGGATCTGCGCCCGCGGCCGCTCGGCCGGGCGCTCTCCGCTTGCATCGGCGGCCTCGGCGGGCTGCGGCGCGTCGGCGTACCGGTACAGGCCGCGCAGGACGCCCCGCTCCAGCGCCTCGACGCCGCCCGGGTAGTCGGCCGGCACGGCGGGCTGCACGTACGGCTCGTTGTAGACGGTCAGGTAGTAGAAGATGTTCTCGCCGTCCGGGTAGTCGGGCGACGGGCTGTACATCCGCCGCAGCGCGTCCCGGACGATGAAGGACAGCTCGTACGCCCAGGCCGCGTCGTAGGACACGCACGCCGGGTTGGTCGACGCGAGCAGCACCGAGTGGCCGTCGTTGTGCTGCAGCCCCTCACCGCTCAGCGTGGTGCGGCCCGCGGTCGCGCCGAGCAGGAAGCCGCGGCCCATCTGGTCGCCGAGCGCCCACATCTGGTCGCCGGTCCGCTGGAACCCGAACATCGAGTAGAAGATGTAGACCGGGATCATGTGGATGGCGTGCGTGGCGTACGCGGTGCCCGCGGCGATCATCGAGCCCATCGCCCCGGCCTCGCTGATCCCCTCGTGCAGGATCTGGCCCTTCTCCGACTCCTTGTAAGACAGCAGCAGGCTGCGGTCCACGGCCTCGTAGGTCTGGCCGTGCGGGTCGTAGATCTTCGCCGTCGGGAACAGCGAGTCCATCCCGAACGTGCGCGCCTCGTCCGGGATCACGGGCACGAACCGCGCGCCGATCTGCCGGTCCTTCATCAGGTCCTTGAGCAGCCGGACGAACGCCATCGTGGTAGCGACCGACTGCCGGCCCGAGCCCTTCATGAGGTCGTCGTACGGCTTGCCGCCGGGCGGCGGCAGCGGCTTGGCGCGCACCACGCGCTTGGGCAGGTAGCCGCCGAGCGCGGCCCGGCGCTCCTTCATGTACTGGATCTCGTCGGACGTCTCGCCCGGGTGGTAGTACGGCGGCAGCTCGGCCTCCAGAGCCGAGTCCGGGATGTCCAGGTACAGCCGGTCGCGGAACTCCTTGAGCTCCGCCACGGTGAGCTTCTTCATCTGGTGGGTGGCGTTGCGCGCCTCGAAGTCGGGGCCGAGCGTCCAGCCCTTGATCGTGTGCGCCAGGATCACGGTCGGCTGGCCAACGTGCTCCTGCGCCGACTTGAACGCCGCGTAGACCTTGCGGTAGTCGTGGCCGCCGCGGGACAGGTTGCGGATCTCGTCGTCGGACAGGTGCTCGACCATGGCCCGCAGCCGCGGGTCCCCGCCGAAGAAGTTCTCCCGGGTGTACGCGCCGGACTCGACCGCGTAGGTCTGGAACTGGCCGTCCGGCGTCGTGTTCATCTTGTTGACCAGGACCCCGTCGGTGTCCTTGGCCAGCAGCGGGTCCCAGTCCCGGCCCCAGATGACCTTGATCACGTTCCAGCCTGCACCGCGGAAGGTCGCCTCGAGCTCCTGGATGACCTTGCCGTTGCCGCGCACCGGGCCGTCCAGGCGCTGCAGGTTGGCGTTGATCACGAAGGTCAGGTTGTCCAGTTCCTCGCGCGCGGCCACCTGGATCGCGCCGCGCGCCTCGGGCTCGTCCATCTCGCCGTCGCCGAGGAACGCCCATACGTGCGACCGGCTGGTGTCCTTGAGCTCGCGGGCCAGCAGGTACCGGTTGAACCGGGCCTGGTAGATCGCGTCGATCGCGCCAAGGCCCATGGACACGGTCGGGAACTCCCAGAAGTCCGGCATCAGCCGCGGGTGCGGGTAGGACGGCAGCCCCCCGCCGTGCCCGCGGTGCGACAGCTCCTGGCGGAACCCGTTCAGCTGGTCCTCGGTCAGCCGGCCCTCGAGGAACGCGCGCGCGTAGATGCCGGGCGCCGCGTGCCCCTGGATGAACACCTGGTCGCCGGACTCGCCGTGGTCCTTGCCGTGGAAGAAGTGGTTGAACCCGACCTCGTACAGGCTCGCGGCCGAGGCATACGTGGCAATGTGCCCGCCGACGCCCATCCCGGGCCGGTTGGCGCGGGACACCATCACCGCGGCGTTCCAGCGGATATAGGCGCGAATCCGCCGCTCGACGTACTCGTCGCCGGGGAACCACGGCTCGCGCTCCGGCGGGATCGTGTTGATGTAGTCGGTGCTGCGCAGCCCGGGCACGCCGACCTGCTGCTCACGAGCCCGCTCCAGCAGCCGGAGCATGACGTAGCGGGCCCGGGACCGGCCGCGGGCCGTGACGACGTCATCGAACGAGTCGAGCCACTCTCTGGTCTCGTCAGGATCGATGTCAGGCAGCTGGCTGGGCAGGCCGTCGCTGATGATAGAAAAGCGCTGGCTTCCAGAGGCCACGAGCTGTTCCTTGCCTTCCCGCGGTCGGGCACGGCCAACTGGCCGCCGCCCCCGCTGGTGTTGTCTGATCAGGCAGCACTCCGCCGCCCGGTGCACAGGTTCTTACCCTCAATTGTCATCCTCGCAAGCGAGTGCCTGGAACGCATCCCTACTGGCCGGTAGTGCCACGGCGCGTGAGTCGTGGCGCCTTCACTTCACTGTTTGCCTATGCCAGTCTGGGTAGGACCAGGGGCTAACCGGAGGACCTGTATCTGGCAAGGCTAGAGGAGGTGGAAGCATGCAGGCTGTAGTCGGAGACCGGCTGCACGTACACGGCAACGCCGTTGGCCACCCCGAGCGGACCGGCGTGATCCTCGAGGTCCGTGACTCGAGTGGGGCACCGCCCTACCTGGTCGAGTTCGACGACGGCCATACCTGCCTGATCTTCCCGGGGCCCGACGCGGTCGTCGAGCACCCGGCGCGCAGGGCGACGCGCAGGACGAGCGCACCAAAGCAGCGCAAGGCGAAGGCCTGACCCACGTGGCGTCGCGTTCTGTATGAAAACAGAGATCATCCGGGTGCACACCGGGCACTCCGACTCCGTCTATGACATAACTCCGCAGTGCGAGGAGTTCGCGCGTGCGGCGTCCGGTGGCGGCGACGGCCTGCTGCACGTGTTCGTCCCGCACGCCACGGCCGGCGTCGCGGTGATCGAGCTGGGTGCCCGCAGCGACCAGGACCTGCTGGCCGTGCTCGCGGGCCTGCTGCCCGCCGACGACCGCTGGAAGCACGCGCACGGCTCCCGCGGCCACGGGCGGTCGCACGTGCTGCCCGCGTTCGTGGCGCCGTTCACGCTGCTGCCGGTGGTATCTGGCCGGCTTGCGCTGGGAACCTGGCAGTCGGTGGCAATTATTGACCTTAATGCTGATAATCCGGACAGGCAGGTGCGCCTGTCGCTGGTCGGGTAACGCCAGCGGGTGCGGGGGAAGATCAAGCCATGACCGTTGTTTTGGGCCTGTGTGCGAATTGTGACTTGCGCACCGGGCCTGCCCAGTGTGAACTGTCCGATCAAGAGGTGACGGCGCTCACAGCGCCGCACCAGACTAGAGCCGCCTTTGGCTGGCGCGGCGCGGGGCTAGCTGCGCGCCGGCGGGGGGCGGGGAGGGACTCAGGAGGACGTCAGTGAGCGCGACCGCGGGCCAGGCGCAAGACCAGCGCGACCTGGCCGGGCGGCTTGGCATTAAGCCGGGCCAGGTGGTGCAGGAGATCGGCTGGGACGACGACTGCGATGAGCAGATTCGTGAGTCGATCGCCGCGGTGCAGGATGTGGAACTCGTCGACGAGGACTTCGACGACGTTGTCGACGTGGTTCTGCTCTGGTGGCGGGACGGGGACGGTGATCTCGTTGAGGCCTTGCTCGACGCGCTGACACCGCTCGCAGACGGTGGCTACATCTGGCTGTTCACGCCCAAGGCGGGCCGGGACGGTCATGTGGAGCCCAGCGAGATCGGTGAGTCGGCGCCAACGGCGGGGCTGTCGCAGACATCCACCGTGAGCGCCGGGAGGGACTGGTCGGGCAGCCGGCTCGTCTCGCCCAAGGCGCGGCGCTGAGCAGCCACCTCATCCACACCGCGTCCGCGTGGCGCTGAGCGCTGCGCCCAGGTAGCCCGGCATGAGCCCGGGCGGGTGGCGTGAATGGCTGACGCTGGTGGCAGACTGAACTTGTCTTAACGGGCGGGCCCGCTCTGTTGCCCGCCAGCACACCCCACCATGACGGAAAGGATCAGCAATGGCTGTCGAGGTCGGCGACGAGGCACCGGATTTCGAGCTGAAGGACCAGCACGGCACGCCCGTGAAGCTCTCCGACTTCCGCGGCAGCAAGAACGTCGTGCTCGTGTTCTACCCGCTGGCGTTCAGCGGCGTCTGCACCGGGGAGCTGTGCGCGATGCGCGACGACTTCCCCGAGGTGTCACGGGACGACGTGGAGCTCCTCACGGTGTCGGTGGACTCGACGTTCACGCACCGCGCGTGGGCCGACGCCGAGCACTACGAGTTCGGGCTGCTGTCCGACTTCTGGCCACACGGCGAGGTTGCGAAGGCATACGGCGTGTTCGATGAGAAGATGGGAATAGCGACGCGCGGCACGTTCATCATTGATAAAAATGGCGTCGTGCGGTGGAGGGTCGTGAACCCCATACCGCAGGCACGCGACATCGCCGAGTATCAGAAGGCGCTGGCCGAGCTGGACTAGCCAGCTCACGGGGCGCGTTCTGGGGGAACGGCAGAAATCGGAACATACTTCATGCCCTGCTATCGGTGTGGTGCACGGCAGGTCGACCCGGACCGGGGTGAGAGCCCCTGGAAGCGCGGTGTCCGGGCCGACCGCCAGGTGCTGATCTGCCCGGCCTGCCAGTCGTCGGTCGACTGGTCCGCGGAGCTGGACCGGTGCCCGGTCTGCTCGAGCATGCACCTGGTGCGCAGGCTCGGCGAGGTCGAGTGCCGCGACTGCGGTGACGTCCGCGAGCCGAGCGCTGCTGCGGGGGGAGTGACCCCGATATCCGGCGCGGCGCCCGGCGGTGCTGCGGGCAGTGCGGGCGGCAGCCCGGTCGGCAGCGATGCGGACTTCGGCGAGACCCCGGGCCTGGCCGAAGAGGTCGAGCTTGCTCTGGCCCGCGTGCTGGGCCGAGGCAAGCCAGCCCGGATCGGCTGACCGCGCAGCTAGTCCGGGCGCGCCTGGCGCGGCAACCCCGGCAACCCCGGCAACCCCGGCTAGCCTGTAAGGCCCCCGGCGCGGCAACCCCCCCGCCACCGCACCGCCGCTCAGGCCTCCAGGCCGCGGAGCACCATGTCTACGGTTGCCCGGTAGGTCGTCTCTGCGTCCGGTGTCAGCACCAGGTCCTTGAGTTCCAGTGCGACGGCGCCGTGCAGCGCGCTCCAGATCTGCTGCCCGACCTCCCGGGGATCCTCCGCCTCGATCCGGCCGGCCGCCGCGGTGGCCTCGACGTTCCGGACCAGCGCGCCGAACGCGGCCCCCGCGTGCTCGGCCACCTCATCCGAGATGTGCTCGTGCGGGATCGCGTCCTCGAACATGATCGCGTAGAAGTGCCGGTTGCTGAGCGCGAACTCGCGGTAGCGCATCGCGCAGGCACGCATCCGCTGCATCATGTCCGGCTCCGGTCCGGGTTCGACCGCCGCACGCAGCCGGTCGAACCCGATGATCAGCAAGGCCTCCACGAGCCCGTCCTTGCCGCCGAGCCGGTTGTAGACGCCCATCGGGGCGATGCCCGCCTCGGCCGCGACGGCGCGGACAGTCAGCCCGCCCGGCCCGTCCCGGACCAGCACCGCCTCGGCTGCGGCTACCAGCTCCCGCTCCACGTTCGCGCTGGGAGTGCGCGACCGCCGCCCGGCCTCCGGGTTCGCAGCACTCATCGTTGACCCTCCTGGCGTGGTGGCCCCTCCTGGCGTGGTGGCCCGCCTTGACGTCGTGCCCGCCCTGGACTTGGTGGCCCTCCCTGACGCGGTGGTCCATCCCCTTGGCATCGCAACCCCACCTGGCATGATGGCCTCGCTTGACATCTGTAGAACAACGTTACATAGTTATAGTACAACGTTCTACAGGAGGTTCCAATGGCAACGCGAACCCTTGCGCAGGCCGGGTCGGGCAGCCGACGCTGGTGGATCCTCGCGGTCCTGTGCCTCAGCGTGCTGCTGGTCGTGGTCGACAACACGATCGTCAACGTAGCGCTGCCGACGATCAGCCGGAAGCTGTCGGCGTCAACCCAGGACCTGCAGTGGGTTGTGGACGCCTACACGCTGATGTTCGCCGGGCTGCTGCTCGTCGGCGGGAACATGGGGGACCGGTTCGGCCGGCGGCGCTGGATGCAGGTCGGCCTGGTGCTGTTCGCGGTGTTCTCGGTGGCCGCGGCGCTGTCCCGGACCACCGGCGAGCTGATAGCCGCCCGCGCGGCCATGGGCCTGGCCGCCGCACTCATCTACCCGGCCACGCTCGCGCTGCTGATCAACGTGTTCACCGCCGCGAAGGAGCGGGCCACCGCGATCGGCATCTGGTCCGGCGTGTCCGGCCTGGCCGTGGCGATCGGCCCGGTGACCGGCGGGCTGCTGCTCCGGCACTTCACCTGGAGCTCGGTGTTCCTGGTCAACGTGCCGATCGTGATCGTCGCCCTGGCGGCGGGTGCGTGGCTGCTGCCGGAGTCGCGCGACCCGAAGGCCGGACGGTTCGACCCGTTGGGCGCGCTGCTCTCGATCGCCGCCATCGGCCTGCTCACCTACACGGTCATCGACGCGCCGCGGCACGGCTGGGGGTCTTCGGCCACGCTCGGCGGGTTCGCAGGTGCGGCCGTCCTGCTGGCCGCGTTCGTCGTCAGCCAGCTGCGCCGTCGGGACCCGATGCTCGACGTGCGGCTGTTCCGCAACCCCCGCTTCACCGCGGGCAGCGTCTCGATCGCGCTGGCGTTCTTCGGCCTGTTCGGGTTCATCTTCATGATCACGCAGTACTTCCAGATCGTGCGCGGCTACGACCCGCTGCGCGCCGGGGTGGCAACGCTGCCGTTCGCGATCGTGACCGGCGCGTTCTCGCCCATCGCGATCACGGTGATGAAGCGGGTGGGGACGAAGGCCGTGGTCACTGGCGGGATGCTGCTGATGAGCGCCGGCTTCCTGGTTGCGGCCACCATGGGCGTGGACACCGCCTACTGGGGCCGGATCATCATCGCGATGATCCTCATGGCGGCCGGTCTCGGCCTGACCGCGAGCCCGGCCACCGAGGCCATCATGGGTGCGCTGCCGCCGGACAAGGCCGGGGTCGGCTCGGCCGTGAACGACACAACCCGCGAGCTGGGCGGCACGCTCGGCGTGGCGGTCGTCGGCTCGGTGCTGAGCTCCGCATACGGCAGCCATGTGGTGTCCGCGCTGAGCGGGCTCGGGGTGCCTGGGCGGGTGGCCTCGGAGGCCGGGCAGTCCGTGGCCGCCGGGCTGGCCGTGGCCGGGCACCTGCCGCCCGCGCTGCGCGAGGTGGCCGCGGCCGCCGCTCGCGAGGCTTTCATGACCGGCGTGCATCAGGGGTCACTGGTGGCGGCCGGGGCGACCGCCGGTGCCGCGCTAGTGGCGCTCATCTTCCTCCCGGCCCGGGCACGCAACGTGCTGCCCGCCGCCGCTGCTGCGGAGCCCGAGAAGTCCGCTGAGCCGGAGATGGCAGCGTCTGCCCCCGCCCCGGAGGTCTGCGCCACCAGGTCCTGATCAGTAGCCTGGCAACGTGCGTGCCCCTGCGGGCACGCACGTTGCCGTCTGGCGGGAGCGCGGGGGAGTGCAGGAGGAGGCCGCAGTGCCGGAGGTCGCCGTCATCGGCGCGGGCGCGGTCGGCACGGTCGCGGCGTCCGCCGCTGAGCAGGCTGGTGCGAACGTAGTCATCTGCGCGCGGTCACCTGTGAGGCCGGTCGTGCTCGAACTCGACGGGGAAGAGCGGCGGGTCGCGGCGCCGGTGATCTGTGATGTTGACGAGGCACGGCCGGTGGACTGGGTGCTGCTGGCCACCAAGGCCCAGCAGACGCCGCAGGCCGTCCCTTGGCTGGCCCGGCTCTGCCGCCCGGGCACCGTAGTCGTCGTCCTGCAGAACGGGGTCGACCACGTCGAGCGCGTCGCGCCGCTGGCGGACGGCGCAACCGTGCTCCCGGCTCTGGTGTATGTCGCCGTGGAACGCGTGGCCCGGGGGAGGGTCGTGCACCGGCGCGGGCGCCGCGTCGTGCTGCCCGCCGGTCCGCCAGCTCGGGCGCTTACGGAGCTGCTGAAGGGATCCTGGCTGGATCTCGTCGAGGACCCGGACTTCCGCACCGCCGCCTGGCGCAAGATGCTCGGCAACGTCGCCGCTAACCCGGTCACCGCGCTTACTGGACGCCGGATGGGCGTGCTGCGGGACGCGGAGGTCCGCGAACTCATCCAGGTGCTGCTCGCCGAGGCCGTGGCCGTCGGGATCGCCGAAGGCGCTCGGCTGGGCCCCGAGGATGTGGCGGGCACGATGGCGTTCTACGACGAGTTCGGGGAGGATGACGGCACCTCGATGCTGTACGACCGGCTGGCGGGCCGGGAACTGGAGAATGAGCTGCTGAGCGGCGCGATCACCAGGCTCGGCCGTCGCCACGGCGTGCCCACGCCCGCCAACCAGGCGATGTACGCGCTGGTAGGGGCGCTGGCCCCGGGCGAGGGTCACCCCTGAGCGAGGCCCCACTTGGTTTGCCTTGTTTTGTCGGTGCGGACAGCTACTCTGTCGTCATCACCGAGCGGGTACGCTAGCCGGGGTCATTGGTGACGCGAAGCGTCGCGTGCCCAACACTTCGGGGTGCATAGCTCAGCGGAAGAGCACTCGCCTTACAAGCGAGGGGCCGGTGGTTCGAATCCACCTGCGCCCACCCATTTCGTGTCCTTGTCCAGGCTCTGAGGGCCAAGGCGGGTGAAGTGGCATGTCAGCTAGTGGAAGTTTGACCGAAGCTCTGTGCGCTCAGTGGATGCCGCGGAAGAAGACCACATGTGCGCGCAGGCAGGGTCACGCCGGGTCGTGCCTGACGGCCGAAAGCGTGCTGCGCCAGGCGGAATACCACCGTAATCACCGGCATCCCCAGTCACCAGAATCCCGTAAGAAGTCCAAACGGAAGTATCGCATCTTGAGTTACGGGCTGACTGAGGAGCAGTTCGACCAGCTGCTGGATGCGCAGCAGCGCAGTTGCGGAATGTGCCATGAGCCGTTTGCGCAGGGGCCGCTCATCCACATTGACCATGATCACGCGTGCTGCCGGGTGAAGAACCGATCATGTGGAGAGTGCGTCCGGGGGCTCCTGTGCCATACCTGCAACATCGCGCTAGGCCACATCGAACGCCGATATGTCATCGCTCGCGCCTACCTAGACAACCCTCCCGTCCAACTGCTCGCCGCCGCCTAGCTTTCAACCAGGAAAGGCCAGGCGGCGAGATGCCGCTACCTGCCATAGCTTCATAGCTGATCGATCGGCGCGAAGCGATAGACAAAGGGCCCCATTCCATTCTCGATCGCGAAGATGAGCGGTATGAAGCGCTTTCGCTGGCCGAAAATCGAGCGCGTCGCAGAGCCGCCGTGTCTTGTTTCGGGTGGCCGCCGAGCAGCGGAGGGAACGCGCCCGGCAGGCGCTGGCCGAGATCGGCCTGGGCGACCGGGTCCGGCACCTGCCGTCCGAGCTGTCCGGCGGCCAGCAGCAGCGCGTCGCGATTGCGCGGGCGCTGGTCAAGAAGCCACGCGTGCTCCGCGCGGACGAGCCCACCGGCAACCTCGATGAAGACACCCGCGACGAGATCATGACGCTGCTGGACGGCCTGTGGCGCGACCGCGGCCTGACCCTCGTGATCGTCACCCACGACTCCTCGGTGGCGCGCAGGGCTCAGCGGACCGCCATCATGCAGAACGGACTGCTCACCATCCGCGACCCCACCGCCGTCCCGCAGGCCACGGCATGACTGCTGCAGAAGTTGGCCTACTAGCATCGCCGGGGTGGCTAACTTCGGAGACCTGCAGAACGAGATCTACCTTGCCGGGCTCTCCGGCGTGGTGCCCTCTCTCCCGATGTCGTTCGCGGAACTGGAGCGGCGGGCGGAGCTGGCGCTGCCGCCGGGCACGTGGTCATACGTCGCCGGGGGAGCGGGCGACGAGCATACCCAGCGGAGTAACCGGACGGCCTTCGACCACTGGGGTGTCGTACCGCGGATGTTGCGGGCGAGCACCGATCGGGACCTGTCGGTCGAGCTGTTCGGCACCACCTACGGGACACCGGTTTTCCTGGCCCCGATCGGGGTGATCGGGATCTGTACCCAGGACGGCCACGGCGACCTGGCCGCGGCCCGCGCGGCAGCCGCTACCGGCGTGCCGATGGTGGCCTCGACGCTGAGCGAGGACCCGCTGGAGGATGTTGCCGCGGAGTTCGGTGAGACCCCTGGGTTCTTCCAGCTCTACTGCCCGACCGATCCCGAGGTTGCAGCCAGCCTCGTTCAGCGGGCGGAGGCGGCCGGCTACCGCGCGATCGTGGTCACCCTCGACACCTGGGTCACCGGCTGGCGGCCGCGGGATTTGTCTACCTCGAATTTTCCGCAGCTGCGGGGCCGCTGCCTGAAGACGTATTTTTCCGACCCGGTCTTCCGGAGCCGGCTGCAGAAGTCGCCTGAGGAGGACCCGGGCACCGCGATCTTGACCTGGGCGCTGATGTTCGGGCGGCCGCTGGCCTGGGGCGACCTGGCCTGGCTGCGCTCGCTGACCACGCTGCCCATCGTGCTCAAGGGCATCTGCCACCCCGGCGACGCCCGCCGGGTCATCGATGAGGGCATCGACGGCATCTACGTCTCCACCCACGGCGGTCGGCAGGCCAACGGCGGCCTGGCCGCCATCGACTGCCTCGCTGACGTGGCCGAGGCGGTGCCTGACGTTCCGGTTCTTTTCGACTCCGGCGTCCGCTCCGGGTCCGACGTGGTGAAGGCGCTCGCACTCGGCGCCACGGCAGTCGGGATCGGCCGGCCCTACGTGTACGGTGCCGCGCTCGGCGGCACCGGGGGCATCGTGCACGTGCTCAGGACGATCCTGGCGGAGGCCGACCTGCTGATGGCGGTCGACGGCTACCCAACTCTCGCCGACCTGGGCTGGGACGCGATCCGGCGTACTTGAGCGGTGCCGCCTGGCATCCAGCACATGCGCCACAGCCTCGGCAAATCCCGCGCGAACTGGTGGCCACCATGATGCTGAGGTGCGGGTCGCAGTGGATGATGTCCGGCCGTACTTCGACGTTGAGGGCTGCGGTCTGGAGGCACGGGGCGACTCGATGGCCACCAAGCCCGCGCTGGTGCTGCTGCATGGCGGGCCGGGCGCCGATCACAGCTCCGCCATGGCCGACGTGGCGCAGGTGATCTACGGTCGGGTACGTGCAGATGTGCATCTTGGCGTTGCTCATAGGAAGTGAGGGGAAGCAGTGACCGAAAATGCGTTCACCGTGCAAGTGACCGCACCAGATCTACGGGTAGGCGACGTTATCAAGTGGATAGATGGCCGTTACTACGCGGTGGATAGCCTGCCGGAACCAGCGTACCCGCAGGAATATGCGGACCCGGGAACGACGGTCTGGGTAACCGAACTGAATGAGGATATGACTCGGGTAACGAATAGCGCAAAGGTGCTGCATTCGGACGAGGCCGTGCTCAATGTGCTAACACCGAGACCAGAAAATTAAAGCAGCTCGCGGACTCGCGGGATGACCTCGTGGCCGTACAGCTCGATGTTGGTCATGAGCTGGTCGTGCGTCAGACCTGGCATGCCGTACTTGAGGTCGAACCTGGTGGCGCCAAGGGTGCGGAGATTAGTCGCGATCTTCCTTGCGACGGTATCGGGTGAGCCTACATACAGCGCTCCGCGCGGCCCGGTCTCCCGGTCGAATGAGTCCTCGGTGGGGATCGCGAAGCCTCGCTCGGCGGCAACGAGGGTGATGATGTCCCGCCAGCGGGGCCAGAACTCCGCTCTCGCCTGCTCGTCGGTGGCCGCGATGTGGCCCGGCGAGTGCACGAGTACCGGAAGCGGAGGGCGGCCGAATTTCTCCAGGGCCCGCTGGAACAGCTGCGAGTAGGGGGCGAACCGGTCCGGCGGTCCGCCGATGATGGCCAGCGCCAGCGAGAACCCGAGGCGGGCGGCGCGGATCACCGACTGCGGGTTGCCACCGACGCCGATCCACGCCGGAAAGGGGCCGGACTCGGTGTGTGGCACCACGTCCTGGTTCAGCAGGGGCGCGCGGGTCTTGCCCTCCCAGGTGACCGGCCCGCCCTTGAGCAGCTCGGCGAACAGCGTGGCTTTCTCCTCGAAGAGCTCCTCGTAGTCCGCCAGGTCGTAGCCGAACAGCGGGAAAGATTCGATGCTGGATCCGCGGCCGAGGATGACCTCGGCGCGGCCGCCGGAGACCGCGTTCAGCGTGGAGTACCGCTGGAATACCCGGACCGGGTCGTCGGAGCTCAGCACGGCGACGGCTGAGCCGAGGTGGATTTTCTCGGTGCGGGCCGCGATCGCGGCGAGCACCACGTCACCAGCCGGCATCGGGAAGTAGTCGGTGTGATGCTCGCCGATCCCAAAGAAGTCCACGCCGACCTGTTCGGCGAAGACGCCTTCTTCGGCCACGTTGCGGATCGTCTGGGCATGCGACAGCGGCTTGCCGCCGGCGTCGCTGTTGCGGTCGCCGAAGGTGTCGAGCCCGAAGGTGTATGTCATGTGAAGCTCCTAGCATCCTCGCGCACGGCCTGCTCGAATTCAGGTCGCGTCAGCACGGCCCCGAACACCGGGCCGCCCGGCTGCAGAACCCGGCCCGCCCGCAGGCTTTCCAGGCGGACCGGGTCGTAGCCGATCCGGTCGGCTAGGCCCGCGATCGCGGCGGTCGCTGCGGGGTCATCGCCCGCGACTCCGGCGGCCCGCCGGTCCGGGGCACCCGCCGGCCGCGCCCGGTCCTCGAGTTCCTGGTAGCCGATGTGATTGAGCGCCTTGACCACGGTCGAGCCAGTCAGCCGCCGGGCCACGATCTCGCTGCTACCGTCATCTTCGAAAGCCCCCAGAACGCCGTCGCTGGGCCAGTAGTTCATCGCGTCGACGACGAGCTTGCCGTTGAGCAGCATCGGATCGACGTCAAGGAAGCGGCTCAGTGGTATCGCGAGCACGACGATGTCCGCGTCTGCCATGGCGTCGGCGGCCCACCGTGGCTGCGCGCCGGGAATGATCAGCTCAGTGATCAGCGCGATGTCTTCCGGGTCGCCCGACGTCGCGATGGCCACCGGGTAGCCCGCCTTGATAGCCAGCCGCGCGATGACTGGCCCGACGTGGCCCGCGCCGAGCACCGCGAGTTTGCTTAGTTCCCTCATCAGAACCCAGCGACCTGGCGGATGAGAACGATGCGGATGCGGCCGGGCAGCTCCTGGTGGATCTCCAGGACCTTTCCCACCGAGCTGTGCTGCCCGTAGGCGGCGATCGCGCGCGCGTCCTCCAGTACCAGGCTGTGCTGATAGATCCGCTCGTGCGCGGCCTGCAGCGTGGGGACGAGTTTCTGCGCGCCGACGACGAGGATGACGTTGGCGGCGCCCCAGGCGTAGGAGGCGAGCTGGCTGCCGGAGGCGGAGGCGATGACGAGCGTTCCGTCGCGGGTGACCGCGTGAACGCTGCCGAGAGCGTAGTCCGGCTGGCCGCCTATCGCCTTCATCTCTTGCGCCTGGGTTGCGAAGTCGAGCGCGAACATCTTGTTGCGTGCCGAGTCGTAGGGCCCGCCGTCGTTGATCGCGTCGGCGATGCCAGTTTCCTGCAGGGTCACCGAGGTGTTGGTCATCACCGACGACCCGTGCGGAATGCGGGCGAGGACGGCCTCACGTGCAGCGTCGAGGTCGTCGACGACTTCCACGCTGAACCCGTGCTCTTCCAAGGCGGTGACGGCCGACGCGAGCGTCTCCTGGTCGGGCAGTGTCGTGAAGCGGTCCGGTGTAGCGATCGTGCTCATCGGCTGGTCCTCCCTTAGCGGCAGTGCAACACTGGAGGCATAAGCGGACTTTACCCCGGTTATATTCCGGCCGTAGGCTGGGATCCATGAGCCAGCCCGTGACGTGGGGATCGCCGCGGGCCGAGCGCGCGGACGCCGCGCGCAACCGGCGGCTTCTGCTGGCCACGGCGCGCGAGATCATCGCTGAGGACGGCGCGGGCAAGCTGACCATGGACGGGCTGGCCGAGCGTGCGGGCCTGGGCAAGGGAACGGTGTTCCGCCGGTTCGGCACGCGGTCGGGGATCTTCCATGCGCTGCTGGACGACGACGAGCGGGACTTCCAGGAGCAGGTTCTTTTCGGACCCCCGCCGCTGGGCCCTGGCGCCCCGCCACTGGACCGCCTGATCGCCTACGGCCGCGCCAGGATCGACTTCCTGATCGGGCATGGCCAGATCGCACGCGCCGCGCTGGACGGCAGGGAGCAGATACCGGCCGGACCGGAGACGCCCATGTCGCGGGCACACATCCGGTTCCTGCTCGGGCAGATCAGCCTCGGCGCCGCCGACCTGGACATCCTGGCCACCCAGCTCACCGCAGCCCTGGACGGCCCGCTGCTGCTCTACCTGTCATCGGCCATCCTTACCCAGACTGGTTCGCAAGTCTCCGAACGCCTCAGCCGAGGCTGGGAGGACTTGGTCCGGCGCGTTGCGCGCGAGCAGTGACCGGCGTTAGTCACTGACGCCTAGCAGCGATCGAGGAAGGAAGCCTTCTGGTAGCCGCGGTAGAGCACTCGGAAGAATGGCTCCAGGGCTCGGAAGTCCTCGATGTTATCCACGGTCATCGGCGGAAGTCCTTCGTGAAGCTTCAGGCGGGTCCTTAGCGGCGGTGTAACCGTGGGACTGCTGCAGGGCGCGGTAGTGCGCGACGGCGGTCTCGCAGACGACCCGCACCGGCCAGCCCAGGGCCAGGGCGGCGGCTTCGGCCTCGACCAACTCTGCTGTGGCCGTTCCGAAGCCCGCGAGGCCATCTGCGGTGTCGGCGACCTTGACGGTAACGACCTGGCTGCGGCCCGGCGGTCCCACTTCCACCTTCACCGACGTCCGGGAGGCGGTTAGCCGGTTCATCCGGGACAAGCGGACACCGAGCGTCCCGGTGTGGGCAAAAATCGCGGCGGCCACGGCACGATGGACCGGTTCTGCGCACAGGGCCGTGAGGACCTGCCCCGGGCGGCCGTGTCGGCCGACGATCGGGGTACACCAGCAGTCCCAGGCGCCGGCCGCCCGCACCGCCTGAAGGACCGAAGGCCACAGCCGGGGGTCGAGGTCATCGACGGTGCTCTCGACCACGGTCACCTCGCCCTCGCGCAGGTCCCGCTCCGCGCCAGCCGTCCCAATGACCACCCGGGTGATGTTGGGCCGGTCCGGGGTGTCACGGCCACCGCCGCCGGTACCCACCGCGCGTACCGTCATTGCCGGAAAGCCACCCGGTTTGGCCACCGCCGCGACCAGGGCCGCACCGGTCGGGGTGGTGCGCTCCCCGATCAGGTCGCCGCTGGCCAGGTCAAGGCCGGCCACGGCGGCGATACGCAGGACCGCGGGAGCCGGCACCGGAAGGCGGCCGTGCCCACTGGTGACGAATCCGCTTCCGGCGGCCAGGGCCGAGCAGCAAACCACAGCGCTGGGCCGCAGCAGTCCGAGATCCTCCAGTGCGGCTGACGCTCCCACCACGTCGGCCAGTGAGTCGAACGCACCCACCTCGTGGAAGTGCACGTCTTCGGGTGGCTCGCCGTGCACGGCCCCCTCCGCCTCGGCCAGCAGCCGGAAGACCCGTGTCGCGAGATCCTTCCCGGCCGGGCGGAGGTCACTGGCACCGACGTGCCCAAGCACGTCGGCGAGGTGCCGTTCGCGGTCCGTCGCCGTCGGCACGGTGATCACCGCCCTTAGGCACGCCAGGCCCCCCCGGCGGGTGGTCTCGGTCCGCAGCCCGAGACCGGGCACGCCGAGTGAGGCAATGGCTCCGCGCACCCGCTCCACGTCGGCGCCCGCATCGAGCAGGGCGGCGAGCAGCATGTCACCGGCCACGCCCGCGGTCGCATCGATGTAGGCGGCACCCGGCCGGTCCGTCACCGGTGAACCGCGCGGATGATCTTGGCGGCGTGTGCGGCCGCCCCGAACCCGTTGTCGATGTTGACGACGACCAGACCTGGGCTGCACGAGGCGAGCATGCTGGCCGCTGCGGCCAGGCCGCCCGCCGCGACGCCGTAGCCGACACTGGTCGGCACGCCGATCACCGGCGCGCTCACCAGTCCGGCGACCACGCTCGGCAGAGCACCGTCCATCCCGGCCACGACCACCACGCACTCGGCGGCGCGCAGGTCGTCCAGCCGGGACAGCAGCCGCCCGAGCCCGGCCACGCCCACGTCGGCGAGGACATCCGCGCGGACGCCCAGCACGGCCAGCGTCGCCGCGCATTCCCGGGCCACTTTCAGGTCCGTCGTGCCGGCCGTCACGATCAGCACGTTGCCGCGCGCTGGCGGCAGGGGCCCGACGGCGACCGTTCCAGCCACGTGATCGGCGTGCACGGCGTCGCCAGGGAAACGGGTGGCCGCCGCGTCCAGGACGCTGGCGGAACAGCGCGTCGCCAGTGCCGGTGCCTCCGGGTCGCGGGCCCGCAACTCGGCCAGCAGCGCGAAGATCTGCTCCGGCGTCTTGCCTTCACCGAAAACCACTTCCGGGACGCCGGTCCGCCGCCGACGATCTACGTCCAGCAGGGCGAACTCGCCCAGCGGGACTCCCGCCGCCCCGACCTCCATTCCGGACGGCACGCCGTCAGCCGGCACGGCTGACCGGCGTGATGTCGAGGTTCAGCGAACCGGACCGCAACGGCCGCTCGTCAATCTCCGCGCGCTGATATCCAGCCGCCCGGACGCACGCCAGCACCGCCGCATGCTCGTCCGGGTCGGCTGCCCGCGTCAGGTCCGCCGCGCCGAGCTGCACCCGGCCGAGATCACCGAAATGCCGCACGCGCAGTTCGCGGTATCCGCGCTGCTTCAGGCTCAGCTCGGCCCGGTCTACCTGCGACAGCACATCGGCGCTGACCGCGGTGCCGTAAGGCAGCCGCGACGCCAGGCAGGGCGACGCGGGCTTGTCCGCACTCGGAACCCCCAGGTGCCGGGCCAGCACCCGCACCTGGTCCTTCCTCATGGACGCCTCCAGCAGGGGATGCCGGACACCATGCTCGGCCGCTGCCCGCAGCCCGGGCCGCCAGTCACCGGTGTCGTCGGCGTTGGCGCCGGACAGTACGGCGGCGAATCCACGGCGCCGGGCCAGCGCGGCGAGCCGGTCGTACAACTCGGATTTGCAGAAATAGCAGCGGAAGCGGTCGTTGCGCCGGTAGTCGTCGCGGTCCAGCTCGGCGGTGCTGATCAGCTCGTGCCGGACGCCTACGGCCCGGGCCACCGCTCGGGCGCCGTCCAGCTCACCGGACGCGAGGGCCGGCGAGACGGCGGTTACGGCGAGGGCTTGTTCCCCGAGCGCCCGGGCGGCCAGCGCAGCGACCAGAGAGGAGTCCACCCCCCCGGAGAACGCGACCAGGGCGCTGCCCAATCCGGCCAGTCGCTCGGTGAGCTGGCCGGCCAGCGCGTCAAGCTCGTCAGGCATGCCACTCCCTTCTCATGCCGCCTGCGCCATTGCCCACTGCCGGTTTACCATCGCCAGGCAGCGTCTGGGCGCGGTTGCGCTGACCTGCCTCCGCGATCCGCTGTACTCTCAGATCCAGCTTTCGGCACTTCGGGAGGCCTCGTGCCCATCGAACAGGCAGAGTTCGGCCGCACCGGCCATCAGAGCAGCCGGGTGATCTTCGGAGGGGCGGCTCTCGGGGAGGTCTCCCAGCGGGCCGCGGACGAGGCCCTGGACCTCCTGCTCGCCCACGGGGTGAACCATCTGGACGTTGCCTCGTCCTACGGCGAGGCGGAGGCGCGCATCCGGCCGTGGCTGCAGCGTGAACCGGGCCGGTTCTTCCTGGCTACCAAGGGCGACGAGCGCACCGCAGCCGGGGCCCGCGAGGAACTGCACAAGTCCCTGGACCGGATGGGCGTCGACCACGTCGACCTCTGGCAGCTGCACTCCCTCGCCGATCCGATCGAGTGGGACGAAGCCCTGAGTCCTGGCGGGGCGCTCGAGGCCGCCGTTGAAGCCCGGGAGCAGGGCCTCATCCGCTGGATTGGGGTGACCGGCCATGGCAGCCAGATCGCCGCGACGCACCGCCGCAGCCTCGAGCGGTTCGGCTTCGACTCGGTGCTGCTCCCGTACAACTTCGTCACCATGCAGAACCCGTACTACGCGGAAAACTTCAACGCCCTGTACGAGACCTGCCGCGAGCGGCGCGTCGCGGTGCAGACGATCAAGTCGATCGCGCTGCGCCCCTGGGAGGACCGCCCGCACACCCGGTCGACCTGGTACGAGCCCCTTGAGCAGCAGGACGACATCGACCTGTCCGTGTGGTGGGCGCTGAGCCGCCCCGGGGTGTTCCTGTGCAGCGTGGGGGATGTGGACCTACTCCCGAAAGTGCTCGACGCGGCCAGCCGCTTCACCGCGGGACCGGACGACGCGACGATGACCGCGCTCGCCGAGCGGACCGCGGCCGACCCGTTGTTCGTCTGACCGTTCCGGTGAGCGGGGCGGACGGGATCACCGGGAAGGTGGTCGCGATCACTGGTGCCGGGCGCGGCATCGGCGCGGCGACCGCCCGGCTG
>Ga0209333_1000262_pt1 | contig 29102 bp, 17 predicted proteins | sample BlaSpr_A8_OM2_O3_FD_187982 | JGI IMG/M metagenome (GOLD analysis project Ga0209333, IMG submission 187982) | Forest soil microbial communities from Thunder Bay, Ontario, Canada - Black Spruce, Ontario site 2_A8_OM2_O3 (SPAdes) (version 2) | ecosystem: Environmental > Terrestrial > Soil > Boreal... | reverse complement strand
GAAAACCATGCGGGCGAGTTCCTCGCCAAGCCGTTCCGTTTCGGCCGGGTCGGTGGAGTTGCGGAAGCGGTCCGTGAGGTCGAAAAATGCCTTGCGCCGCTGCTCGTAGGCGGCGATCGCATCGGTTAAGAGATCGACGATGGCACGATTGGAGCTAACGCGGCGGGCTGCCGCGATGCCATCGATCTTGCCGGCAATTCCGGCAGGGAGCGAAATGCTCCGTCGGATGGCTTGCGTTTCTAGAAGCGCGGTTGCGGTTCCCATATGTTCACCTGGCACCAGTATACACCAAATCACACCGGGATGTCAGGCTCCCGACCGGCATACCGCCCGCTATTTGGTCACCCGGGTGACGCGCGTATCGCAGATCAGATCATGCAGCGCCCGCTTTTGAGAGTCGAATCCCGCCATGATATAGCCGATCGCCAGAATGATCCCGCTCACGATCTTCGCGAAAGCGCCCCACCGCGCGGCCCAGCGATATCGGGCTTCCGTCCGGCCGAACGACCTTCAAATCCAACGCCATCTTGCCCGGCGTCGCGCCAAAGCGGCTGACGAAAACGCCCTCGTAAGTGGCCCCGATAAGCATGCCGATCAGATACTCTATCCCCAGAGCCATCAACATCACGTCCATGCGTCCGCTTCGTAGCATCGGCGCGAACAGTAACTGCACGACCACGCTGACCGCGAAAAGAATCACGCCGTCGAGCGGCACGGCTACGAATCGTATCCAAAAACCCGCATACGTGAAGGTCATCGCGGATACCACTCCTTCGCGAAGCTTCTGCGTAAAGGCAATCTTGCAGTTCGAACAGATGAGACGGTCGCCGAAGTGGGCGAGTTCCTCCGGGGGCCATGGCTGGCCGCATTCCGAGCAATACCGCACCTGGACTGGCTCTGGCGCCTGCCCTGATGCGTGGGGCGCTAGGCGAGGCAGCGCGCCACTGTCACGCGGCGCCTCCATATCATGTGCTTGTACACGGGTTGATTTGCGCAACGAGTCGTATTGTTTTCGTTTGTCGGCGTCTTTGAGAACCGCCCACGCCTCATTCAGGGCCTGCGTCTTTGTCTTCTGCGTCTGTCCTTAGTTTTGTACCGTGATCCGGTAGAACGTCGGGATGGTACTCCTGAACTAGCCGCCGATAGGCCGCGTGAATCTGTTCGGGGCTCGCCGATTCCGGAACCTCAAGGACGTCGTAAAGAGTGGAACTTGCCAAGAGGAAATTGTATCAATGACGCGGCCCCAACCGGCATGTTTCCCCTCAGTCCGGCGTCTACCACAGCCCCGAGGAGGTCATCGCGCGGGCATAACAGGTGCTACGTTCGGAGGATGCATAGCTCGCGCAAAACGAAGAGGCCGTCAACCGGAAAATCGAGCGGGGCATTGCGCAGCTTGATCGCGGCGAGGGCATCTCCGGCGAAGGTTTACGCGCCCGCCTGGAGAGGCGTAAAGCGGCCTGGTTGTCTGTACAGAAGCCTCGATGAACGCCTTTCTTGTCTGCCTTCGCCGAGCGCTGGCAGACGACATAAAGCGATCGTCTGCCCCACCTCTTGGGACGTTTGCGGCCTGCCGGCGACTGCCGGAAATGGGCGCCGGCGTACCAGTGGAGTTCGTCGCAGTGCTGCATGGCAAACCCCGCGTTAGGTTAGACTCAATCACAAAGAGTAATCCCGGAATGACAAACTCCTTCCAGAACCGCGTCGCCATCGTGACCGGCGGCGCTTCCGGCATCGGCCGCGCGCTCTGCGAGGAATTGGCCCGCCGCGGATCGCTGGTGGTGTCCGCCGATATCGATTGCGTGGGCGCCCAGGCGGTGGCCGCCGCGATTACCGCAAAAGGCGGACGGGCCGCAGCCGCGCCGCTCGATGTCACGCGCGCGGCGGATGTCGAGCGCCTGGTGGAAGACACCGCGCGCCGGCACGGCCGCCTGGATTACATGTTCAATAATGCGGGCATTGGCGTGGCGGGCGAAGTGCGAGACCTCTCGCTGGACGATTGGCACAAGTGCGTCGACATCAATTTGTGGGGAGTGATCTACGGAACCACCGCCGCCTATGCCGCGATGCTGCGGCAAGGCTCCGGGCACATTGTCAACACAGCTTCCGCCGCCGGCCTAATCGGCGAACCGGGCCTGGCGCCCTATTCCGTGACGAAGAGCGCGGTGGTTTCGCTTTCCGCGGCGTTGCGCGCGGAGGCCGAGGGCTTGGGCATCCGCGTCAGCGTAGTCTGTCCCGGCTTTGTGGACACGGCCATTTACGAAAATGCCATCGGGGTCAAAATCGACAAAGACGAGTTCCTGGCGAAACTGCCGGTGCGCCTGGTCTCCGCCGACGACGCGGCGCGCGCCATCCTGCGCGGCGTGGAACGTAACGAAGCCATCATGGTGTTCCCGTTCTACGCCCGGCTGCTGTGGTGGCTGATGCGCATCAATCCCGGCATTCTCGCCGGGTTCCACCGCAAAATGTTGGCGAGCCTCCGCGCACGAAGGGACCGCGCTGAGGATCACTCATAGCGCAGGGCAATGAGTGGATCGATTCGGGTAGCCCTACGCGCCGGAATATAAACCGCGAGCCAGGCGACCGCCCCAAGTGTAAGAACCACCGCGCCGAATGCGATGGGATCGTTGGCCTTCACGCCGAACAGCAGGCTCGACAGCAGCCGCGTGAGGCCAAACGCCGCTGCCAGCCCGATCGCCAATCCGACTCCCGCCAGCAACAGGCCGCGCCCGATCACCATGCGCAGCATATCGCCGCCGCTGGCGCCCAGCGCTACCCGGATGCCGATCTCCTGGGTCCGCTGCTCCACCGAGTAAGACATCAATCCGTAGATGCCGAGGGCTGCCAGCAGTAAAGCCGTAGCCGCGAAAATCGTCAGCAGCAGCATGTTGAAATTCGAGCGCGCGGTGGATTCCGAGATCACCTGTTCCATGGTGCGAAATTTGGAAACGGGCAATTGCCCGTCCACGGCCAGAAACTCGCGCTGGATCGCGGTGGCCAGGGCCGTGGGTTCTTGCGAGGTTCGCACGATCCAACTCAGCGGGATCACCTTGTTGGCAAGCTGCGTCAGGCCATCGGTGATCTGGCCTGCCGGTACATACATCACGCTTTGCCTCGAATCGGTCAGCCCATTCTCGCGCACATTGCCGACGATGCCCACGATTTCGCGCGCGGGTTCCTCGAATTCGGGACCCAGGCCCTTGCCCAGCGTCATGACATGGCCGATGGGATCTTCGTTTTGCCAGTACTTCTTGGCCATGGCTTCGTTGATGACGATCACGCGCGCGGAGTTTCCAGTGTCGTGTTCGCTGAAGACGCGCCCACGCAGGAGCGGAATCTTGAACGCCGCGAAATAGTGGGCCGATATCGACCGCCATTGCTCGTCGCCGTTGTACATGGCGCCTTTGGCGGGCGGCTTGCCGGCGATGTTGAAGGGCAGGTCGATGCCGCCCTCGATGGGCAGCATAATCGCGGTCGCGGCGGATTGCAAACCGGGCAGGCTTTCCAGGCGCGGCGTCATTTGCCGGATCAGGTTGTCGACCTTCGCGGTGGTGTCGTAACGGCCACCGGACAGCGAAGTCTGCAGAGTCAAAACATTGCGCGGATCGAAGCCCGGATCCACCGCCCGCAGGCTGGCGAACGTGCGAATCATCAGCGCCGCGCCCACCAGCAGGATCACCGCCAATGCGATCTCGCTCACTACCAGGAAGCCGCGCGCGCGGTTCTGATGGCGGCCAGTTCCCGAGCGGCCGCTGGTGTCCTTAAGCGCCGAATTCACGTCCAACCGGGAGACATGCACGGCCGGATAGAGTCCGAACAGGATGCCGGTGGCGAAGGCCACGGCCAGCGTGAAACCGAGCACGTGCCAATCGAGGGCCGACACCGCCGTCGCCGCGTGCGTGCTATCGGTGATGCCCGGCAGGTTGCCCGGTGCGATGGCAAGCAGCGCGCGCACACCCAATGCGCCAATCGCAAATCCGAGAATACCGCCCGCCAAGGCCAGTATCACACTCTCGGTCAAGAGCTGCCGCACGATACGCAGACGGTTCGCGCCAATGGCGGTGCGAATGGCCATTTCCCTCTGCCGCGTGGACGCCCGCGCGAGCTGCAAGTTCGCTACATTCGCGCAGGCGATCAACAGGACGAAACCCACCGCTCCCAGAAGGATCATCAAAGGCAATTTCACGTTGCCCACTTGCGCTTCCTGCAACGGCACTACGGCGACGCTCTCGTTCTTGTCCATCCACATGGGGTTGGCTTGGCGAAAACGTTCGCCGACGATCTTCATCTGGGCCTTCGCGGCCTGCAGTGTGACGCCCGGCTTCAGGCGTCCGGCGACCAGGAGGTAATGGCCTTGATTGGTGCTATCGGGATCGGCCTGCAAGGGAATGAAGATATCCGCCGGCGGATCGGATTTGAAGGTCGCCGGCAAGACCCCAACCACCGTGGTCGGTTCGCCGGCTATCTGGATGGGCGTACCTACCAGCCGCAAGTCCGCGCCCAGGCGGTGGCTGAAAAGCTGATAGCTGATAACCGCGACTTTGGGCCCGCTGGGCATATCCTCAGCGCCTGTGAAGGTTCGGCCAAGCACGGGAGACACGCCGAAGACGCGGAAGAATTCGGAAGAAACGTGAATGCCCTTCACTTGCTCCGGGTGGTCGCTGCCACCGACGTTCATTCCAGGTCCGGCGAAATCGTAAGCCGCCATGGCTTCGAAAACATCGTTCTTCTTCCAAGCGTTGAACTTCGGAACGGAAGCCGAGTTACCGACACCACCGGGGAAGCCGCGGGCAACCTGCATGATCCGGTCGGGATCCGGATATGGCAGCGGTTTCAGCAGAACTACGTTAATCACCGAAGAGATGGCGGTATTGGCGCCAATGCCCAGGGCCAGCGCCGCCACGGCGATGGCTGTGAAACCGGGACTCTTGCGGAATACGCGAAAGGCGTGCCGTAGGTCGGCAAGCAGGTTCTCCATGCCTGGATTACGTCACACCCAGCCGAATAGTTCCATTATTTCCTGTGGGGCAGGTTGGCAACCTGCCGGCCGATTGTTAATCGGCCTCTATGCCCAGTCCACATCAATCTACATAAATATAAGCGGTCTTAGCCGTCACTCCCCCGATGCTGAGAACGATGGGCTGCATCCCCGCCGAAATGCCGGTCGGCACCACCGCGTTTACCTGATATCCGACCAAACCCGGCGCCAGACCGCTATACGTTACAGTGGCCGTCTGGCCTCCGATGGTTACCGTAGGCTGGGTGGTCGTGGTGGATGTAGCGCCCGGCACGGCCATTCCGTCGCCCGGCGTATTGTTGACCGGCCCCAGTCCGTTCAGATACAAAAGAACCGGGGTGCCCCGCGGCGCCGGGTTGCCGGACGACACGACGCTATAGTTCGGCAGCAAAGCCGCAGCCTCATTCGTCGTATAATCGATTACAAAGAAGCCCGGCGAATAATCGGCGATGGGAAGAAGGTATAGCGCACTATAGGTGTAATTGACAATCACCTTGACAGCCGCCGAAGTCTGGCCGGCAAGCTCCCACGGCACCTGCACGTTTAGTTGATCGGGACTTACGAACGAGAATCGTCCTGGCAGGCTGAGAGTCGGAGTATCGAAGCTGAACGCCACCGCGCCCGCTTCCTGTTCACCGCCGAGACCCAGCGGAAGGGGCTGGGTGAGGGGCGAGCACTGCGGACAAGTCGAATAAGCGACGTCTGTGATGTCGGACATGTTGGCGCCATAGATCGAGATCCAGGATCCCGGCGCCACCGCCCGGCCGCCGGTAAAACTTGCGGCATCCACGATGCCATTCGCGTTAATGGCGGGCACGGCGCGCGCATTTCCGTCGAACGGCATCGACATCCCGGCGACCGTGGCGGTGAACTCCTGTGGGCCGGGCGTCGATCCCATGATCGCGGACGCCCCGGCAATCCCATAAGTGTCCGTCAGGCTGTCCGTATTAGCGGCTCCCTGCAGGATACTCCCGTTGCCTTTCGTTGTGGTCCAGACCACGGGGACGTTGGCCACGGGAGATCCATACCGGTCGATGACCTGAATCGCGATCACGCCATAGCTATAGGAGCAGGCATTCACAATCGTGCCGCAGGAGTTGTTCCACGGAATATTCGCGCCAACCGGCGCGTCGAATGAAGAAATCCCCGGCGGCGTCTCCGAGTACGGAATGATGTCGTACGGTGTGTTGTCGCTGACTATGAACGTGTAAGGGACAGTGAGCGGCGTGCTGGCGCCAGTGGCTGCGATCAGCCCTTCATAACGGCCGGCTCCCGGCACGCTTCCCGAAAGACTGACGGTAATACTGGTCTCGCTGTTAGCCGGCAACGCCAGACTCCCGCTGGCAACACCATTCACCTGCACTTGCGTGCCGGATAACCCCGCGGGCTGTGCGGCATTCAAAGTCAGTGTCACCGCGCTTTCACTGCTGTTGACGACCGTCACTGCGACGGATGACGATGGCGTCGGCCCGTTCAGTACGCCGAAGTAAACGGAGGATGGGATGAACTGTACCGTGGAAGCCACCGCGTTCTGCGCTTGCAGCAGTCCCGCTCCTACCGCGACCAGGGGCGCCGCGGCGGCGCCATCGGTGGTTAGCAGCCCCGCCGCGGAAGCCGTGTTGACCAGCGCGGATTTGACCTGTTCAGGGGTAAAGGTGGGATTCGCCTGAATGACCAGCGCGGCGGCTCCGGAAAACATGGGAGTCGCAAAACTGGTGCCATCGGCCGTTCCGTATCCATTGAAATTGAACAGCTCGCCTTCGGGATCGTAGCTCTGGGTGGCCAGCAGGAAGTCGGTGGCGGCCGCCACTGCATCCGGCTTTACTTCCACCGCTCCCGTGCCGAAGCTGGGCCCCAGGGACGCAAAGCACGCCACCGACAACGGTATCAAAGCTTCCGTGGGCGGGGCCGCGGATGACGTCGACGGATCGCACTTATCCGAGACGTACAGAGTGGACGGGGACGCCTGGAACGGATCGGGATTCATAGTTACGTTCGCCCCTGGATTGGCGTCGATGTATGCCTTCAAATTGGAGCCGTCGGTTTGGCTCACCAGGAACGCGGGGATCAACGCGCCCGTACCCACGCCCCAAGGGGCCAGGCCCGTCCCGTTGTCGATGAAAATCACCCCCAGGGCACCCGCGGTCTGGGCGTAGCCGACCTTCACGCTGAAGTCGCAGCTACCGCGCAATACCAGGACAAATTCGTTGGCCAGCGTCCCGGGCGATATGGCGGAGCACAATAAGCCATCGGCGTCTCCGGCTTGGGTGGCATCCACCGTCGGAGCGGTGACGGGCGAGGCCGGGTCGGGCCCATCGGCGCTGGTCACCGCCGCGATTGCCTGCAGGTTCGCGGGAACGCCGCTGCCCGATACGTCCACGCTCTGCGTGTAGGTCACGTTGTTCTGGAGTCCGCCGGCCGCGAGAACCGAGGGTTCATAGGCGGGAGAGCTGATCGTGCTCAGGGTGGGGATGCTGGCCGAGTTGAAGTTGTACTGATAGCCGATATTCGCATCGTTGCCGGCGGCGGCCACCACCACCACGTAGCCATCCTCCACCGCTTCCTCAAGCTCATACGCAAAGGGGTCGCACGCGCCCTCTTCGCATGTATCGAGCGGGCCCGTGTAAGGCAAGCCTCCCAGCGACAGGTTGATCACATCCACGCCGTCGCTGACCGCGTCTTCCGCCGCTTGCATCAGTGCGTCCTCGGAGGCGCCCGCGTTCACTTCATCGGAGCCGAAGACCTTGTAATTTCCCAAAAACGCCATCGGCGCGACGCCACTGATTTTCACGCCTTCGGCCGTGGTGATTTGGCCGGCGATGACCGAGGCCACTCCTGTGCCGTGACCAATCAAATCCCGCGCCGTGAAATCGTCCGGACGGGATTGAGCTTCCGGATTGCTCGTGCCATTCTCGTCGGAGACGGCATCGTAACTGACGTAACTGCGGGCGGCTATAACCTTGTTGCTCGTGAATGCAAGATCGGCCGCGCTATCGGCGATCGGATATCCCGTTGGCGCGATCAGGGCTTGGTTGAAGGAGGGATTAGTCTGGTCGATGCCGGTATCGATGACGCCGATGAACAGCCCCGCGCCGGCGTTGGAAGCGCCACCGATTCCGGAGTTGTTCCAAGCCGCCGCTACGTTGCTCAGAGTGAGTTGATCCTTCCTGTGATAGGTCCTCAAGGGGACCACCGACTTGACGCCCGGAAGGTTCCGCAAAGCCGCCGCCTGCGCGGACGATGCAGTCACGAACAGTCCATTCATCAGATGTTGGACGCCGCCGGTGACGCGAATATTCCGGCCTTCGATCTGCGTGCGCAGCCCGGCCTGCACGCTGCGCAGGTGCTGCCGGTAGGGTTCGGCGGTCGCGCGGGTGGCGCGAAACTTGCCGGGGAAGCGCTTCACGGCCGGCGGTTCGTTCAGGATTACCATCCATCGGTTGGAAGGTGGCGCGGCGCCCCTGGCGGAAGGCGCGCATACCAGGGCGGCCAGGAACAAGCAGGTGAGTATTATTCGTCTTGTAAATGCCATGTTAAGAATCCTTCTTCCAGGAGCGTGCGACATGTTAAGCGCATGTTAAGCGATCGCTTACGCGGCTATGGAGATCCTACCAAAAACCTAACAGACGCGACAGAGTTCCAAAGCGGTACACAAACGCGAAAGTGAACGATCGCACGCATTGGGCTCACTCCTCACGCGATCAGGTCCCGCGCCAGCGCCGCGAGAAAATCCCCTTGGTAAGTCCGCAGATAGAAGTGGCCGCCCGGGAACACGCGTACTGCAAACCCCGCCGTAGTCTCGACCGCCCATCCGTCAAGGTGCTCGCGGCGCACGTTCGGATCTTCCGCTCCGCCATAAGCGCGGATCGGGCAATCGAGCGGCGCCTCTTCGGCGTAGATGTAATTGCGGTAGATGGCGGCATCTTCCCGCAGGGCCGGCAAAATCAGTTCCATGAGACTTGGATTGTCGAGCACTTCGGGAGGCGTGCCTTCCAATCGCCGCAGGGTTGCCACAAATTCGGCGTCGCCGGGTTCGGGGGGCGGCACGTGCCCCCGCCGGAAGTGTGGCGCGCGCGCCCCCGAAGCCACCAGCATCCGCGGTGCAGGCAGGCGCCGCCGCCGCAACAGGCGCGCCAGCTCGAACGCCACTATCGCGCCCATACTGTGTCCGAAGAATGCGAACGGCTCGCCGGGATTCGCCTGGATGGCATCGCACAGCAGCGCCGCCAGCTCGGCCATATTGCGGGGCTTGTTCGGGCGGGGCGGGCGCATCGGCGCCACCACCACGCCGCGCGGCAGCCGGTCGGCCCAACCCTGGAATGCCGCCGCTCCGCCGCCGGCATGCGGGAAGCAGAATAGCCGCAGCCCGCCCGCCGCAACGTGCCCGCCGCTGGAAAGCCGGCGCAGCCGTAGCGCCAGCAGTCTGCGGCGATCCGGCGACAGCGGCGGCGCAGGCGCTTCCCCCTGCCATGCCGGGGCCGGCCGGGCAGCCGATTTCTCGACACTCTCCAGCAATGCCTCGAACGGTCTCACGCTCAAGCCGGCGGCTTCGGCCAATGCTGCCTGGCGCGACGCCCGCGATAGCTCGTGGTAATGCTTCCGATCCGAAAGCAGCCGCTCGAGCGCCGCTTGCCAAGGGCGAATATCCTGCGGCGGCACATCCGCCAGCGGCACCATCCGATCGTCGAACCGGGCCTCGTACCTTTCGATGGGCCGCACAGGCAGCAGGTAATCCACGCCCAACTTGGCTTCCGGGATACCGCCGATATTGCTGGCAATCACCGGCACGCCGCGGAGCATGGCCTCCACCACTATCCGCGACCGCGCCTCGGCCCATAAAGAAGGGACCAGCAGCACGCGCGTGCGCCGCAGGATGTCGTCCACATCATCCACCGGATCGAGTAGGGTCACGTTGGCGCGGCCGGCCAGCGCCGCGCGGTCTTCCTGGGTGGTGCCCCATGTGGGCACGCCCGCGAACCGCACTGCGGGCATGCGGTCCGCCAATTCCAGGAAGATCGAGATGCCCTTCACCGCGCAAGGATTCACCAGTGTGACGAATTCATTTTCGAAGCGGCCCAGGTCCGCATAAGGCGGCGGGTCCAGCGGTGAGATCGGCACATGCACTGCCGGAATGCCGCTCCACTTGCGGATGTAATCGGCGACATACCGGCTGACTGCCACTACCGCACCGGTCTGGCGCAACACTGCGGTCTTGGCCGCGCTGGGGAAGGCGCAATCCGGGCCAAACGGTACCGCCAGCGTGGCGCGCGCCAGGTAGACCGTCGGCGCACCCGCGCGCACGGCAACTTCCAGTAATAGTTGCGCCGGATCGTCCGTGGAAGCCAGGATCGCGTCTGGCGCGAACGCCGCGATCTGCGCCGCGAAGTAGGCCCGCAGATTGGGATGATGCGTGACCACGTGCGCCTCCACCCCCCCGCGATGAAACACCACGACGCCGCCTTCCCAGGATAGCGGCGAAACCGCCCGCGCCGCGAGCTCTTGCAGGTAGCGCGCGTGCCCTTCGAGGCCAAAACGGGCGAGGCGCGCCACCACGCGGCACTCATGACCGCGCGCGGCCAGGGCTTCCAGCAGCAAACGGTTGGACCGGTCGCCGCCGCCATACGCCGGATAATAGAGCGCGTTTTGCGCGAGCAGAATGCGCATTCAGTGCTTCCGGCCGCGAGCCATCTGTAACAGCAGGTTGCGCCTCTCGGGAGACAGATTGGCCTGCGAGGAACGCTCCCGCACAGCCTCGCCCGGCTTCAGCGATTGCAGGAACTCCGGCATGCGCCCGGCATCGAGACTCAAGGCGAAACTCAGCGCAGCTTCCCGCGAGGCGATCGAGACACGCTCGTATAGCGCGCGATCGGTGAGCAGCGCGCGCAGCGCTTCTTCCCACGGCCGCAGGTCCACCGGCCCCGTCACCGGCTGCGGCAGCGAGTACTCGTCGAAGACCGGCGCATACCGCTCGATGGCCGGCGCGGGCGCCACGAACGGCGTTCCCATCTTGGCTTCCACCAGTCCGCCGGCGTCGCTCGAGATCACCGGGATGCCGTGCAGCATGGCTTCCATTACGGTTAGGCCGAAGCCTTCGTGCCACAGCGACGGCATCAGCAGGATGCGCGTGCGGCTTAGAAATTCGGCGATGTGGCGGCAGTTCGGCAGCGTCGCGATGTTGGCGTGCGCGGCCATCTGCGCGCGATCGGCGGCGGTAGTTCCCCATCCGGGCAACACCCCGAAACCATACTCAGGGAAGCGCTCCGCCAGCGCCATGAAAATCGAGATGCCTTTGACCGCGCACGGATTCACCATGGTGATCAAGCCCGCATCGAACGAGGCCAGATTCGGGAACGGTCCGCCGCCGTAGATCGGTGGATGGATCACCACGGCTTCGCGCCCCGTGTGCCGGCGGATATACGCGGCCGTGTGCCCGCCGATGGCCACCACGGCGGCCGCCCGGGCCACCAGTTCCGCGGCGCCCGCGTCCGGGTTCCAACTGGCCGGTCCGAAGGGGAAGAACTGCGGCGTATGCGCCAGATAGACCACGCGTCCGGGCGCCGAGCCGTGCGCTTCCCGCAGCAGCCCGTGACCCAGATCTTCCGACGAAACCAGCACCCAATCCGGCTGGAATTCGCGGATCTGGCGGCGCAGTGCGGCCCTTTGCCGCGCGTGCTCCGCGACTTCATAAACCTCCACGCCGCGCTCCACCAGCTTTTGCCGGTCCGAACCTTCTTGCGCCATCTGCGCGCTTTTGCCGGTGCTTTCCGCCAGTGCGGCCGCCACCACCCGGCATGCGTGCCCCTCCGCCGCCATATACTCCAGCCACAGCAGGTTGCTGCGCGTGGCGCCTCCGCGGGGCGGAACATAGGATGCGTTGGCGGTCAGCAGAATCCGCATCGCTCAGTACGGCGATTCCCCGCTTTCCTTGGCCAGCAACTCGCGCACCTCATCGTCCGTGAGGCTTTCGACTTCAGCCAGCAGCGCCGCGTACTGCCCGGCGCCCGCCATCTCGATTTCGTGCAGCTCGATGCCTTTGGCCAGTTCCGCCACGGTGAAATCCGCGCCATACACCACGTCCAGCGACAATTCGATGCCGAGTTCTTCCTTAAGCCGCGAGAGTAATTGCACGGCCAGCAGGGAATGGCCGCCGAGGTCGAAGAAGTTGTCGTCGATACCTACGGGCTGCACGTTGAGCATTTCGGACCAGATGCGGCACAGGCTGCGTTCCAGGTCCGAGCGCGGAGGTTCTGGCGCGTCGGACGTCGGACGGAGCGCGCCTTCGGTTGCGCTCCGCTCCATGATTTGTTCAATGCTGCGCAACTCGTTGGCAATCCGTGCGTACGGGATGCCGTGGCGGGCCGTCGCAGGTTGCGTGCCGGAACCGGCTGCTCGCCGCGGCGCCACCGCCGGCTCATATGTAAGGCCCGCCGCAAACTCCGCTGGAAACCGGAACAGCAGCGCTTCGCCGCGCACGCTCTGAAATTCCAGCCCCACACTCTCCAGAAACAGCAGCGCCGGCCGATTGCGCTGGCTGCGTACATAGCGCGCCTCCACGGCGGCGAGGCCCCGCTGCCGCGCCAACTGTCCCAGCGCCGCCAGCATGCGATGCTCCACGCCGCGGCCCAGCGCCCGGCAACTCAGCAGGAACGTGTCGATCGAGATCGCATCCACACCGCCGCGGAAAATCATAGCGCCCGCCAGACCGTAGCTGCCGAAGCGATCGCTCACGTGCACGGCCAGGCACTCGGCCTTACCGGATTCGAGCAGCGCTTGGATGTCGCTCTCCGACCGCCGCACGGTAGTGAAGTTCATCTGGTTGGTGCGTTGCGTCAACTGCGCGACGCGCGCCAGATCCTTCGGCGGCATAGGCGCGATACGCACTTCAAGCTGCAGGCTCCGCAGGAAATCTCCCAGGTTGGCCGCCTGCTTTTCGGCGCGTTGGCGATCCAGTTCCTGCGCGTACATCGCGGGACGCGCGCGATCCTCTTCGGTCACCCGCAGCCGGTCGAAAGCCCACACATGCCGAAGGTATTCCAGGATCTCCTCGTCGCGCGCCGGCAGCGCCAGGCTCGGCACTTGCGGATAGGCCGCCTCCACTTCCCGGCACTCGCGGGGGTTGTCGTCCACCAGGATGAAACTGTCGAGGGCCAGTTCCAGTTCCTCGGCCAGCGCCGCCAGGTTCGCCGGCTTGGACGACCAGTTGATGCGCCAGGCGGAGAAATGGTCCATGCACAGCGCCATCTCGGGATGTAGCCGGAAGGTGTCCAGCACGTCTTCCACGTTGTTCTTGCTGCACAGGGTCAGCAGCATGCCTTGCGCGTGTTGCGCCAGCATGAACTCCTGTAGCGCCCTGCGCGGCGGGTCCACCACCACGCCCTGCGGCCCATCCTCGCCGCAAATGCCCCGCCATAGCGTATCGTCGCAATCGAGCGCGATTGCCTTAAACGGCGGCGTGCGCAGCGCGTGGATCTTCCGCGCCACCATGGTGCCCAGCGCCGCGAAGTATGCCGGAGTGTAGGGAATGTGGCCCAGCTTGTCGCCCAAGGGATCGCACGCCTGCTCCACCGGATACAACTCCCCGATCTCGCGCGGCGTCACCAGGTGGACGGTGCTCAGATCGGCGATTGCGGCTGTGACGAGTTGCTCCATGCGGCTCTGGAAAGCGGCGTCGGATCCGGGCGGCGCCGGACAGATGCAGACCACCAGCGGCACGGCGAACGATTGCGCGGCCTCCCGCAAGCTCGCGGCGAAATGCCGGACATCAGCTTCCAGATGGGCTTCCAGGTGGGCTTCCCGCCGCGCCATGTCCGGCGCGTCCGCCCAATCTTCGAATCGCGCCAGCACCACGTTCACTCCATCGCGGTTGGCAGCCAGCGCCCCGGCCGGGTCGAGCAAGAGCTGGAATACCTGATTGTAGGGCGCCATCCGGACGCGGTACTCCAAACCCAGCTCGCGCATCCAGAAGGATAGGGTCTGTTCGATGACATCCGCCGTGAAAGTGGCGCTGATGACGATGGAAGGGCCGGACATCGGATTCACCACCATTATAGGGGGAGGCGGGCGCGGCGCCGGGGCTGCGTCACCGCCCGATCATGCCGGCGCCGCGCTTCAGGGCGGATTCGCAGAGGTCGCCGACATGACGTCCTCGTCGGCGATGGCCGATTCGTCCGAGCCGCACTGAAACGATCGTCTAGCCGGCAGAAAAATCGGCTTCCGGAAAGAGGCTCGGCGTGCTGTTGCTCGCGGGATTTTGATCGGGCCAGAAGCGGTCCACAATAAACTTTGACCAATCGCCCATGGCATCGTAAAACTCGGCAATGCGGTCGATCTCAACCAGTTTACCGCTCATCGAACTGCCTCTCGTCTCGCGAAACTCCTTTTGGTTTAGCGCGAGTGCTACGTTCTCACTCTTCAATACTACCTCGTATAAAACGCCTATGTGCCGCGAGGCGCGTGCGTCCTGGTTTGTTCGAAGAAGGCCAATCGGGGCTTCCGGCAGATCAAACGCCTCCTTGATGAAGACCTCCTCCGATAGTTCGCGTGCGAGGGCTTTGACTAGAACATTTGGCCCGTCGTCCGACTGGCTAACGTGCCCCCCTGCCCAGACTGCATACGTGTCGTGTAGCGGATGTCCGGCCTTTTTCCTCTTGAGGAAAAGGATCTTGTTGCCGTACCGAAGAATTGCACACGGAATCGGCTGCAAAAACGCAGGGTCCCGTTCGGCGACGGATCGCGGAACGAACTGCTTCTCGGAGTTTACCGCGCTCACGAAGCCGGCTACCACTGAGAGGTCGGAAACGAACCCAGCGTCCGGCAGACGTGCGACTTTCGCGCGGGGCACGACGCAGATAGATTCATCAAGGAGATTGTTCAATGCTTTTAGGGCTTCGTCCGCGATTCGGGCCGCGGTTTCGCTGGTTCTTCCATTAGATTATGGAGCCGCGCTTGGTGGTGAGCCGATCCGCATACTCCCTACCCCTGGATCGCACGTCAGGACAAACACGATATCAATCAAGTTGGTCCAGCGGCTCATGGTGAAGAACTGCTCCACCTGGAGAGCCTCTTGATGCGTGACCTTGCCAGCCAGTTCAAGCCAGTGGTTCCAGACAAGGGCATCGAACACGCCACGGTCGAGAATTAAGACATCGACGTCTTTGTATACCGACTCCAGCATTCCTTGAAGGCTGGCGCAGAACACCCAAACATTGATGCAGCGTGTCTTTCCCGGCTTGGGCGATCCGCTAACTCGATGATCAGCGGTCTTTTTGCCGAGCGGCTATCGAGCAAGGTCTTTAGCTTTGCAGCCCGATCTTCCAGATCCTTGATCGTCGCGAGATGGACCGGATCGGGCTCGTTGTTTCCCATGCCGTAAGCCTTGAGTCTAGCAGAGCCGCGCGCGGGGCAGACTGGCGAAAGCGCCTGTCCCACGCCTCACTTCCCAAAACCAGCGACGTATAAGTAGACCACGGGCAGCGTAAATAGCGTGCTATCCACGCGGTCCAGCCAGCCGCCGTGACCGGGCAGCAGCGTGCCGCTGTCCTTCACACCGGCGCCGCGCTTCAGGGCCGATTCGCAGAGGTCGCCGAACTGTCCGGCCACGTTGGCCACTGCAGTGAGCGCCAGAACTACGGCCGGTGGAACTTCAGGTATCGCCCAGCGCAGAAAGAAGAAGCCGAAGATCAGCGACGCAGCGAGCGAAGCCGCCGACCCCTCCCAGGACTTGGCGGGGCTGACGATGGGGGCCAGTTTGTGGCGGCCCAGGGCGCGGCCGACGTAATATGCGCCGATGTCTCCAATCCAGTTCAGAACCAGCGCGTAGAGGAGCCAATACCGGTTCCGCGCGCCCAGCAGCGGCGCGTAGCGCCAGCACCCGAAGACATATACAACGCCCAGCAGCAGGAATGCGGCGCGCGCGATGCCGGCGCGCAGATCGTCGGCACGTAGCGCCAGGCTCAGCGCAATCAGGGCCACTGCAATCACGGTCAGTATCGCGTGGCCGTCGCCGGGCAAGACCAGAATAAGCAATCCCGCCAGGTAGCCGATCGGCGCGGGCTTGCCGGGCTGATACGCCGCCGCGATGCCTGAGTACTCGTAAAAGCACAACAGCGCCACGATCGCCGTGACTGCCAGCACGGCCCAGGGCGGAGACCAAAGGACTACGTATGTGATCAGTGGAAACAGGACCAGCGCCGTGAGGACTCGCTTCATCTGAGCGGCAACGCGGCGATCATTTCGTCGGCATCGGCGGCCGCCGCGCCGTTGAGAGGAGCCGCGCTCAAACCGCCATAGCGGCGGTCGCGCTTCTGGTACTCCAGAACCGCCGCCAAAAGGTGGGAGCGGCTGAAATCCGGCCACAGCGTTTCGGTCACGTAGATCTCCGCGTACGCGATTTGCCAGAGCAGGAAATTGCTCAAGCGCATCTCGCCGGAGGTGCGGATCAGCAGGTCGGGATGGGGAGAGGGGCTGGTATATAAGTGCGCGGCGATGAGATCCTCATCCACCTGCAACGAGGAGAGCCGCCCTTCCATGCGGGCCAGTTCGATAATGGAGTTGACCGCATCCACGATCTCGGTGCGGCCGCCGTAGTTGATTGCCAAGTTGACCAGCAGGCCGCGGTTGGCGTTAGTGGCGTCCACCACCGCGTCCAATTCGCGCCGCACATCGGGGGGCAGCGCGTCCAGCCTGCCGATGGCCTGCAGCCGGATATCGTTCTTCTGCAGCTCCGGCAATTCCTTGCGCAGGTAGAAGCGCAGCAGACGCCAGAGGGTCTCCACTTCGGCGCGGGGGCGCTTCCAGTTCTCCACCGAGAACGCATAGAGTGTGAGGACCTGGATGCCCAGCCGCGCACAAGTCTCGACCGTGCTGCGGACCGGCCCCACTCCAGCCCTGTGGCCCGCCACGCGCGGCAAGCGCCGGCGCGCGGCCCAGCGTCCGTTGCCGTCCATGATGATGGCGATATGCGCCGGCAATCCGTCCGGGTGGATGGCGGCGGCAAGTTCCCAATCCCTATCCCCTGGGCGGAGGGAATCCAGTAAGGCCTTCATGCGATAAACTTCATATTACAACAGAGTGCAAGGCCTCTATGGAATGCTGGCAACCTGCGCTGGCGCGGGAAGCTGCGTTACGGCCCATCCGCCGCCAAGGGCCTGGATCAACTCGACCGCGGCGGTCATCTCGCTGACGCGCAGAGTCACCAGGGTCTGTTGATCGCCCAACAGAGTGTCCTCCGCAACGAGCACGTTGAGGTAGGGATCGAGACCGGTCTGGTAGCGCGCCGTGGCGATCTCGAGGTACTCCTGCGCAGCCTTTACCGCCGCATCCTGCTTGACGATCTGCTGCGAGAGTATGCGGAGAGTCGCAATGTAGTCTTCCACCTGTTGAAACGCCGTTAGCACGGTTTGTTTGTAGGCGGCGACATCGGCGTTATAGGCCGCAGTGTATTGTTCTACAGTAGCCCTGCGCAACCCGGCGTCGAAGATCGTCTCGGAGGCGGAAGCCCCCAGCGACCAGAAAAGCGCCGGCAATGAAAACAGCTTGGCGATGGTGGACGACTGCAGCCCGCCGCTGCCCGTGAGACTTACCGTCGGGTAATAGGCCGCCTTCTCGACGCCGATAAGGGCATTTGCCTGCGCCATGGTGCGTTCGGCCGCGGCGATATCCGGGCGCCGTTGGAGCAACTCCGAAGGGACACCGACGGGGATCGCGGGTACCGGCGTAGTCAGGAGTTTCACAGGCATCGAAAAAGTTGAAGCGGACTTGCCGATCAGCGTGGCGATGGCATGTTCGTACAAGGCGCGGTTCACGGCAATGCCGATTCCGGCCGCTTCCGCGTCCGCGAGGGTCACCTCGGCCTGCGCGACGGCCTCCTGGTTGTCGATTCCGGTTTCATAGAGAGCGCGGGTAAGGTCGAGCGACTGCCGATCGGCCTGGATGGTGCGGTTATACAGATCCTGCAGTGCATCCTGGCCGCGAAGTTCGAAGAAATACTCCGCGAGATCGGCTTGCTCCGTGAGACGCTCGTTTTCGAGATCCGCGGCGCTTACCTGGGCGGCGTATCGATACTCGCGAACCGTGTTTCGGACGCGGCCCCATAGGTCCGGCTCCCAGGACACGTCGAACGGCAGGGAAAAGTCGGTGATGGTGGTGCGTCCGCTCGCCGGCGAAACGGTTGACGGCGAGACTCCGCTCGTCGATACTCCCGTGGTCCCGCTAGTTCCTATTCCCGCGCTCCCAGCGGCTGTGCCCGACGAGGTCCTGGTGACCGCGGGAGTCACCGTAGCGGTGGGAAAGTAGCCCGCACGCGCTTCACTCACCTGCGCGCGGGCGGCCATGAAATTCTGGAAGTATTGCGCGATGTTCTGGTTGTCGATGTTCAACTGATCTTCGAGCGCGTTGAGTTCGGGTTCGTTGAACATCTCCCACCATTTCCCCTTGAGCACGGCATCCTGAGGCTGCGCGGGCTGCCAAGCGCCCGGGGGCGCGGCGCTGTAAGCGGCCGGAGCGGCCTCCTTGAAAGCCGGCGGAGCGGGAGTGGCAGGCGGGACATATTTGGGACCGACATTGCACCCGCTCAATAGACAGATGCAGATCGCCGCACAGGCCATGCCCGCCCCGCAATCCTTGCTTAGTGGATAGTAAGAATTCATATAACTTTAAACCGCGGCGCTGGGCGCCGTTCCGGCCCCATGGCCGGGGATGTCATGCTGCTTTCCCTGCATGCGCAGGCGCAGCCGGTCGAAAGCCAAATAAACGACCGGCGTTGTATACAGCGTAAGCAACTGGCTCAAGATCAACCCTCCCACGATGGTGATACCCAAGGGCCGGCGGAGTTCGTACCCCGTGCCCGTCTCAAGCGCCAAGGGTAGGGCGCCCAATAACGCAGCCATGGTGGTCATCATGATCGGACGGAAGCGTAACATGCACGCTTCGAAAATCGCGTCGGCGGGTCTCTTTCCCTCCTGGCGCTCCGCCTGCAGAGCGAAATCGATCATCATGATGGCGTTCTTTTTCACGATCCCGATCAGCAGCACAATGCCGATGATGGAGATGATGTTGAGATCCACGTGGAAGAGCATCAAGGCAAGCATGGCCCCTACGCTCGCCGATGGCAGAGCGGAGATGATGGTCAATGGATGGACCAGGCTTTCATAGAGAATGCCGAGAACGATGTATACCGCGAGCAGCGCCGTCAGAATCAGCACGGGCTCCGTACCCAGGGATTGCTGATACGCCAGCAGTGTGCCGGCAAAAAAGCTGGTCAGCGTGGAAGGCGCGCCCAGACGCTTTTGCAGCGCGCCAATGCTCGCCGTGGCATCGCTCAAGGAAACGCTCGGCGCCAGGTTGAACGACACTGTGACCGATGGGAACAGCCCCGTATGGTTCACCGCCAGCGGCGTGGTGTTGACTTGGCCGGTGGCCACGGCGCGCAGCGGAATAGTGCGGCCGCCGGACGAAAGAAGATAGATGTCCTTCAAGCCTTCCGGGCTTTGCCAATACTGTGGGGCAACCTCCAGCACCACGTAATACTGATTCAACTGCGTGTAAATGATGGACACTTCCGATTGGCCGAATGCGCCGTATAACGCCGTGTCCAGGGACTGCGCGGTAAGGCCGAGCTTCGCCGCGGTGACGCGATCGTAGGTCATCAACTCGTCAAGGCCGCCATTCTGCTGGTCCGAGCTTACGTCTTGCAGACCGGGCAGACGTTTCATGGCGCCTAATAGAATAGGTCCCCACTTGGAAAGATCCTGCATATTGTCGGATTGGATGGTGTACTGATACATCGCATTACCGGACCGGGCGCCGATACGCAGATCCTGCACGGCTTGGAGAAACGCGGAAGCTACCGGCAGACGGCTCATTTGCGGGCGCAGACGGTTGATGATTTGAGAGGCGCTGGACTTGCGCCCCGCCCCCAGCGGCTTGAGCGCAACATAGAAGGATCCCGTATTGGTGGCCCCATTGCCGCCGGTAAACCCAATCACATTCGCGACGGCAGGATCCTTCCTGATTACAGCGCCGATCTGGCGAATGGCGCTGTCCATCGCCGGGAAGGATGAATCCTGCGGCCCTTGCACTCCGCCGGAGATCGCGCCCGTGTCTTCCACCGGAAAAAAGCCCTTAGGTATCTTGAGAATCAACACCACGTTGAGAGCGATCGTGAGGAACAGGACGCCGAGGGTGGGAATGGGATGGTCCAGCACCCAATGCAGAGTGCCGCGATATAAACTCAGCACCCAATCGAAGCATTTTTCGCTGGCCGTGAAGAGGCGTCCATGTTTTTTCTCGCGCTCATTCTTCAACAGGTAGGCGCACATCATGGGCGTGGTGGTGAGCGAGACGATCATGGACACCAGAATGGCGGTCGAGAGAGTGACGGCAAACTCGCGGAAGAGACGGCCCACGATTCCGCCCATCAACAGAAGAGGGATGAAGACGGCAATCAGCGAAATGCTGATGGTGAAGACGGTGAAGCCGATCTCTTCCGCGCCCTTCAGCGCCGCGGCAAAGGGATGCATGCCGTCTTCCAGATGTCGCGTGATGTTTTCCATCACCACGATGGCATCGTCGACCACAAAGCCCGTTGAAATGGTCATGGCCATCAGAGAGAGGTTGTCGAGGGTATATCCCAACAGATACATCACCGCGAAAGTGCCAATCAGGGAAACCGGCACGGCGACGCTCGGAACCAGCGTGGCGCGGCCGTTGCGCAGGAATACAAACACCACCACGATGACCAGGCCGATGGAGATGAGCAGAGTCCTTTCGACGTCGCCGACGGCGGCGCGGATAGTGATGGTGCGGTCCAGAACGATGGTGGTATCGATACCCAGCAGAATGGACGCCTGGATGGACGGAAGCTGCGCGCGGATACGGTCGACCGTATTAATGATGTTGGCCCCGGGCTGCCGGAAGATGATGATGGGGATGGCGCGCTTGCCGTTCAAATAACCGGCCACCCGAATGTTTTGCACGGAGTCCGTCACCTGGGCGACATCGGACAGGCGCACGGCTGCGCCGTTGTGATAACCGACGACCAGCGGCTTGTAATCGTCCGCCTGCGAGATCTGGTCGTTGGCAATGATGTCCGCGGTCGCAATCCCGTCGGAGATCTGGCCTTTGGCCAAGTCGGAGTTCTGCAAGCTCAGCACCGACTGCAAATTCGCAAGCGTAAGTCCGTAGCCCGCCAATTGCGTGGGATTTGCATCCACGCGCACGGACGGCAAGGCGCCGCCTCCGACAGTGACCTGCCCTACGCCCTGTATCTGCGACAGCTTCTGCTGGACGACAGTCGAGGCCTCGTCATACAGCCTGGCAGGGCCGTATTTGCTGGAGGTAAACGCGAGGATCATGATCGGCGCATCGGCGGGATTGACCTTGCGGTAGCTTGGATTTGCCGGCAGGTTGGCGGGCAGATAGGTGCGCGCCGCGTTGATGGCGGCCTCCACATCGCGCGCCGCGCCGTCGATGTTGCGGCTAAGGTCGAACTGAATGGTGACGGAGGTGCTGCCGAGCGTGCTGGAGGAGGTCATCTCCGTTACGCCGGCGATATGGCCGAACTGGCTCTCCAGGGGGGTGGCGACGGAAGAGGCCATGATCTGGGCGCTGGCGCCAGGCAAGCTGGCGCTGACGGAGATAGTCGGAAAGTCGACTTCCGGCAGGGGCGCTACCGGCAGTACTTCATATCCGATCGCGCCGGCGAGGAAAACCGCGACCGTAAGCAGCGTGGTAGCCACCGGCCGGTGAATAAACGGCGCGGAGATGTTCATGCCGGCCCTGCCAGTTCCGCGCCTGCTGCCTCCGGCTGGCCGGATTTGTGCGCAAAACGGTGCGCCAGATTGTCAAAAAAGATGTAAATCACGGGCGTGGTGTAGAGCGTGAGCGCCTGGCTGAGCAGCAGTCCGCCCACCATGGCGATGCCCAGGGGTTTGCGCAACTCCGAACCGAAACCCGTTCCGAGCGCCAGCGGCAACCCCGCCAGCAGCGCGGCCATGGTGGTCATCATGATGGGACGGAAGCGCAGCAGGCACGCCTCGTAAATCGCATCGGTCGCGTTCTTGCCGTGCTTCCGCTCGCCTTCCAGCGCGAAGTCCACCATCATGATGCCGTTCTTTTTCACGATGCCGATCAGCAGGACGATGCCAATGATCGCCACCACGCTCAAGTCCTGATGAAAAATAATCAGCGCGAGGAAAGCGCCCACGCCCGCCGACGGCAGTGTGGACAGGATCGTAATCGGATGGATGAAGCTCTCGTACAAAACGCCGAGCACGATGTAAACCGCCACCAGCGCAGCCAGAATCAGCAGCGGCTCATTGGCCAGCGAACTGGTGAACGATTCCGCGGTGCCTTGAAAGCCCGCCTGCAGGCTGGCGGGCATGTGCATGTCCTTTTGCACTTTGTCGACCGCGTTAATGGCGTTGCCCAGCGCGGCATTCGCAGCCAGATTGAACGAGACTGTGATCGCCGGAAATTGACCCTGGTGGGTAATGGCGAGCGGCTCCGTGGTGTTTTCAAAGTGCGCGAAAGCGCTTAACGGCACGGCGTTGGCGGCGGCGGAACTGGTCGCGCCGGCGGAGGCGGCTCCGCTGCCGGAGGTTGTGGAAGCCGCCGAAAGCGCGGTCGCCGGCGGCGCCAAGGTGTTAGCCGCCGGAGTGTACAGTGCGGAACCCGTCAGCGCATTGGATCCCGCCGAGGACGATCCGGAAGACGCAAAAGAGGAAGCGGCGCCGGCTCCGGTTGCGCCGGAAGACGTATTCGCCTGTATGTAAATGTGGTTCAGCTTGTTGGGGTCTTTCTGAAACTGCGGCTCGCTCTCGAGAATCACATGGTACTGGTTGACCTGGGTATACATGGTGTTGATCTGCCGCTGGCCGAAGGCGTCATACAGGGTGTTATCGATGGTCGAAGGCGCGATGCCCAGCCGCGAAGCGGTGACCCGGTCGATTACCAGAGACAGGGCCAGCCCTCCCGGCTGTTGATCGGTGGCCACGTCTTCCAGTTCGGGCAACTGCTTCAGACGTTGGATGAAACGGTTGGTCCAGTCGGTCAGTTCGCCGGCATCGGAGTCTTCCAGTGCGTACTGGTATTGGGTGCGGCTCACCCGGTCGTCCACGGTAATGTTCTGCACGGGTTCCATAAAGAGCTGGATTCCTTCGACCCGATTCACTCTGGAAGTGAGCCTGCGTATCAGGTCGGGCGCACTGATCTTGCGTTGGTCCAGTGGCTTCAAATCGATCGACATCCTGCCGCTGTTCAAGGTCGTGTTGGTGCCATCCGCGCCGATGAACGAGGAGACGCTTTCCACCGCCGGATCGTCCAGCACTGCCTTGGTAATTTCCAGTTGCTTCTTGGCCATGGCCTGGGAACCGATGGCCGGCGGCGCCTGCGTGATGCCCTGGATAACGCCGGTATCCTGTATCGGGAAAAATCCTTTGGGGATGATAGTGTAAAGGAAAACCGTAAGCAGCAAGGTAGCCAGGGCGACCAACAGCGCAATGGTCTGGAATCGCAGGACGAATTTCAGCGTCCGGCCGTAGAACGCGATCATGCCCTCGAAAGCGCGCTCCGTGGCTCTATAGACGCGCCCCCGCCGCTCCTTTGGCTCGTGCCGCAAGATGCGCGCGCTCATCATGGGCGTGAGCGTCAGAGAAACCACCGCCGAAAGGATAATCGTGACCGCAAGCGTCACGGCAAACTCGCGGAACAGCCGCCCCACCACGCCTCCCATGAACAACAGCGGAATCAGCACGGCGATGAGCGACACGGTCAGCGACATAATGGTGAAGCCGATTTGCTCCGCGCCCTTGAGCGCCGCTTCCATGGGTGGATCGCCCGCTTCGATGTACCGCGAGATGTTCTCGATCATCACGATGGCATCGTCCACCACGAATCCGGTGGAGATGGTCAGCGCCATCAGCGATAAGTTATCCAGGCTGTAACCCAGGATGTACATCGCCGCCAGGGTGCCCACCAGCGACAGCGGCACAGCCACGCTCGGGATAATAGTGGCATAGATGCTCCGCAAGAAGAGGAAGATGACTAGCACGACCAGCCCGACGGTCAACAGCAATTCGAACTCGACGTCGGAAACCGATGCCTCGATGGCCACCGTAAGATCGGTAAGCGTGGTCACCTGAATGCCCGTGGGCAGGTTGGCTTCCATCTGCGGCAGCAGCGCCTTGATGCTCTTGACCACGCTGATAGTGTTGGCCCCGGGCTGGCGTTGCACGTTCAGGATGACGGCGGGTGTTTGGTTCATCCACGCGGCCTGATTATTGTTTTCCACGCCATTTACGATGAGTGCCACGTCGGGCAGCATCACCGGCGCGCCGTTGCGGTATGCCACGACAACTTTCCGATAGTCGCCGCTGGTGACCAGTTGATCGTTGGCGTCGATCTGGTAATCCTGGCGCGGCCCGTCGAAATTCCCTTTGGCGGCGTTCACGCTGGCCTGTGTCAGCGCCGCGCGCAGGTCTTCCAGGTTGATGCCGTAGGACGACAGAGCCGTAGGGTTGGCTTGAATGCGGACGGCGGGCTTTTGGCCGCCGCTGATAGTTACAAGACCCACTCCGTTGAGTTGCGAGATCTTGGGCGCCAGGCGCGTGTCCACCAGGTCTTCCACCTGGGAAAGCGGCATGGAGTTCGAAGTAATGGCCAGGGTGAGCACCGGAGCATCGGCTGGATTCGTCTTACTGTAGATCGGCGGCGCGGGCAGGATGGATGGCAAAAGACTCTGCGCCGCATTGATGGAGGATTGCACCTCTTCCTCGGCCACATCCATGGACAATGTGAGATTGAATTGCAGCACGATGACGGAGGTGCCTCCGGAACTGGTGGAGGTCATCTGGCTCAAGCCCTGCAGTTCGCCGAATTGGCGCTCCAGGGGCGCAGTGACTGTCGTGGCCATCACGTTGGGGCTGGCGCCGGGATAAAACGTGAGCACCTGAATGGTCGGATAATCGACTTCCGGCAGTGCGGAAACCGGCAGTTGCGTATACCCGACAAGGCCGACCAGGAGGATGGCGGCCATCAGCAAAGAAGTGGCCACCGGCCGCAAAATAAAAGGGCGGGACGGACTCACGGCGCGCCGCTCCCGTTGCTCCCGCCGGCGGCGGCCGCGGCGGGCTGGGCCGAGATTGCGACCTTGGAGTTGTCCTGCAACTTATCGAAGCTGCTGTCGGCCACCACGTCCCCAGGGCCGATACCGGTAACCTGGGTGACGCCGCCGTTTGTGACCCCCGCCTTTATGCTGCGCATGTGCGCGATATTGTTCTGAATCAAATAGACAAACGACGCTTGCCCATTCTGCTGGATGGCCGACGACGGAATCAGCGTCACTCCCTGCAGCGTGTTCACCAGCAGGCGCGTATTGACAAACTGGTTGGGGAAGAGCGCGTCGTTTTGGTTGGCGAATTGCGCCCGCCCTTTTACCGTCCCGGTGGTAGTGTCGATCAGGTTGTCGATGGTCAACAGCGTGCCGCTGCCAAGCTTCGTCAGCGCGGAGCGGTCGAATGCGTCGACGGTGAGCTTGGCTCCCTTGCGCAGCCGGGCTTCCACCTGGCCGAGACTATCCTCCGGTATGGTGAAAATGACGGTGATGGGCTCCAATTGTGTAATCACCGCGAGGGTCGCGGCCGCGGCGGCTTGCACCACGTTGCCCGGATCCACCAGTCGTAAGCCCACGCGGCCGGCGATGGGCGCGGCGATACTGCAGAATTCGACCTGAACCTGGTCGTATTGGACCGTTCCCTGGTCGTTCTTCACGGTGCCCTCGTCCTGCAGCACCAGCTTTTCCTGGTCGTCCAGGATTTGCTTTGCGATGCCGTTGCGCGCCCACGCGGCACGATAGCGCTCCAGGTCCATGCGGGCTTGCGCCAGCACATTTTCGTCTCTCTCGAGCGTCCCTTGAGCCTGCAAGAGAGTCGCGCGGTACGGACGGGAATCGATGTCGATCAGCGGGTCGCCTTTATTTATCCGCTGGCCTTCCGTATAGTGCACGGCCACGATCACGCCGTCTACCTGGCTGGCGATCGAATCGGTATAGACTGGAGTGACCGTGCCGATAGCGTCAAGGTAGATGCCGATGGCGCCCTTCTGAGCGGTCGCAATGGTGACGGCGATTCCGGGTGCGGGGCGCGCCGCGGCCGCCGCCTTTTTCTTGGCTTCTTCGCGGTGGTGCAAGATCAGCACGATCGCCAGGGCAATGGCCGCCAGCAACAGAATCGACACGACGATCCACGCAGTCTTATGGCGCGCCGGAACGGGAGCCGCGATTTGATGGCCGGGGCCGATAGGTGAGTGCTTCTCTGGGTCTTCTGTCAATCGGATGCTCCTGTGCAGGTGTCAGTATCGGAACGCCCGCCGGCGGCAGCGTTCGTAGCGGAGCGGCGGGATAGGCCTAACCAGGAACCGGGGAGCGAAGCTGTACTCGAACGTATTCAAAGACACCTCTGGAAACTTGCCTCCGCGCAAACGGCCGAGCAATTAAAAGGCCACGTGTTCGGCGAAGCGTCCCAAAGAATCAGCCGGTTTGCCGGGATCGGGCAGATCACGGCGGCGAAGCCAGATGCATTTAGCGCTCCCTAAAACGGACTCGAAAAGGCCGGGCTGCTTAAGCGACAAAATCGCACCTGAAATGCAAAATCTGCCAGACCGGGAACGGGCGCCCCGATTAAATGTTACAATTCGATGACTGCCCTGTGAGCGGAGGTCCGGACCCGCAGGGGCGAATTTCCTTCCCGATCCGATGCTGCCGGGGCAGGCGGCTTCGTTTGAGAGCGTGCCTGTGCCAAAACAGTACCTTGGACATCTTTCCGCGCGCGATCCTCTGCACCCCTATCTGGTGCAGGACGTCCTGCCGCAAATGGGAGTTCGCAACAGTCCGGCCGAGTTCCGCGTCTTCAGCATGAAGGACGGCAAAGTCTTTCTCTACGAGGAGCGGCACAGTTGCGCCCAAGTTGTCGGCAAGTTCTTCGTGAGCGGCGGCCGGCATGCGGCCGACGGCAGCCAGCGCATGCGCCAGGAGTTCGACAATCTCCAGGTGCTCCGTGGCTACGGGCTGGCCGGCTACCCGCATCACGTGGTACGGCCGCTGGGCACGAATGTCTGCCTCAATAGCATTTTAGTGGAGGAATATGCCACGGGAGTCCCGCTCGGCGCTTTCGTCAATGCCGCCATTCACCACGGCCAAGCCCAGCCGCTTTTCGACAAGTTGACCGCGTTGGCTTACTTCCTGGCGACCCTGCACAACCGCACTGCCAACGGACTGGGCGTGGATTTCAGCCAGGATTGCGCCTACCTGGACCGGCTCGTCCAAAAGCTGCAAAGCAAGCAGGTGATTGGCCGGTGGGACGCGGACGAATTGACCTGGTTGCGCGACCGCTGGCGGGAAAAGCCGCGCATGTGGGAGGATAATCAAGTGCTCGTGCATGGCGACGCCACCCCCAGCAATCTGCTGTTCGGCCGCGGCCTCAGCGTGATCGCGATCGACTTGGAACGGATGCGGCGCGCGGATCGCGTTTTCGATTTGGGACGGATTGCCGGAGAGTTGCAGCACTATTTCCTGGAGGCCACCGGCAACAAGTATTCCGTCGAGCCTTTCATCGGACACTTCCTCTGGGAGTACGCCTGCCACTTTCCCGACCGCGGCCGCGCCTTCCGCTCCATCACCGGCCGCTTGCCCTTCCAGATGGCTCTCACTCTGCTCCGCATCGCCCGAAATTCCTGGGTCTGCGCCGGCCAGCGGCGGCGGCTGGTGGAAGAAGCCAAAATCATCTTGCGGACGCCGTGATGGAGATTCGGGCCCTGCTGTTCGATGTCAACGGAACCCTGATCGATATCGAAACCGACGAGTGGATGGAGGAGGCCTATCGCGCCATCGCGCATTTTCTAACGTATCAGGGCATCGCGCTGCACCGCGGCGAAGTGCGCGATTTATACTTCCGGATCATGAAAGAGCAGTTCGCGGCGAGCGCCGAAACATATCCCGAGTTCGATGTGGTGGCGGTTTGGAGCGAAGTGTTGCGCCGGTGCGCCACGGATGCCACGCGGTCTCTGGGACTGGAGAAACTCCGCCAGATGCCGCTGTTCCTGGCCGAGCTGCAGCGCGGAATCGCGCGGAAACGCCTGGCGGCGTTTCCGCAAGTACAGGAGATTCTGGCGCAGTTGAAAACGCGCTATCGCCTGGCGGCGGTTTCCGACGCCCAGAGCGCCTACGCTTTACCCGAGCTGCGTGCCGCGGGCTTGGCGGGCTACTTCGGGTCGTTCGTGGTCTCGGGGGATTACGGCTATCGCAAGCCCGACCCCCGGTTGTTTCAGGCGGCCCTGACCGCACTGCAGGTCGGCCCGGAAGAGGCGATCTTCATCGGGGACGACCGCTTTCGCGACGTGCTTGGAGCGCGGCAGGTGGGCATGAAAACGATCTTGTTCTGCCCGCGCGGTAACCAGGGCGGATCTCCTGAAACCGAACCGGACTATATTCTCTATCAATACGCCGAGTTGCCCCGCGCGATCGAGTTTCTCGCCGCGGCTCAGCGATGAAGAACCGCTTGGTCCCAGCAGCATTTTCCAATTGAAGGATGAGCATGAAGTCGGTTCCGCTCGACCGGAGGGAGAGCGGCATAAAGAGAATGAGGAGGCCGCGTAGCGGCCGACTTCCTTTCTTTGGTTTTTAGGTTCAGAGAGACAATCGTCGTCATCGCGTGCACCGGGCGGCGGAAGTGGAGACTGCACTTTGCACTGCCGGAGCAGCCGCGACTTGGCGGCGCTCATCTTCCGGGCGCACTCGGTGTCGCTTACCGCCAGCGCCTTTCGTTCCAGATCCGCCAAGCTCACTCCCGGCTTGAGGTACTGCGCGGCCCGTTCCAACTACTTTAGTTTCTCGCACCGCGTCTGATAATCTTCGGTTTTGTATCGGCGCTGGCGCTTGCCGCGCTCGTCCAAGCTCACGGTGGCAAAACCGCAGGGTCGGTGAAAATTCAGATACGGGTTCAACTGCTGCGCATAAAACCTCGCAATCGCCTCGGCGTGCTCGCCGGCGATGTATCCGTAACCCATGCGCTTGCGCACCACGGCGCCGTTCTTGCCC
>Ga0209333_1000257_pt1 | contig 29413 bp, 53 predicted proteins | sample BlaSpr_A8_OM2_O3_FD_187982 | JGI IMG/M metagenome (GOLD analysis project Ga0209333, IMG submission 187982) | Forest soil microbial communities from Thunder Bay, Ontario, Canada - Black Spruce, Ontario site 2_A8_OM2_O3 (SPAdes) (version 2) | ecosystem: Environmental > Terrestrial > Soil > Boreal... | reverse complement strand
GATAAAACTCCCTATCGGAGGAACCGTCAGCGTCGTTATCACAATTGCGGGCAGTACCAAAACCGTCGGTGTTCAAGCTGAATACCCGAGCGTAAACGTAACTACCTTCAGTGGCGCTTTGATATCCTAAAGTTTTTTTCACAGCCCATCCACGGGAAGATTCATTTTCCTTAAAAGGTTTATACATTGCTCTTTGAATCCGTTTTCTTCGAATCCCACTTGCTCAATTCTCTGACCAAAATTAAAATCCACATACTTATAGCCTACGTATATATCACCTGACTTGATTTTTTCTGGAAACCTTTCTGCTATTTTTTTACAAAACTCTATATTATTTTCTTTAATCGGCTTAGATGAACCTTGCTTATCTGCCCTGACCGCATCGATCACCCAATTGACAATCGTTAAATAATCGCTTTTAGACCTGAAATTTTGCTTTCCAATCTTCCAGTCTGATAGTTTGAGGTACAAGGCCTTCAACTCGATATTTTGGCCATTTAAACGCGTTTTAAGGGCATTCTCCTGAGAGGGTGTTAGGAACACATGCGGGGCGACCTCGATCTTCTCTTCGACCTCTTTCTTCTTTTTGGGGTTGGGGGGGGCAGCCAAAGGAGGTGGGCGTTTAGCCCCCTCCCCTTCTTCTTCTTTATATTGGTCTAACTTAAGAGATTGGTCTAACTTAGCGTCCCCATTTTCAGTATCCTGTTTTTCAGTATCCTGTTTTTGGGGACACAGCAAATATTTTTTGAATCTTCCCGTTTTGGAGATCAAATATCGATACCTCTTTTTGCCTCGCTCTAAGTAGGTTTCTCTTTTTAAATATCCCTCTTCGATACATTCGTTCAAGATTCTATACATTTTATTTTTAGATATTTTTTGAGTCTTTATCACCCAAGGAATGGAGATGTTAAAATTTTCGTGATGGCTCATTAAATAGGTCATTAGGCCCTTCGCTTCCAAAGACAGGTTGGGGTTTCGAATAAAACAGCGGGGGACCTGGAACCATGGGATTTCCGGTTCGTCGGGACAGTTTTGAATGATCGAATCTTCCAGATGGGGATTGTTATTCATCTTTCCCTCCATCTTTAAGATATTTGAGATGCCCGTCGGCTATTAGCTCTTTTAATAGTTTATAGAAGGTTTTCTTGGGGAATATTCTAAAAAATTTATAAAGCTCTTCTTCGTCTGGATGAGATCCATCCCCATTAAAACATTGGGGGAGGTGTCCTAGTATGACCGCTTTCTTCCATCCTAATTCTATAATGTCTTCATGGCGTATAATAGATGGACATGAGAGCGAGTTTAATTTGGGTCTATAAACTAGCATTCGGGGCCTCCTGTGGGTTAGGCGCCCCCACTCCGTCGGCAAGAGATTTAATTTTCTTTTTCTATTCCCAAGAATTCCTGGGTTCGATTAAGATAACTACGTCCTCTATACAAGGCGTTCTCTCTTGCCCCCTTTTTCTTTGTACGGAGTGGGGGCATTTTTTTTACCCTAGGCTAACCGCCGAAATAAAAAAAGTCACTGTATTTTAATTTTTGGTCTCTGATATCCTCCATTTCATGTACGGCTCCTTTCTATAGATATCCAAGTTTACGCCCTGGAGCTCGGGGATTTTAAGGTAGTCTACGTGACCCTGGGTGGGAAACCGCGTCAACCTTACCCCAGCTCCTTGGGCGTTTTTATTTTGTGCCAGTCCGATAAGCGAATCTCTTAGATCCTTTTCTTCCTTTTCAAGGCTTTTTAGATTTCTGGATACCTGAACCCATTGGGATGAGAGCGTATGCCATTCGTTGTCGTCGCCCATCTGTACATAGTCGCGTTCCGTTAATGCGGGCGCTTTATGATCTTGGATACACCTCCAGAATTTTTCTTCCTCCTCGATCATCTGTTGTAGATAGCTTTCATCCCGGGGAATTTCCACGATGCAACCATCTTCGCCGGTAAAGCTGAAGTAGTACATCCCGTCGAGGCCGGTAACGGCAAGCTGATGTTGTAGCTGCGGGATATATTTTTCTGGAACCTTGCCTCTCAACGCCAGCGCATGATCCTCTCGATTGGGGCATTTGATCTCAACCAAGACTCTATTGTCGATATCGATCCCATCCAAGGTAGCCGTCATGAACTCGATACTCGGATGCTCCATCCTCTTAGCAAAGACTTCGACGCCCATTTTTTTCTCAAAGCTGCGGCGCGCCGTCTCTTCCATCTCAACGCCCCTTTTCATGGCGGAGTTGGATTCCCTTTCCATGCCAGATACCTTTTGTTCCCACAATTGATAAGGGGTAGCCCAAGGACTAACACCCATGATAGCGGGAGCATCGCTGCTCCCGATCCGTCGCCATTTCAACCATTCTTCTCTGTTCATTCTTAAGCTCCTATTTTTTCTCTGTATTTTTCGATGTAGCTAACGACCCTATCGAAGTCTTTAGCCGGCGTTTGATAGATATTCTCTATCCCTAAATGCTTGCAGATCTTTTTCTCAAGCACATCATCCCCTAGAGTCAACTCAGCCAGCTGGATGCGCTGCTCTTCTGTTAATTCTGCGTCTTCAATTTGAACAGGGACTTCGATAACTTGTATTTCTTCAGATTTAGCGCTGGGAGAGCTTTTAATAGGCCCCTTAATCTCCTCTCTCTCATCCTCTGAATAGCAATTGCCTACAACATCGGGGAACAGAACTCTGGCTAGCGTGGACATCGCTCGATTATAAAGCATGTGCTTAGGGTACTTTTTCCACGTTGGGGAATTGGTGAGGCCGGCTTTTGTCGCATCTTCCATGCTGAACTCAAACTTCACGCTGTCCCCATTGTCTTTCCTAACGCCAATAATCACGCATTTCTGATCTGTCCATTCGGGTATTTTAATGCTGTGGCCCTCTTTCCTGATCCGATCGGACATCAACGCAGTGCTCATGCTGATTTTCCCGTTGACCACATAGAAAGAGCCGTTGATCGCCTTCATCGGGCTTACTCCAAAATCCTTAGCGGAAAGCATGATGTTGAGAAGGCTCATCTCGTTTAATCCCGCATAGTTACCAGACTTAGCGGCAGCAGAAGCTAGATTTTTATATAAATCCATTTCTTGTTTTTGTTCTTCAATTTTAGTGATGATTGTCATATTGTTTTTGTTCCTTTAATTTAATGATAACATCTTAAATCTATTAAGAAAGACTTAAGCTGCTTAATTTCCAATTGCGCTTCATTTAATGTTGATTCTAGATAGCTGATTTGAGAAAGCGCTCTTTCGCAAGCGGCGTCTTTCTCTTCTTCTAGCTCTTTTAATGCTAAGAGAGTTTCGTTACTCATCGGCTTCTCCTTCGCAAGGCATCGCATGGGAATATTCTTCATCGCATTCGCTGCAATACCAGCTGTACCCCCACGATTCCACTTGTTGCTTGCAAAATGGGCAGGCGTAATCTGGGTCAATGGCATCAGGTTCCAAAAGTCTTTCTATCATATAGTCTCCTAAATACTAAAATGTTTACTTGTCTTTACTATTGCCATCTGAGCAATTTTTTGACACGCGAAGAACTTCCCCACTTCCTTTCAATAGGGCTATTGCTTCATCCAAGTATCTAGCAGTATCTACGTAACCGGAGGCGACTCGATAAAGAGCAGCTCTTGTTTGATCAAGAGCAAGAGATAAGTTTTTAATGTGAGAAAAAGATACGAGTATGCTATCGTCTGAATTGTTCATTGTTACCTTTTTTGGTTGTTGTCCTATCCCCTGGTTACAGCCAGGGGGTTTTCTTTCGAAAACACCATCACTATATTCCACGTTCGTATTTTTCTACAACACAAATGTGCGATTGCAAGAAAAAAAATCGTCTGCTATACTCTGGTACAAACGTAAAAAGGAGGAAAAAATGGGAAAGGATAAGCTTCATGAAGAATGGGAATTCGGCTTTCGAGGAGTATATTATAAGACAAAAGAGGATTTTTTAAGGGCTTCTAGTCAATTTTCCGAGTCTCCTTGCACCCCCGAATCTTTCGAAGAAATTGTAGACCATGCAAAAATGGATATTATTCTTAATTTATATGATGATTTAATTGGGAAATGGAACAATTTCGCTGTTTCAGAACTTCTCACAGAAGTATTAGTTGAAGTAATTAATTTAGCAAAAGAAAAAATTGATGAAAAGCGAAGAAAATTGCTAGAAGAAAGAAAAAAAATCCAGGAGAAGTCATAAAATGGAGCTGAAGGAATATTTAAATTTTAAACGGATCGAGATCAAAGAATTCGCCGCTATGATAGGGTGCAGTGATAGCGCGATGTATAATTACGTGTCGGGCCGGCGGCCCATCTCTCTGCCGATTGCGATTAAAATACGCAAAGCGCTAAACAACAGAGTGTCTTATGAAGAAATCAATGCACCATGGGAGAGAGAAAATGCAAGATAAAATAAGCGACGACGAGTTTAAAATAATTGTTTTTGACATCATGGAAAAAGCGGTAGAGGCATGTAAAGAGAATGGGCCGCTTGTTGTAAGAGCTCTGGCTGCGGCGGTTGCCTATATCGCTGAACATACGACTGATCCCCAAAAGGCTTACGAACATGCCCATAAAATCCTCGACGATGGACAAGAGTACATGAATTTATCTAGAAATGCTATCTCTAGAGATTGAAACAGATCCCGTTCCCTGGTCAGCACCCGTGATCTTGCGCAACGGATTCTCTTACAATCCCAAAAACAAGCAAAAGCAATGGACTATCCTGCAAGTTAAATCCCTATACAAAGACAAGCCTATCCCGGGCTTTGTCGTCGTCGATATGCTATTTCGCGAGAAGATCCCCAAATCTACCCCAAAGAAAAATATCCCATCAATGTTGGCTGGCCGAGTTCGCCCCACCCGCTGCGACACCAGCAATCTCTACAAGTTCTATGAGGACTGCATAAAAAATATTTTGTTCGAAGATGATCGATTTGTTGCTAAAAATATTTCTGAGAAGATATACGGAGAAAAAGGAGCGGTTTCAATAAAGGTATATTCACTCGAAGAATATGAGAGTAATTTTAGAGCAAGTTGAAGGCGAGTTTTATTGCGACATCATTTTAAAGCCTAAAGAGATCGACAAGATCAATTTGGGCAAAATGACCGAGGGCTTTGCTTTTTTGAACCGCCGAAAATATCACATCGGAGTGCGCGTCGAAGAAGCGACGGCAGACGACGACGATGACGAATTTTGGCTAGACGATTATTAAAGGGGATTTATGCCATTGAAAAAAGGAACCAGCAAGAAAGCTGTGAGCGAGAACATTCGCACTGAAAAAAACGCGGGCAAGCCGCAAAAACAGGCGGTCGCGATAGCCTTATCCGAAGCGCGGCGATCTGGCGCGAAAATTCCAAAGAAGGGGAAGTCATGAATTTACAAGAGATTAAAAAAAGACTCTATGTCGCTAAGGAGCCCAACGCGAAAATCAGCGCATTAGGGTATTTGGCAATAGCCATCGGCGAGTATTTATTAGACGATCCTAGCGAAGAAAGCTCTATGAATGCCCTCCCCGAGGGATACACATTCCCCGAAGCTTTCTCCAGAGCCTATCTATTCGTTTCTCCTAATACCCTCACAAAATATTGCAGGAATGGGGAGTTTAAAGGATTCTGCTGCAAACGTTATGGGAAATGGTATTTCGAAGAGGTCAAGGCAATGGGATATTTCCTGCGCAATCCACGCTACCGAAGAAAAATTGACGCGGCGAATAATTTCATTTCTGGTATGGTAAAAAATTAGTTGAAACAACAAACAAGGACTCTTAATCATGAAGAAGCATAAAGAAGAAAAAGGCAAGAAAGAGATGCACAAAGGAAAAGAGCATCACAAAGAAACGATGCACCACAAAGAAGAAAAGGCTTTTAAAAAGCACGAGAAGAAAAAATAGGACCATTTCGGCAACGTCACCAAAATGATCCAGACTAGGTTTAGAGGGCCAAATGATCGAGATATCCATCGTCGCTAGAAACGAAGAGAAAAAACTGCAACACAAGCACCTCGCATACAATACCGATATCATGCTCAATAAAGACGACCCGAAACTCATTTCCCTGGTAGAGGCAATCACAAAAGAATTTGGCGACGGCCTCGACGAAGTGACTGTTAAAATAAAGTTTATGTGGTGATATGAGCGAAGAAAAGAAAGAGCGCGGTGACATTAAGACACGCTTCCAAAAAGGGAATGACATCTGGAAATATGCTCAAAATGCAGGCCGTCCCGAAGTGTGGACTGTTGAAGAAACCTGCGCTTTAGCGGCTAATCTCATCGAATGGATGGACAAGGATACATCTATCTGTTTCGCTGGATTCATTGGCGATAATTATATTACCTTTCAAACAATACAATGGTTAAAGGGAAAATACCCCGAATTCGAATATATTTATAACATGGCGCGCAATAAAATAGCAAATAGACTTGCTATGAAGCTAGGGAAAGAAGTGCACGTCGTGCACTATAATCGCTATCAAGCAACGTATGACGATTCGCTAAAATCATATGATAAAGAGATGGCGGCGCTCAAAACATCAATCGACAACGAAGAACAGAAAATAGCAGAGAAAAAAGCGTTAGAAACGAGCGGCAAAATCCAAGAGCAGATTAGGGATTATCTTTCGAAGCAATAAGGTCTTCATAATCCCTACAAAGGGCATCCATATATTCTTTAAACCTCTCTGGGCTAACGTCTCCGTCTGCTGATCCAAGAAGAAGAATTCTCGCTCCTACGCGTAAGGCCTCTTCAATCGTCAATTTTCTCTCCCAAAATAGAAGATTCACGGCCTCAAATGCCTCTATTATTTTCTCATCTTTTTCGTCGTCCATCATTCTTTCCCTGGCTCTTTCGAAGAATCTTTAGGCCATTCTTCGTACTGCTTTAGCGCTTCTTTCATTGATTTCTTGATATGAGCAAGGGAGCTTCCCATTCTGTTGTGTGTCTCAAGATACAGCGTCATAAGAACGATGAAAATCTCACCACCACTGCACTTTTCTTCTGACAACACCTGCGCGATCTTATTGCAGATATTTATCAGTTGCTTTTCTCTGTCATTGTCCATCGCCCCTCCCCTTTAATATAACATGACCGAGTGCAGCTGCAGCGACGGGATGCGGGGTTTTAGAGTTAGCAAGCCAATGCATAATCTGAGTGCCTACATCCTCGACTACGGAAGCGAACTTATCCTGGTTCATTTTCATTGGGAAAATCTTTTAGAAAACGTTTATATTTTTCACCAAGCCCGTTCATTCTTTTATTAAACCTTTCGGGAGATATACCTGAGCTAGCACTCACTGTAAAAAAAGCGAATGTAAGGGCGCTTATTGCAGCTAGCTCAGATAGATTTTGGTCGACTATCCAAATGATTAGCGCAACGCCGGCATCGGAAGCTACTTTCATGTCGGCTTCTTTTTCTTTGTCTATATTCATTTAACCTTCAATATATCGTAAATAATTTGAAGCAGTGTTCTAAACTCGTACATTTGAATAGGTCGCGTTTGATCGCCGTTCCCCTCGTATTCGATGTATGTTTTGAGGGAATAGAGAAGGTGATCTCTTCTTTCTTCCGGTGATGAAACCCCTATTTCGCTTTTTACGGGCGTTTCTTGGTCGTTATCATCTAGTCGAAGGAAGTTTTCCAAGTTTCGATAAGCGAGCTCATAACGAACGGTGCCGCCGCTAATGGCTATTTCACCGCAGCTGCATTCAACTCGATCATGTTCATGGAAGCTTTCTAGGATATCGCCGCACAGGCGGCACTTGGCTCTATTCCTCATGAGTTTGTGAGCGGTACGTCTTCACATCTAATTTGTCATCGTCGCTTAAATTAACATGAAGCGTTAATCCCAGAGACATTAAAAAGGTAGTGTATAAATCCCCTTGTTTTTCTCTTGGACCCATGTAGACAAATTCCGCAATGATGCAGGCGAAGATAGCAGACGCTTCTAGAGGGCTCAATCCAATTTTGATTATCACCTCTTTTATTTCCCTTTCCGCCTGTGAAACACATTGGCGCCTACTCTCGTTTTGTTCATGATCCATCAGCTTTATCTCCCTTATTTATGGTTTCAATTGCCTGGTTAACTAAACTTTTACACTCTTCTATGCAAAAGGCGAAGTTGCGATATACAGGCGGATGCTTTAGTCGATATTCTTTTATATGGCGGTCGATTTCTTCTTGCTGTGAGTTTGTTAGCGAGCTTTTGATGGTCCATTGAGAGGCCACCTCTTTTTTACTCTTTTCAAAAGACGGCATTAAATCCCCCGAATGGCCGCAATCAAACCCTATTTCGTACATGTCATGGTACGTGTTTAGTTCGCCGTATGTCAGCCCGCCATGCACCTCTGCGGGGATCTCTTCGTATTTCATGTTTCGCCAGGGGTGTTTGTCTCCTATACAAACATACCCGCACCAAGCGCCGCAATAGTTCCTCTTTATTCTGCATTGGAAATCTTTATAGAGAAAAAACACTTCGTCGGGCTCGTGCGTCCATTCGCCTTGGCCATATACATGCGCTTTCATTTCTGGGTTGTGGTAGGAAACGGTGCTCAATTCTATATCGAATTTTTCTTCTGTGAGTCTAAACTCGTCTGGCGTCATTCTCCCCCCTAGCGGCGTTTACACGAATGTACTATTTCCTGTGGATTAACGAAAGAGTAAATGTTTATTTTAATAGCTAAAAATCTCCATTAAAATTTACACTTCCCCCATTGCGGGGGAATTTTTTTATGATACAGTTAGATTTATTCGAAAAGGACGAAGCGCTAATCATGTTGAGGGAATTGAAAAGGCTAAAAGAAATCGACAATCGCGTCCGGAAGGGCTACCATGCAAATAGGGATAAGCTCAAGGAGAAGATCATGGAGCTAGAAAAGAGGGCGGTTGGGTGACTTGGGTTCTTTTGGGTTTCGTCTTGGCTTGTTTGTTGGCGGCTTGGCTTGGGTATAAAGCGGACGGAGCTAGAGAGGCAATATACTGGCGATTGATGGTTTTTAAGGCTGTTTTCCTCATGGGGATGGTGAAGGCGCTTGTGAATACTTCTGCTTTCCTTTACAAAATGGCCGTAAAATTAAGTCAACATAATGCAAAGTGAAATGGAAGGATTGAAATTTTATCTATAATTAGATAAGGGCAAGTGGATGGAGGTGTCTATGTCTTATCCACTATCCCCTAAGCAGTTAGAGTTCTTTCTAAAAGCGCGTGCGAAATGGAATCTCGCCCATGGCGCTGTGCGTTCTGGCAAAACCGTCGGAACTTTGTTTGCATTCATGCAATCCTTGCTCGATTGTCCCGACTCTCAAATCTGGATGATCGGCAAAACCTCTAAAACGATCTATGACAATGCTATTTCGCTTCTTCTAGAAGCGCGCGGGGATAATGACCCGCTATCTATTTTTAAGCCGCATTGCGTATGGAGCGATCATAAGCGCGAGCTCCTATTCATGGACAAGACAATAGGGACGATTGGGGCTAAAGACGAAGGCTCTATCGGCCTGATCCAGGGCAAAACCATGTCGCGCGTCTATTGCGACGAGATGACGCTCTATCCCGAATCCATCGTTGAGATGATCGACACCCGTCTATCGAATCCTCATTCGATGGGGTTCGCTTCGATGAACCCGTCGCATCCTGCTCATAAGCTGAAGCAGTGGATTGATGAGGCGGACCGAGGCAACAAAGACTACTTCGCGATGCACTTCACGATCAACGATAACCCGTTTCTCGACGAGGCCTATAAGAATAGGGTTAAAAACTCCGTAAGCGGCCTTTTTTTCAAGCGGAACTATCTAGGGCTATGGTGTCTTGCTGAGGGCGCGATATTCGATTTTTTCGACCGTTCTTTGTATGTAATCCCACGCCCCCCAACGGGCGCGGAGTATTTCGTTGCTGGTATTGACTATGGGACGAGCAATGCGTTCGCCTGTGTTCTTGTTGGGGTGTCAACGGGCAGAGCGACGCAAACTGGCAAGATTGCGTGGGTAGAAGATGAGTATTATTGGGACTCTAAAAAAATGCATCGACAAAAAACAAACAGTGAGTACGCTGATGACGTGCAGCGGTTTTTGGAGCCCTATGGGGTTCGGATGGTTTATATAGATCCCAGCGCCGCCTCATTCCGCCTAGAACTAAGAAAACGGGGAATTCATACGATAGATGCTAACAACGATGTCGAAGACGGAATACGAATCATGACTTCTGAAATGAAGCGCGGCGCGCTTTTGGTGATGGATAAATGCCCTAATCTTATCAAAGAGATCGAAGGCTATGTGTGGGATAATAAGGCTGCTGAAAGGGGATGGGATGAGCCCATCAAAAAGAACGATCATGCGGTAGATGCGCTTAGGTATGCCATGGCGACGCATAAGGTGCAAACATATAAGCCTGCTGTGAAAGATCCCTACGAGCAAATACAAACGCCGGGGTTTAGATGAAAATATGGAAATGCCTCGCTATCTTATTTTTGTTCCCATTTTATTTCACTTTATTTATCGCTTGTATTCTGTTTTATTTACCTAAATGCGTTTATCTATGCTTAAAGGGAATGTACAATGGACAAAGAAGATCAACACAATCTAGATAAAATCAAAGTACTTTACGAGATGTCGCAGAAAACGGATGATTACGATATTCACCAGCGGCGCGTTAATCGATTGACGCTAGTTATTGCCGAGTTTTTGATTGAACTTAATGAGGGGGAAAATGAAGAAAAGACGCCCAAAAAAAACGGATCAAGAAGAAGCTCAAAGGGCTTGTGAACTATTTGGGGAAGTTGTGGAGGCGCACCCCGAGTTTGAGCCCAATATTTGGGTTTCGGCGGTTTATTCTATACTGATTAACACCTATTTGGGGAGTGGTAGTTCTTTTGAAGAGTTTTGTGGGGATATGGAACGGGCGAAGGAGTTTTATAAAAAAAGATGGGAGGCGAAATGACTTGCCAATATTGTGATGTCCCAAAAGTGGATCTTCCGAGAATGGAAGAAGTTTCTCAACAGAATGGCAGAACCCCGTCCTTCGTCATTTACATGGGCGACGGGGTCTTTGCTGTTCTAGTGCCTGTTGAGTTGAATGGTGACCTTCCAGAGGGTATTTTGTATAGATTAGAGTTTGCAAGGGAAATGAAAAGGTAGGTATTTGTGATGTTCGAGCCTGGGATTCCGATTCTTTATACAGAAATGGGGATGGTTAACTATAATCCTATGACGCGTTCTTTTTACTTTCGCGTCGGGTCAAAGGAATTGATTTGGTGGGTTATTCTGACTCCCAATGCCATGGATCAAGATGGGAATTTTGTCTATCGGATGGAAATGTATGAGGAAGACCCGAGATGATCATTGATTGCATTGCTGACCTTCATGGTCATTACCCGCAGCTCGAAGGCGGCGATCTGCTCATTATAGCGGGAGATTTGACGGGTGAGGATTCACAAGAAGAAGTTGATGATTTTGATGAATGGCTTGCAAATCAACGATACAAAAAGAAAATATTTATAACTGGCAATCACGATAATCTTCTTATCAGAGAAAAACCTAAAAAATACATGTTGAAAATAGGAAAGAAAGAATTTGAAAGACATGAATACTTGTGCGACTCTGGTACAGAATTCGAAGGCCTCAAAATATGGGGATCTCCCTGGACGATGAAGTTTAAAGGCATGAATCCACATTGTATGGCGTTTACGTTGGATACGGAAAAGCAGCTCGCGGAGAAATGGGCGCTCATTCCCGATGATATCGACATTCTTGTTACCCATACGCCGATGTTTTCATATTTAGACAAAACCATGGACGGGCCTTGGGTTGGCTCCGCCTCCCTGCGGCTATGGTCAAAGAAGAATTACTTAAAAGGTGGCCGTATAAAACTGCACATTTGCGGACATATTCATGAAGGATATGGCATATGCGAAGATGCTGTCATTCCAATAAGGGTTAATGCCTCTCACGTCAATGAACGATATGAGCCGGTGAATAAGCCGATAAGGGTTGTCTTATGACTGGTCGCGAAGATTTAAAGGAAATGGGAAAGATGTTTTGCGAGGAGCTGCACCTTCTTGTAAACAACTCTCGGCTAAAGCCGAAAGCTTTTTGACACCCAACCTCGAAAGGCGGTGATTTATGGTGCCCAATGGGCCCACATTACGGACGGCTTACCTCGAGCATCTAGGCTCTCTCGCCCGTTGCTCAACCGATAGATTGAGCAAGATTCAGATTTGAGCGTCTGTTTCTTGCGCCAGCCAAAAAAGGCTTAAAAATTAGGGTCGGGAAAAATCCCGAGGCGGAGACATTTAATGCCGTTGCACACCCTAGAATGTGCAAAAGTTTAACACAGGAAAGAAAAAAATACAAGAAGGAGCGGCATTTCCTCCCAGTCCTAAAGGACTGGGTTTCCACGCCGTCAAATAAGATGAAGAAACATGAGGTTAACTCAATAATATGCTGCAATCATGATGACGGCGTGATGGGATACTTGCAGTTAACGAAGATACTAAAAGACGAAGGCGAAGGATATGTATTCGTCATTGCTTTTTCGGGCAGTGGGGATGTCTTGTGTCCTAATTGCAAAAAGAATAGTGGCCCAGGAGGGTGCGGGCATGTCACACCCCTTACATAAGGGGCTGCGCATTCTCCTTGATCTTATTTATAACGTTTATATATAATGCTTTAAAATTATTATAACATGGGAGTTATATGTCTGTTCAACGATATGGTGACGCGCAATCTATTGGATTAGCAAAAAATGAGTGGTCATGGCATTCGGAGATAGATCTGTATTACGCGCAGCCTGATGAAACGAATTTTGAGCCCTATCTCATCATGAATACGTTTCCTCAAGATATCAAAGAATTGTTTATGTTGGCTCATAGATCCAATCAAAATTGGCTAAAATTTGAAGCTGAGCGGAAAATTGAGCAGGCTGAAAAGGATAGAATAAAAGAATTAGACAAGCTTCCTTGTTTGCAAAGGTTCCAATATCATCTTCAAGAAACGATAGATGGCATGATGAGTAAAGAAACGCAGGAGTGTGTAGAGAAAACAACTAAGACGTGTTGTTTTGTTTTCAGCGTGATCATGATGGTAAGGGGAATTGCAAAGTCTTTTTCGCAGCTTTTACCTCAAAGCACTTCTCAAATTTCTTCTGGTAGCAACTATGGTTCCCTGAGTTTTTCCCCTACCACTCACGCGTCTTCATCTATTCAGGCCTCAACTAGAATGCAGTGGGTGGCTACTACGACCATTGCTCCTCCTATAATCGCTCCAACGACTATTTCTCCTACGATCATCTTGCCTCCTACACTGCCTCCCGTTCCTCTTCTCCCACCTGTTAACTTGCCAGAGCATGTTCCCGCGGATTATCATTATGATGAAGATAGACAGAAAATGATAATAGTTCCTCATCGGGAAGGCGATCAAACAGGATAATTATTCATCGGGGAATGTAAAATAAGAATATAACCTATAAACTGAAAATAGAACGCTTAAAAATATTGCCATATACTGCATAATATTTTTAGAAAAACATGAAGCAGATACGGCGGCTATGGTAACCGCTAATATATCGTAAATGTTCAACTGTATTCACTCTCCAAGTTCATTCTGTCAACCAATCGGATCTCGATTATTCCAATTATAGATATCCCTAAGCATGCAGTAGTACCCGTGAATATCGGGGCATTTGCGAATCAGATTGAATTTTTGCACGATTTTGGCGCATAGCGTATCTACGTTTAATCCGTCCATGGTTAATATTTTATATAAAGCGTCTCTGAATTTTGTAGACATAGCAACCGGTTTCGCGTCCAGGCAGTATGCATTTATCGTTTGTATTACCCGCTGTCCTTGTTTTATGAGATCTTCCGCCTTCTCTATTCGCTTTTCATCAGGAAATTTAAAGTTCCCTCTTTTAAACAACCCCATATTGCTTTCTCCCATTGGACCAAAAACGCTTAAAGCATGATAGGGAAGTACCGCATGTTTTTTACAAAATTCATCTAACCTCCCGTATTCCTGGTTCCCCCTCGATATGTAATAGTGAATGTAGTCCGGAAGCACCCACCTTTTCTGGTTGTTGTTTAGCAGCATGATATCTTCGTGTGTCGCGTCAATATTGATCTGATAATAAATAGGAATATTTAGCTGTTTGGCCACCTCTAAACGGTGCTGTCCGTCTATTATGCGCATATCTGAATCTACTAAAATCGGTCTAAATTCAAGCATATTTGCAGCTTGGATTGAAAATTTCAGGGTTTTTATATTTGTTGGGCTGAGTTCCCTGTTGCTCTCGTGTTTTTTGAATATCGAATAATCTGTTGTGCTAAGAACCTTTGACATGTTTCTCCTTAATTATTTCGAAAAGTATTTTAATTTGTTGTTCAAGAGCGGCTATTCGCATCTCAAGTGAATTGCGCATTTCTTTTTCTTGGTTTTCTTTTTTTAAGTCGATATATTTTTTTACGGAAAATTGAGCAATTCCTGAGATATCAGCTATTTTCCTGATCGACCATCCGCTGTTTATTCCTTGTTCGAGAAGTTTAACTGCGCTCGGTGGGAAAGATGCAGATTCCGCTCGTTTGGATATTCTAGCACGAGTCAATACATGGGCGACCGCTGCTGTATAAACTCCGTCTTTGCTATTTTTTTTGACTTCGAACCCAATAGTTGAGGGAGGCCTTTTCATAATGTGTGCGATCGCGGAAACACTCAGGCCTTCACTTAAAAAACGTTCGATGGTTTCTCTTTCCTCTAAAGACAAGAATTTTCTATTAGCTTTCCCTGTCATTTCCTATTCCTTTCTATTTCCAATAGGCGACTGTTCATTTCCCTTAGCTTGTCGTTAACGGAGTCTATTTGGGAAAGCAGTTCTCTTTGGTCGTTTTTCAAAGACGCACGCAAAAAATGCAGTTCTTTCCTCATCCAGGCTGTAATGGCAAATAGACTCCAAAAGGAAATGAGAAAATTTGTAAAAATGATGAGGAAGAGGGATAGGCTCATTGACTATTTATCTCCCGCGATTTTTCGACTTTCCCATTTGCCTCTTTCATCGAAAGCGCCTTCTAACCTAGACAGCCTTTGATCAACGCTGCTGATTTTTTCATCAACTTTTGCTATTCGATTTGCAAGATATAAAAAGCCAGCGGCAAATGCGCTAAGTATTGATATCGTTTGTGTCCAATCCATAAACCCTCCAATTTCTCATCTATTCTACCATTTCCCTCTATTCCTCTCTATAGGATCTTTAGTTGATATAATAAAATATTTAATATATTACTCGAGGTTAGCATACCTGGAGTACTATGTCCTTCTACTATCCCCCTTGGAACAATGCACTTGAACCGAATCAAGGAAATGTGCGCCAGTGGTTGGATAATCTCTACAGTAAATTCCAGCCCATAGAGCAAGCGAGGTGGAACCAGTCAAACATTGACACTTTATTTTATGCAGGTTCGCAAACCTTCATAAATCGCTACTTCAATTTCACCCCCTCTTTCTCTTACCAGAACTTCTATTTCAACATACTACAGCAGCCCATAAACATGATTACGGGCTATCAGAGACAGCATCGTAAACAAATGAACTATATCCCCTGTGAAGGCGCAGATTCTCAGACGACGGACCAATACAACAAGTTGATAACACATGTTTGCAATGCCGAAGGAATTCACGAACAGTTTTCTAGAGCATGTGAACAGGCAGCAATCACCGGCCTGGTTTTGTTGCAGCCTTACTTGGACTATAGCGGGGAGGACCAAGCGCAAGGTCAGCTGAAAGTAAAACTCTGGGAATACAACAGTTTCCTCGTCGATCCCTATTTCCGAAACTATGACATGAGCGATGCGCAATTTGTCTGGTGCCAAGAGTACATATCCAAAAAAGAGGCCGAAGACAGATTCCCCGATAAGCTGCAAAACATTGCACCGATGGCTGGCACGCCGCAGCGCTTTGGGTCGTTTTATTTTCTTCCGGAGAATTATAATATGAGTCGCAACGACCTGATGGTTCTCTCCTATGTCTGGTATAAATGGAAGAAGAAAAAGAAAAGGCTCTATTCGCGCCAACGCAACCAGTTCTTCGATTATGCGGGAGGCGATGGGCAGCTTGAGCAGATCCTTTACAATATCCCCGACATGGAGCCTGTAACGGTCGAGGTTCCCTGCTGGAAGCTCGCCGTTGTCCTGAACGATCAACTGATGTATCAGGGCGACAATCCCCTAGGCTTCGACGATTGTCCATTTATCCCCGTCTTTTGGAACTACGAACCACATAACAACTATTACGATCTTCGCGTGCGCGGGCTGGTCCGCACTATGCGCGATGCTAACTGGTTGATGAATCGTAGAATTATTTTGAATCATGACATTTCCGAGGCGACGATCAATGCAGGATGGAAGCGCAAAGTAAGCGCCGTTGCCAATGAAGACAATCTCAAGAAGGCGGGCCAAGGCTGGGATATTATCATCAATGAAGGCTATGAGATGACGGACTGCGAAAAGATCATGCCGTCTGGTGTCCCCGAATCCGATATGGCCCTTGCAGATCAAATGCGCAGCCTCATTTTTGCGACATCGGGCGTTGACCTGGAGAATTGGTCGGCTCAGAACGATAAGCAAGCCTCGACCCTTACAACGATGATTAAGCAGGCTGCCAATCTGATGGTCCTGCAAAAATACTTCGATCAGTGGGATTTATCCCTAAAACTGTTGGGTGATCGGTTATTGAAGATCGTCCTGAACAATTGGGAGGCACCCAAAGTTGGATTGATGATCGGCGAGGAACCTAGTCCTTTCTTCTATTCGAAGGTGTTCTCGAAATTCCAGGTGATCGTGGAAGAGGGCGAGCTGACCCCTACCCAACAGAATACGCAAGCGCAGCAGATGTTCGAGATCAACGAGAGATTCGGCAGGGAGGTGTTCCCTCCGTCGATGATCATTCCTAAACTCAACATCTCCGGTAAGCAAGAGGCGATTCAATTCCTCCAACAACAAGAACAACAAGCACAGGCAATGCAAAATGAGGCACAAAACATCCAACACGCGTTCGAAGAAGCAAAACTCAAAGAACTCATGTCAAAAGCGATGGCCAACCTGGCTACTGCTAGGGAACGCCACGGTAGGGCTGAGGCTGATATTGGGCTCTTTGAAGAGCGCCTTAGCGAGATCACTAGGAATAGAGCCCTCGCCACGAAGGACAAAATGGAAGCGCTGGAAAAAATGGTTGATGTCATTGCCAAATACGGCGAGATCGAGACTATGCTCAAGATGGGACAGCTTGAAAGCTTCGACTACCAGCAAGAAAGGAAAGAAGATGCAGAAAAAGCGGATGCAAAGCGCACTGCGATGAGCAATGAGTTTGTGAACCAATTGCTGGCTCAATCGCAACAAGGGATGCAAGGGCAGCAACAAGCACAAGGGCAATAATATGGAGTCGGAGTATGGCGGAAGCGCATGTTGGGCAGACATGCGCTTGTGTGATTCAGAAGGCAATGTAGTGGATGAGCCCATTTGCAAGGTATGCGGATCGCATAAAAGTCCAATTATCGGCAGAGAGGCTTTTGCTTGGATTTGTATGAATGGATGCAGTGAAGAGAATAGTAAATGACGATCATTTGCGGGGATTGTTTGGAGGAGATGCGCAAAATGGAGGATAACTCGATCAGCGCAATTGTCACAGATCCCCCTTATGGCCTTGGTTTCATGGGAAAGCATTGGGATGCGGGGCTTCCTCACGATGATATCTGGAAAGAAACGTTAAGAATATGCAAGCCAGGCGCTCATTTATTGGCGTTTGGGGGAACTAGGACATATCACAGGCTGACTTGTGCTATCGAAGATGCGGGATGGGAAGTTAGGGATTGTTTGATGTGGGTATATGGATCTGGATTTCCGAAGTCGCATAATCGCTTCGGAATCGAAGGATTTGGCACAGCCCTAAAGCCCGCCTACGAGCCCATCATCCTCGCCATGAAACCCTGCGACGGCACCTTCGCGCAAAACGCAGAGAAATGGGGACAGGCGGGGATTAATATTGATGGGGTGAGGATTGGAATTCCTGAAGACAAGAGAGCTGCTGGTACTAGAAAATATAAAGCTGGCACTCTGGCTGGAGGGTTAAATGGGGAAGGCGAGCTGCAACAGGCTTCGCATGATGGAAAAGGCCGCTGGCCGGCCAATGTCATTCTAGATGAGGAGTCGGGAAAGATGTTGGATGAGCAGAGTGGTATAAGTAAATCAGCTGATTCGATAAATCACGAAACCAAGGTTTCTGGAGAGCTATACGGTTGGGCGAAGAGTCGAAAGTATATGCGTTCAACAGGCCATACCGATTCCGGCGGTGCCTCCCGCTTTTTCTACTGCGCCAAGGCTTCGAGTAGCGAGAGGAATGCGGGGTTGGAATGGCTTCCTGATGTCGCATGTCAAACGGGGTGTGGCGGAGCAATGCCTATTGATGATGAAGGGAATGATAGGGACCGCTTTAAGAAAATCTGTAAAAATTATCATCCAACCGTCAAACCCCTGCGCCTCATGGAATACCTCATCAAACTCGTCATGCCCCCAAAAGACGGTATTCTTCTCGACCCCTTTGCCGGCTCCGGCACCACAATCCTAGCAGCTCAGCATCTCGGCTTCAACGCCATTGGCATAGAGAAGCAGCCCGAATATTGCGAGATCGCAAGGGCGCGCCTGCAAAGTCATCAAGAAGAAGTCTCCCCACAAATGGATTTATTTGAGGTATGTTCATGATCGACGAAAGATACACGGCAGAGTACATCGCAAGAGAAGCAAACCTTCTCATTCAATATTGCTCTCCTAAAAATAAACGGCGAGGCTATGGAAGGAACATGCGATTTGCTCCTAACGAAATGGATAGGCGCATCATGCAGAGGTGGGGCCTTTCGAATTAGTAAAAAGGATTTGCAAAACATTTTTTTAAAGTTATAATGTAGAGAATAAGGAACCCTAAGAGGTATATATGTCGGGCAGACGCATAGATGATCATAAATCGTGGATGGGTGGTCCTGGGAAGAACAGCGTTCTTCCGGATGGCCCCCACAAAACAAAAGCCGAAATGTCGGCTGAAGGGGCAGGGCATTTAGGCTCTGAATATCCTGATACTACAGAACAGATCCATAGAGATCAGAATATGGGCATCGGGAAGGTAAAAAGCCACGCTATTAAGACTGGCTACAGGAACTAAGTTCTCCTTTTTCCGTCGTGACTTCGGACGTTAAAGCATCAAGGTGCGCTCGAACCTAACAAGACGGGCGCCACCTGCATGGTAGAAGGTGGGAATATACCACCTAGAGGCGGTAGCCCTTAAAGATCCGCCGATAAACTGGAAGCGGGCGGTTATACCTAAAGTGCAGTATAACCCTAGTATAACCGTACATAAGTAGGTATAAGTTATGAAGAAAATCCTAGCCGATCCCACGGCCCCTAAACAGAAAAAGAACGGCAGATGGCCTTGGAGTTATAACGCGCCTACCAAAGACCAAGCCCATTCCGGCTTCTTATCTGCTGGCAATGACTATGGCGTGGGCCATAGAAACCCTGTAGGCAAAGAAAAAGCTTCGTCTTACGAAGCTGGACCCATCCCTCAACAATCTAAATGCTTTTCGCCTAATGAAATCTTTCAGTCCGAAGATAAGAGGGGATAAGAAATCCTCTGTAGAATCGCATACCGAAAATACCAAGTTCGGCATGGGCGATTACTATGGGACTGGCCTAAAAGCCAAGATTGGTAGGGTCAGGAGTGATTCTGTTGGCTATCGGCCGGTGACGAGGAAGCAGCTTGGGACGCCTCCCAAATCGGTCGTTTAGGTTTCTGTCTTATCCCAATTTTTCGATAGATCTCTTTCACCTTCTCATCCGACAAATCATCTGGTTCGTCGGCCTCTAACTTCTTCTTGTCCGTCTTAAACAAGCGTACGCTGTCAGAAACGGTCTTATTTTCGCACATCTTACCCGTCAGATACTCATCCCACAGCTCAGGCTCCGGAATCATCCAAATCACGTTTATGACGTCTTCTTTGGGATAGTGCTTGAGCAGGATGGAATTGATCTGCGCCTCTGGTTTCTTTAGCCTGGGTATCCAAATCATCCGATGGGTGGGGACCTGATCCAATGGGATCCGACAATCCACGGCGATGCTGAATCTCTCGTCTATATTGATCTCTCGTTTATGGGCAAAGATATAAAACGGGTAATTTTCGAATTCCTCTGGTCGATTTTTGATGCAATCCTGCGCTCCTTGGGAAATGTAATCGGCTTGTTTCTTAAATTCAAGCAAACGATCATGGGTTTCTAATCTATTGATTTTCATAGGTAGGGGTTGCCTCCAAAATGCCTTTGTGCTAATTCATCAAATAAAGATTTAAATTGTCAATGTCAACACAAAGGATAGAAAATGGCAATACCTGCACAAGAAAACACATCGCAACAAGACAATGCGAAACCGACGAAGGAAGACTCTCTAGTCCAAATTCGTAAAATGATGGAAGCTGAACGCCTCGGCAGAGAAGAAGAGAGAACGAAACGCGAAGCAGCGGAGAAGCGGCTTGCAGAGGTAGAGAGGTTGACGCAACAGGCGCTTAAATCGATGCCACAAGTGGAAGAGGATGATGACGATGATGCCGATCCTTACGTGGACAAGAAGAAATTGAATAAGAAATTCACCAAATTTAAACAAGAGAACGAGCAGCATACGGAAGCCAAGATCGAGAAGATCGTTCAGGCGCGTTTAGATCAAGCTAGGCAAGAGGAGTGGATGAAGCAGAACTCGGATTACTATGATGTGATTCAGCACGCAAAGACTCTTCATGAAAAAGATCCAGAGCTTGTCGACACCATTGCAAAAATGCCCGATGGATTCGAGCGCAACAAGTTGGTTTATCGCAATATCAAGCTCCTTGGTCTTCATAAGGCGCCAGAGCCTCAATCTTCTATTCAAGACAAGATCGATCAAAACAGGAAGTCTCCCTACTATCAACCATCGGGCGTGGCATCTCCTGCTTATGGGGCGATTTCAGGAGGCAAAGACTATTCTCCAGCTGAAGGAAATAATGCTTATGCGAAGATGAAAGAATTGCAGAAGAGAATTAGGCTTTGAGAGAAAAACGGTCAAAAAGACGCAAAAAATCAAACAATGATGGGGAAAGGACCCTGTTGTTTAGATTTGAACGGGCTGTCTGCATAACCAATGATGCCTATATAAAAGGATTGTTAAATGGGACAAGCGGGAGTTGAACCCGCGACAAACGGGTTATGAGTCCGCTGCTCTGACCAACTGAGCTATTGTCCCTCTTTTTTCTCTAGAAAGCGCTGCATCATTTGAAGGTATCTTTCCTCTAGTACGCAAAGCCTCCCGTGGAAATCCTTCATTTCTTTGGCGCTTTCCTGATGCATTTTCATGTTTTCTTTGTGCATCACCCAGCAGGCGCCTATTGTTGAACCCGCGATTGTTAAAACTTGAAACCAGTCCATTATTTATTCCTATTTTTCTCCTCAATAGCACACAGTCTTCCATGAAAGTCTTTTATTTCTTGTTGAATCCCCTTTAGAAGATCAAGAAATTGTCTGCGATCTTGATTGGCTTCTGTGCGAGCCCATAAAAAAAGGAGAATATTCGATCCTAAAATAGCTAAAACTTGTGTCCAGTCCATAATTTATCTCCATTTGGCGTCTACTATACCATATCTCGTTAATTACTTGATCTAAAATTATTTCTTTACTATTAACAGAACTAGGCGCGTATCTAGATCGCTGCCTATCTACGCCCATGCGAGCGATATCGCTACGACGAAATTGGCCTTCGTCGGGGTCATAACCCACTCGAAATCGGATGTTCTAAATAGAACGAAAAAACGGGTTCGTCACCGTGAACTGAAGATCAAGAAGGACTAATTGACAATTGAGGTAATCATGTCAATTACTACGACCGGTAATCTCGGCCCTCTCATCTTGCAGAGCTTAGCTCCTGCGATGTTGTATGTGCCGACGCCTACCATGAACTACATTTTGGTCTGCGACAAGATGTCGATGCCACCTAACGCCGGGACGACAGCTCGTTTCATGAGACCAAAAGCGTTGGTTCCTCCAACAGTTCAGTTGGGGAACTCGGGGATTGATCCCCCAGCGCAGGTGCCACAGCGCGATATTATAGACGCGCAGATGGCGTTTTTTGGAACTGGCTGTATCATCAACGAACAAGTTATCTTGCAAGACCAAGAGGGCGTTCTCGCCTGGGTCTCCGAGAGGCTTGCAGTTGCGATGCGTCAAGCAGAGGATTTGATCCTCCGCGATTACATTCTTTCTGCTGCTAGCCAAATTTATGCTGGAGGCGGAAGCAATGGAGATAACCCAACTAACCTTGGGGTATCTGATTTTAGCTTAGTCGCCACGACATTAGACACGAACAATGCGTACAAGTTCATGTCTGGTATCGAAGGTATGGACAGATTCGGTAAAATGTGTGCCGAAGTAAAATCTTCTCTGATTGACTTGGAACTCGCAGCGTAATATGAATTTAACATGTGATAAATGTCAGTGCGATAGAGGCGAATTTACCGTGGTGATAGAGGCTTGCGAATTTTATAAATTCTGCGACCTCTGTATGGCGGTACTAGACAAACACAATGGTACTTGGCGCACTAGGCAATTTATGCATGATAACTTAGATCTCAACGAAGTGGACCGAAAGATGATAGAAGCGCGGCAATTCCGCAATTCTGGCGGTTCTTTGTGGAGAGATAAGGATATTGACGGCGACAACAAGGCGGAACCGATTGAAAAATCGGACCGTGAACGTAGCAAGCGAGAAGACTCTTCTTCTGAATATGGATCTAATTGCAAATTTGGTCTAATAACAGAAAGAGAGATGCGGTGCTCTGAACTCTATGGAAACATAGAGAGGGATAAGTAGAGAAAGTCCCCGCCAATTATCTGGAAATTCCGGAAGGTTGGTCACAAAAGTAACAGATTGACTGGCCCAGTCCGCTCATCATATTTCATGTTGAGTTCGACTGAGCTGCAAACGGATTTTGATAGCCTTGTTGGATCTGGATTCAAGAACCAATGGGACTATCCTACCAACACGTCAGCGCTGCCTTCCGAGTATGGAAACGTATTCAATATCCGAATACTAACCAGTTCTGAGGCGCCTGTTTCACGTGGAACGTCCAAAAACGGCGGCGATGTCTATTACAACACTGTATTAGGCAAGCAAGCGATCACGCACATAAATCAAGATGGATATTCCATGAACTTGATTTATCGCGATCCTTACTATTCCGGCATGTTAGCCCAAAACGCCACTCTGGCGGTGAAGTTTGCTCAAGCGCAAGCGATCACCCAAGATACAGGCATTCGTAACCTTCTAAGCACTAGACTCTCGTCTAGCGCTGGACCTTAAAGGAGGGACTTATGACTGAATATCAAAGACAAGCGTCCGGAGTTTTCACCTCTACGGGTGGAACACAATATATCAACCTGCCGTTTCAGCCGAATCAGGTATGGTTATATAACTATTCAGCCTTTGCAACTCCCGCCAACCATGGCATTCCAAAAGCTTATTGGAACGCTTTGATGGGTCAAGGATTTGCAGCGGTAGACCTGTTTAACGTAACTCCCGTTTTGACAACTGGCGTTGTCACAAGCAATGGGATCAGCACGTTCTCAGCAGGACTTTCATTACAATATGGTCCTTCGCAACAAATCATTGGTGCGACGGCCGCTAACCCGATCGTCTTCAACGTGACTGCCCACGGTTATTCCGTAGGCGACATCGTGGTATTTCAAGGACTCTTCCAATCCTCTACAACTGGTATGCCTCAAATTTCCGGTATACCTTTCGTGATTAGTGCTGTTGGCGATGCCAATCACTTCTCTGTAGTATGGCCTGGAGCAGGCTCTAACTATACCGCTTTGTCGGCATCTCCAGCCGGCGCCACAGTGAAAAAGGTGCTTTATCCTTTCCTGTACGCTCCTGGCGTGTCTTTCATCGAAGCGATCACAACCGGTACCACGACCACTATCGTCACCACAACTCCTCACAACTTGCTTGTGGGCAGTGAAGTGGCGTTTAGAATTCCTCAGCAATGGGGAACTACTCAGTTGAATTCTCTGCCAGACAACCAAATCCCTGGATCTCCGATCTATGGATACGTTGTCTCGGTAACGAACTCGACGACTGTGGTTGTGAGCATCAATTCTACGGGATATACCGCCTTCAATACCAACCTAACGGTTGCTCAGATGGTAGGGGTGACATTCCCGCAGATGATTGCAGTGGGCGATGTGAATACGGGCGGAACCGCTATTTCTAGCGGATCTCAGCTGTATCCTCCTCCTGTCGTCAATGGTTTCAATACCATCAACGGCCCTGCAATCAATGGAGCTTTCGTAAATAACACATCCCAAGGCTTTATCGTTGGAGTGGGAGCGGCTGTATCAGACGCTTCTTCTTCTCTGGTAGGCGCCAACGGAAACGTTATCTACTGGAATGCGACATTTGGTTGATAACCTGGGGGCAGAAATGCCCCCTTTATTTTAGGAATCTATGAGTTTTATTATCGGGCCTGTCCCGCCAGAAAGCAACCCGCCGATTAATCCGCAATACTATGCGCCCAATTGGTTCAATATCTCGGCAATTGGTTTGGGACAGACAACAACCGTGACTACAACGGTCAATCATAACTATGTGATCGGGCAGTTGGTTCGATTGATTATCCCTCAAATGTACGGATGCAGGCAGCTAAACGAACAGACGGGCTATGTCCTATCGATCCCTGCCGCCAATCAAGTCGTTTTAAGCATCTATTCCCAGAATTTTGACGTCTTTACAGCCAATCCAACTTCCAACACCACTCAGCCTCAAATCCTAGCTATAGGAGATATAAACAACGGCACAACGAATTCCTCTGGAAGATCCAATACGGGGACGTCTATCCCTGGCAGCTTCATCAATATTTCTCCCTCCTAAAAAATCTTTATTGATTTCCCTCTTAAATACATGTATTAAAAAGTTTAGTACTACATCAAATGCGAGGACATCATGACAGAAAAAGAACCTATCAACGCAAAGAAAGAATTAGAAAAAGTCGCCGATCAACTTCAGAAGACGGAAGAAAGCATCAAGGAAATGACCTTAGACAAGGTGGCTGCCGCCCCTAAGGAAGAGTCTGAGCCTCAGACCAAACTCTCCATGAAAGAGATGGCCGCCAAGGTCAATGCGGTCTATCTGACGCCTAAGCGCTCGATCATGGGAAAAGACAAGTTCAATGAGGCATTCCGCAAGGATTGGGAAGCAGATAAGCAATACGTCCAATTCATCGCAGAAAATAAGGAAATCGTCGGCGAATCGATCGAGCTTTGGACAAAACCTTATGGCGGGATTGCTGCGGAATGGTGGGAAGTTCCTGTCAATATACCTGTCTTTGGGCCTAGATATCTCGCCGAGCGGATCAAAGGGGCTGTGTATCACCGCTTTTTCATGTCAGACACAGTTAGAGAGCAGGGAAGCGGGGTGATCTATCACGGATCAATGTCCGTAGATAAAACCATACAGAGACTCGACGCTTATCCGGTTTCAGAGAAGAAGTCGATTTTTATGGGGGCTAGCGGGTTTTGAGGCAGCTTCCTAAGAAAAAGCTGACAAAACACCGAGCAGATTGCGGCCATTGGGAAGGGAAATACTGGTGCGATTGCCGCACTCGAAATATTCGCAAATGGCTAGGGATCAAAAGATATGGGAGAAACGAGGTAATTTATTAATCTTCTTCAGGACATCATCACCTACGTCCGAAGGATCATCAAAACTCCTTCCAATGCCCAGATCACGGACAATCTAATCATCGATTACATTAACCGTTTCTGGCTGATGGATGTGGACGCCCGCATCCAACTCTTTGATCTCAAGACGAAGTATCAGTTCCAAACGACGCCTGGCTTCACTCAGTACAACATGCCCCTCTATAGCGTGCAGACGGAGCCTGGCAATCAAATGATAGGGCTTTATCCCCTTTATCAAGGATTCACGACGCCCGCTTTCGTCAATGGCATCCAGATGCCTTTCTACACAGAAAGAAACACGTTCTACAATCTATGGCCCAATTATCTGCAATCTCTCAATCCCGCAGCGATAGGAACAGGACAACCGACAAATGAACCTTATATCATCACGCTGCCTTATTTCCCTGCGCTTCCTGGACATATCGATATGTCGGGGATCGTGCAATATGGCTCTAACACCGATCCGATCTACACGAATACCTTTCAAACAACTATCCCAGTTACCTCCGTTTATTCCGCCGTTTACTTCATTTCTACAGATAACAATGGGAAAAACGTCACGGTTGCGGACAGCGGGCAATTCCTTGCGGGGGACACGGGAGGCGATACCTACGGCCTTCTGATGACCCCAGGCCTAGCTCCTTTTGGCAATGCTGGTCTTGCTGGTGGCTATACCACAATGTTAAACACCGTGAACTATAACACGGGCGTTGCCAATGTGATTTTCCCAACTGTCATTCCTCCTGGGAACAATATCCAAGCACAATGCTATTTCTATCAACAAGGGCTTCCTCGTGCCATTTTGTTCTATAACAACATTCTAGAAGTCAGACCTCCTCCAGACATTTCTTATCTCATCGAGTTGGACGCCTATTTGAGCCCTTGCGCCTTCTTAAATACAACCGCAGCGATCCCGTTTGGCTATATGGCAGAGTATATCGCTAGAGGCGCTGCAAGGAAGATCCTAGCGGATACGGGCGACAATGAACAGTTCATGTTCTATGAGCCTCTCTTCAAAGAACAAGAGACGTTGGTTTGGAAAAGAAGCCAGCGGCAATTTACGAGCACAAGAACGCCGACGATCTTCTCGGATCTTCAAGGACAAAGCAACTACAACAACATAGGTCAGGGTTCAACATGACGATTACTTATACTCTAGGCATTCCTAATGGGCCTAATGATCCCTCGGATGACCAGCCTCTCATGCAGGTGAATAATGATGCCAATGCGCAGATTTGGGGCGTCGATCATATCACCTTTAACGATGATGAATTCCCGAATGGGACTCATGTGAGCGTTACTTTCACAGTGCCAGGCAGCGATCCAGCACTCAATGCCAATCAGACACAACTTTATTCCAAATCATTCGGGAATGCGACGACATACTTGGAAACCTACACAGCAGCCAAGCCCTCTTCTGGAGCGCAAATCAACGGGTACTTGCCGTTCGTTAAGTGCATGACGGCTTTTCAGAGTCTAACGGCTCCTGGGAATATTACTCCCATTCTCAATACGCTCTCTGTAAATATCGCTTCAATGAACGGCATCGTTCAAACGGCTCCATCCGCTGGCACTTCCCAAATAGTCATCACCTTCGCTGCCGCTCTTCCATACGCCACGTATTATTTATTTTTTGACGTGGAAAGCGCTATCCCAAGGACTATTACCAGAACAACGACCAGCATCACATTGAGCGGACAAACTAGCGGGGTAAACAATATGTTCTTCGGATTCATGGTGATATGAGATGGGCGAGAAAATCATTGTCGGCCCTGTTCAGCAGGGGATAAGGACAGATCAAGAGCCTTTTTTTATCGACAATGATTCCTTCCCTATCCTAATCAATGCCTATCAATGGCGCGGTCGTGTTAAAAGAAAACGTGGCACGACAGCCCTTAATCGTCTCGAGAGATACTTCAATTCCACATTGCAGCCTTATACGGGGCCTTCTCCTCCTTACAAAATTACTTTGGATGGATCTGGCAATGGAAACCTTCTTACAGGCCCTTATTTAAATGCGACGATGCCTCCTACGTCTGTCGCATTGCAAGCGAATGGAAACATCATCCCTGGCAGCGTGACCATTGTCGGTTCCACAGGCCCGGTTACCTATACCGATCCCACCATGGACGGCTATCTGACCCCCACAGGGACAGGCGGTCCCAATACAATTGATTATGCGACAGGGGCAATTCTGATCCCTGCTCAAGCAGGAAGTACAGTCACGGCTGTTTTTAGATACTATCCCGATCTTCCTGTTTTGGGATTGGAAGATCTCGTCATGGGAGCCAATAATTTCCCAGGAACGTTAGCCTTTGATCCCACCTATTCCTACAACATTCTCACCTCTTCTCCCTACAACATCTACGATGTGAGCTTCTATAAAAACCCAGCCGCCATTTTCCCTTACAATTATCCTAGTTATCTTGCAAAAACAGTTGTAACGCCTACTTCTTGGAATGGGCAAGATTATCAACAATATTGGTCCACGAATTACGAAGGGGCTTTTTGGGTTACAAATGGCGTGACAGCTCCTTTTACCACGACAAATATCGGGATGCAATATGCTCCCGAGGCTTCTATTAGCTTCTCTGCCCAAACAGCGACGACGCTGACCCTTGTGATCACAAACTGTCCTCTTGTGGTGGGGGACTTTGTCTTTTTGAATGAATTCGGTGCAAGCAGTGCTGCCAATGCAGCCACGCTTAACTTTCAATCGGGGTATGTCATTTCTACAAGCGGGACATTTGCTTCTCTTACCGTTGAGATCAAGCTCCCTTATGCCAATCTTGCAACAGATACCTACACTCCAGGCATCGTCCAATATCTCACCAATCGCTCCGACACCACGAAAGATTGTATTCGCTGGTATGATGGAGACCCAACCAATGGAAGCGTCACCGCTCCTGTCCTCAATGGACATAAAGGATGGGTGAACTTCGCTCCCCCTCTTTCGGTTGGCAGCGTTTTTTCCATAGACGACTCTCCAGCAGGACAATATTACCTGGTGGGGGCCCAGATGATTTTGGGCTTTAAAGATCGGCTGCTATTTTTTGGCCCAGTGATTCAAACATCCACAGCCAACTCTCAAATTTATCTGCAAGACACGGTGATCTTTAGTCAGAACGGAACGCCTTATTATACTGCTTCTTTTGCAGGGTCTCTCGCTGCGCTTACGTCGCCAAAAACCGTCTATAATCCCATCTTGACCCCCATCAATCAAGGAGCAGCAGCAAGCGCTTATTTTTCAGATGTGACAGGATTTGGAGGCGATATCACAGCCGGCGTGCCTCAGCCAATTACTAGCGTATCTCCCAACGAAGACGTGTTGATCGTCAGTTTCAGCAACAAACAGTCTCGGTTCGTCTTTACAGGGCTCGATTTAATTCCTTTTAACTTTTTCACAATCAATTCAGAGTATGGCTGTATTTCGAGTTTTTCTTCTATCACTCTGGACAGGGGGGTTTATACTGTTGGCAATCAGGGCATCACTATTACTTCTCAAGTGGCGTCGCAAAGGATAGACTTGGAGATCCCCGATCAGGTCTTCCAATTTAATCTATTGAACAATGGAGCGCAACAGATCACAGCGCAGCGGGACTTTATCAACGAATGGGTCTATTTTACCTATAAAAGTAATGCATTC
>Ga0209333_1000256_pt1 | contig 29437 bp, 29 predicted proteins | sample BlaSpr_A8_OM2_O3_FD_187982 | JGI IMG/M metagenome (GOLD analysis project Ga0209333, IMG submission 187982) | Forest soil microbial communities from Thunder Bay, Ontario, Canada - Black Spruce, Ontario site 2_A8_OM2_O3 (SPAdes) (version 2) | ecosystem: Environmental > Terrestrial > Soil > Boreal... | reverse complement strand
GCAGTGTTATCCACGAGCTTGGCGATGGTCGGGCCCAGATATTTCATGTCCATCGGGCCCCGGATGAATTGCCATTGGATATACCAGGCGGTGTACTGCTTCATCGCGAGCATGATCGCCGCGAGCATGAGGTAATGCGCCCCGGAAGGTTCCAGGATGAAAAAGTTCGGCAGCACGATCGACAGAACGAAAACGAAGATCGGCTCGTAGATGATCCGCACCATCCAGAACGAGCCGGGAATGAGCCGGAAGATCGGCAGGGGAGGGCCTTCGTAGGTGCTCACCTCTTCGCGTTCGGGGTGGACCATGAGCCGCCAGGTGCGAAAGCCGTGGACCATGCAGCCGAGGAAAAATAGCTTCGAGATCGCGCCGATCCCAAAAAGCCCCACGGGTCCCCGGAAGCCGGCGAAGGGGATGAGGTGCGAAATACCCTCGGCGACTGCGGAAAAGAACGGCAGGACGATCATCAGGCCGGAACTGAAAAACAGGATGATCGGCGAGAAATAGCGCGTGCCGTATTTCGGGCGGAGCGCCATCTCCACAGGTGTGGTGAATATGCCGCAGACGTTGTAGACGACGTTGACCATTGCATCCTGCCAGTGGTCAATGCTCTGGGGCGGTTGCGATTTGGAAAGTGATGGCATCATATTGTTTTTTCCTTTTAATCCCGCGAGAACAGCACGCGGAGATAGTTGCTTCCCTTCGGGTTCCTTTCGGTTTTCGTTACGTTGAACGGTTTCGACTGATAAACAATCGCCTCGGCATAGGGGTTATTGGCATCGGGCTTAATCAGCCGGGTGAATTCGACGGGCTGGATGATGTGGACGAGCTGCTGCGAACCCCCGACGCTGGCATTTGCCCGTCCTGTCTCGGTGCCGCCGGCATGGTAGCTGTCGAGGAACCTGTGTTCCTTGCCGATGATGTCGGCTATGAAGGTGGAAGTATCGGGCTCGTTCTGCTGGTGGGCGATCTTGACGGCGAGGTTGCCGCAGAAGCTTTTGGTCTTGGAGCCGGGCTGGTCCTCGCCCAGCTCCTCGGAGAGGTTAAGGATGTTCTGCGTGAGGCACACAACCGCCACACGGCTTCCCCGGCAGGTTTGTTGAAAGAAATTGTCGCGGCGCGTGACGAAATACTGAAACTCGTCCTGCCATAGAAAGACAGGGTTCGGGGATTGGGAAACATCACGCCGGAGCCATGCGCGCTGGAAGATGAGCTTCAGGATGATGTTGATCAGCCGTCCCGTTTCGTGGCCGTATTCGAGCATCGGAAAATCGCACAGGATCAGCTTTCCATTCATGGTGTCTTCCGGCCTGAAAGTGCATTTACCCCCACAGAACAGGCGGTTAAACGGGTGAAAAAGGAATTTGTCGGCCATGCCCGACCAGGTCATTTCAAGGGAGCTGCGGGGGCGCTCGTCGAACGACGGCCATTTGCGAAAAATGAATTGGGTGGCAAAATCGAGATCGTCCCACTGCTCAGGCGTGAGGGTATCCTTCCGGTCTGTCAAAGCCTTGAGGAGTTGGGCACAATAGGCCCGTTCCTGATACGCCTGCTCTTCGTGTTCGTTGAGGTGGGAGGGGAGCGATTTGATCGCGCGATCGATGTTCACGATCGAGATGCGCTCGCCGGCGAGATCAAGCAGCTTGATGATATTGCGCATTAGCTGTTCATTTCCGCGTTCCCAGAACGGATCGTGCGAGCGGCCGACTTCCTTTTTGCCGATGGAAGAAAGGGTCGAAAAAAAGTCGATGATGCTTTCGAGGTCACCGGCTCCCCTTCCGGGACGCGTCCATTCGTAATGAAGCGGGTCGAAGCAATGCCCGCTCTCGGCGTTAAAGACGATGAGGTCTTTTTCACGGCCGCAGGCTTTGGCATAGCCGATCCAGGTTCGCGTTTCTTCTGGCTTCGCGGTTAAGATTAGTCCGCCCATGCCCGGAACGCTTAGAAGCCCGAAAGCATATTTTTTTCCGCTGGTTGTGGTCTTACCGGAGCCGGGTGCCCCGGTGATAAGGGTTCCCTCGCAAAGCGCGCGGAGGTCGAGGTAGTCTTTGTCCGATAGCCAGAGTATCGGCGTGTCGAGAATATCGTTCTTTGGCATAAATGGCGAGCTTGGGGATGCCTATTGCGGCTGGCGGTAAGGGATCGGCGCGGTACTCAGGATGATGCCCGATCGGGGCACGATGCTGCCGTCGTCGTTGAGCTTGAAATCGAACTCAGGAGGGCCGTATTGATCGGCCCAGATGTCGATTTCGAAAACGAACTGGTGCTCGATAAAAACGCCCTGATGTAGGTGCCTGACGGTCGATCCGAAAGAGTCGTCGATGTACAGCGCTTCGTAAACAACGAGGCCGTCTTTCGTGATCGCCAGTGAGCCGGGCAGTATGCGTTCAATTCGCTTGCCGTTCGCTAGATCGCCGTCCTGAGCGACGCATCTTTTGGTGGTGAAAACCGCGGTTCGTACCCAGGCTGGCTCCTGTACGGTCATAAGCCAGCGTGCGACGGATACCGTTTCACGTCCGTCATTAACCGAGGTGTCGATGAAGATGTGACTGCCGAGTTCAGGGTGGCAGACTTCTGGGTCGGGCTTCAGTGCTTCGCGCAATCGATCGGCTGCGGTTAACGATTGAGCTTCGATTGCCATGCGGGTGAGCAAGACTGCGGCAAATAACAACGTGTTTGATGACTTCACAATTACTCCTTTCGATTTTCGGTTGCGTTTCAAACACACTTCGGGCGCAGCCTCCCACAAGGCTTTGCCGTTCTTCAATTCAACCGGCTATTTTTTGTTTCCTCGTAAGCTCTGGTCGCCCAGTATTCGCCCCAGAGCTCTGCGTTATCCTGAGCCGCCCTTTGTCGCCCCCGGCCCGTATTCCTTTGAAGTGCGGCGTTGATCATTTCTAAACAGAGTTCATGGCAAGACCTTGGCACCCTTTACTCTGCCAATTGCACTTCCATCGGACGTGGCGGCTCAGAAAGAAGCGAGAAACACTTGTCGCAAAGGTGAACCCGCGACATGGCAAGCAAGCCGCCCAGCAACGAGAGCGTCCGCCGCTGACGTAAGCTCAATTCCGGGTCGTGCGATCCGATCCAGGTGAGCGCGTTTATCGCCCCATAGGTGGTATCCTCGGCGCCCGAATCGCGCCAGGCGGCAAGGAGACGGTCCATAACCGTTGGCACGCGTCTAGCCCTGTTGCGGCTAGTCGTGCGTGTCGAGAAGCGGGCGCGCTGGACCCATTGCCTCAGCAGGTGTGGAACGTCAGCATGCCGTTCGCTAGTGGCCCGCAGCTCCCGAAGTTGCGGCTCCAAGTTCTGCCACGTGCGGGCGGCCAAACGTCTCACCTGATCCAGAAGTAACTCCTTGCCGCCTGGATGGCTGGCGGGTAGCTTCCGGATGCGGACAATGCCGTCGCCCGAAATGCATTCCCGCCGAGTCATGCCGTTTTCACAGACCAGCCGGTACACGAATGCTTGAACCTGGGTCGCCTGATTGCCGTAGCGAGAATGCTCAATATGGAGCCCGGCTGTAACCAGATCGCCCCGTCGAACCTCGATAGCCTTTTCGGAACTGACCAGGTCCAGTTCAAGCCGCCCGTCGGTGTAGTCTATTCGCGACAACTTTAAGCCATCGACACTGTCTCCGAGCGACTCGGCAACGGCGTTCAGGACTTCAGAATGCGTGAGTTCGATTAAGTCGTCACACCGCAGGGTGAATAACTCGCCATCGCGAAGGACCGGCTTGGCCGCGCGCCCAAAGCCGCCTTGCCGGATGTGGTCACGAAGCGCTACCATTTGGACATCGATACTTCGCTTTTCGAGATACGTCGCAGGCGCGCCGACTTTTTCAAAGAGGCGGTTTCGCGCGTCCTGGCCCAGCGAAATGCTACTTTTGCCAAAAATAAGTGCGGCATCGGCAATGGCCAGCCGTTCGATGGGCACAGGGTCCATTTCAAGGAATTCCGCGTCCCAAAGCGAGGCTCTGGCCTTTAATTCATTGAAGCTCAATGGATTCCGCTTGGCAGGGACGATGTCCGCTGAATTGAACATGGCCTTACTATGCGGCTTTTGGTTGTTTTTTGCCGCTAAAACCCGCTAATGGCGATTGCGCCGACGAAACAGAATCAGGCACACTCAACGACATGGACGGAACGGCCGATACACCTCCCCGACCAGATGAAATACAAGATCAGCTGAGGCGAATCGTTAGCAGCAAGCGTTTCAGGTCGTCTTTGCAAAGACGAAATTTGCTGACGTACATCGCAGAAAAAACTTTGAACGGAGAGGAGCCGAAGGAAGCCGAGGTTCGAATGGACGTGTTTCCTGATTACAAACCCGAATCGCCAATCGTTCGCGTCATCGCGAGCGATATTCGGAACAAGTTCCTTCCGTCCTACTACAAAGACTTTCCTGATGATCCTATTGGGATAGATTTGCTACCGACCAAACCCGGAGGGTCTTACCGGATAGCCTTTTCTTATCGCCACGATCCGGAGTGTTTGCGTCTTTACGGTCGCGGGATGTATCACTTGGCCAAGGGTTCGTTTGATGACTGTCAGCAGGCGGCAATTGACCTCGCAAAAGCGGTGGATCTGGACCCCCATCTTGCAGGTGCACACGCTGCTGCGGCCGATGCGTTTTTCCGGTGCGCTATGTTCTGCTCATTCGGGCGTGGGCCTTTCTCCGTCGAGAACGTCGTAGGTAACACGCTCGGCAATGCCGATGAACGGGATTACTATGTTGCGAGGGAGGAGCTGTCGAATGCGCAACTGATCTTACGCTGCCAAGCATTCGCGGAATCGGCCATTAAGCAGAACCCACAGTCGTGGAATTCTTACATCATCTTGGGTGCGTCACGTGCCTGCCAATACGATTGGGAAAATGCAAAAGCAGCCTTTCAGGCAGCCTTGGGAGTTTCTAAATCCGACACGATCCGACATCCGCTGTATACGGCATACCTAATTGCGATTGGTCATGTTGAGGAGGCTTATGAACTGGTTCGCACATACATAGATAAGCATCCTTTTGACCCACTCGTTTATGGACTCTATCGTTTATTCTTGTATGCAAATGAACGGTTCGCGATGCATATCTGCGGCGCCAATGGCTCCGTGTACGATTGCCTGGCGACCGCATTTCAATACGTAAAGGAAGAGGTTGCCGACGAGCACTGGCTTGGCGGGCTTGTTGAGGATCTTCACAACGCGGATCGGGCGACTTCATTAGTCCAGCCTTTCGGCGTATACACGTGTGACGAAGTACGCGATTCGCCGGGCGGGAAATCGACCGATGAAGAGACGCTGGACGTGAAGATATTCATCGTAGGTAGCGAGCCATATACCAAGGAGGAAGCGTGCATGCGATTAGGAGAGATCAACTTCTTCCCATGCGGGATCGAGGAACTGGGTAGAGCACGACTTAAGGACCCGCAGAAGTTCTTTCGTGAGGATGATGCTCCTACAGGCGAGTTGTATGAATACTTGGACCGTACGATAGAGTGGTCCGGCTATAAGGGCGTTCTGCGCGCTGCGCTCGCGTATGTGGCATTGGCGCAAATGAAATTGCACGGTGGGATACCGAAAAGGTGGGTTGCGGAGATACCTCATCCGCTAATGCTGCGGTCGGGATGCTGGGAGCCGAAGGACGAGAATGGCTATCATAGGCTTCAAGATCGAGCCATAGAGGCACTTTCCCGTGCATGCGATGGTCATGAGCCGCTCATGGCATGGTTACACCTGTGGCCTTTTCTCAAAAGTTTACGTCGAGAACCAGGCTTTCGACCGTTGATTGACCGGATGAAATTACCGGCACCTGCGTTGCGGGCCTTCGAAGAGGAGGACGTACCACCATTGCTCGGCTATTATACTGGTCGTCCACGATTATGGCCGAACTGGGCAGACTGGTCCCTACCGTGAGCGGTGGGGCCGATTAGAATGTCCTAATTGTGAGGACCACTGTTGTGCACGGGCACTGTCGATCGATGCGAGGATTTGTTCATCGGTAGTGTGCATGCCTGCTGTTGCACCAAACAGAGCGTCGCCCCAACGCTCCTGATAGGTAAAGAGACGGTCAGCAGCTTGCTCCGGGGATAATCGGCCGGCGGCGTACTCAGCAACAAGGTCGGCTGCTTCCTTCACCCTCAGATCAAGCGCCTTCGCACAATCCCTGATTTCTTGGAGTAACCAGTCTTGCATCTCTTGCGGCGACGCATATCCTGAATCAGACGGAGGCGAGGCGTCAGACATAATTCCACCAAGGTCTTTTTGCCGATTGCACGGTCATAGGCCCACCGTACACATGAGTCGAAAGGCTCACAAGCGTTATTAGCGGGTATTAGCGGCTTTTTCGGCCGGCGGCGTTGATAATCGCCATAGGAGATCGCTATGGCATTGCTCGATTTCATCAAGAACCGAAACGCAGCCCCGCAGCAACAACCTGTTGCCCCGGCGCCACAACCGCAACCGGCCCAGCCGACCGTCACGAACCTTCCCGAGCATGTAAAAGCTCAAGCCGTTGAAGCGGCGCGCCCGGCGGCACAGATTATGGAGCAGGCGACGACGCCCAGGGCTCCGAGACCGCAACCGGAAGTGCCTCAGGGACCCGCGAGAGGCCGCGGGATGGGAATGGAGCGATAGCGCCTTTGGGCTCCCCAAGGGGACAAGTGTATACGGATTCTATGCTGTGGATAACTCCATATTTGCTGTTGCCGCTTTCACGCTTTGGTTGTACTTGGGCATGTCTTTCCCGTGGTGAGCTGAGATGATTTTTATCAACCACCAGAAGAGCGCCAGTGCTGCCAAGGATTACTACACCCAGCACATCGCGCCGGGTGACGGCAGGTACTACACCGAGGAAAACTCCCAGCAGTTGAAGGGGGTGTGGCATGGCCGTGGTGCGGAAATGCTACAGCTCTCCGGCGAGGTAAGGCAGGAGGATTTTTTCCAACTCTGCGACAACCTGACGCCGGACGGACAAAAGCTGACAGCACGCAATGATGCTGACCGCCGCGTAATGACGGACATAACGTTCGATGTGCCGAAATCGGTGACGCTGGCCTACGAGTTGGGAGGCGACGAAAGAATCCTCCCCGCGTTCCGCGAGTCCATCCGCGAGACGATGGCCGACATCGAGCAGAATGTGCAGACGCGGGTGCGCAAGAACGGTGCAGACCATGACCGGACGACGGGCAATCTTATCTGGGCGGAACACATACACAGGACTGCCCGTCCCGTGACCGATAAGGAAACAAACGAGCAAAGCGTTTGCCCGCAGCTCCACGCACACGCCACGGTTTTCAACGCCTCATTCGATCCTGTTGAAAAGCGCTGGAAAGCGATTCAGCTTGGCGATGTCGTCCGGGATAAAGGCTGGTACCAGTCCGCTTTTCACGCGCGTCTTGCGTACAGGCTCAAGGCGTTCGGCTACGGCATTGAAAAGCGCGGCAACAGTTTCGAGATTGCCGGAATCGACCGCGCAACGATCGAGAAGTTCTCACATCGGCATCGCGTTATTAAGGATGAAGCGAAACGCCTCGGGGTCATCGACCCCGCGAGCGAAGCCAAGATAGCCCGGCGCTCACGCGAAACGAAGAATCCCGAGCCGCAGTCGATGGAGGAATTGCGCAAAGAATGGGACTCCCGCCTGACGCCGCAAGAGCGCCTTGCCCTCAACAGGGCCGCGACGGGATTGGCAAAAGGCGACGCCGCCATAACGCCGGAGCAGGCGAAGGAATATGCCCTTGAGCATTCGTTTGTGAAGGCATCCACGGTGCCCGAGAAACGGCTTATAGCGGAAGCATTGACCTATGCAGTGGGTTCCATCAAGCCCGAGGACGTTGCGGATATTGCGCAACACCCGGAGGTTATTGCGGCGATGCATGACGGACAGTTGTTCACGACGACGAAGACGGTCCAGCGCGATGAATTGGCGTATTTGCAATTCGCGAAGGACGGGCAACGGAAACAGAAGCCGTTTGTATCTATGTCGAACTCAGATGCCAACAAACTGGGTGAGTTTGTATCTTACGAGGAAACGCTGGCTGGCCTCTCCGACGAGCAAAAGAAAGCCGCCCTGCATATTCTCACCAGCCGCGATACGGTAACTGGCGTTATCGGCAAAGCCGGGACCGGAAAAACGCGGATGATGCAGGCAACGCGGGACGTACTGCAAAGCGAAACCGACAAGCATGTCTTTGCCTTTGCGCCATCTACCCAGGCATCACGGGGCGTTCTCGTGAAAGAAGGCTTCCGTGATGCCACGACGCTGGCGACGCTCCTGAAAAACCAGAAGATGCAGGAGCTTGTCCGTGGAGAAATCATCTGGATAGATGAAGCCGGGCAGATTTCCTCGCGGGACATGAAGCGCCTGATGGATGTTGTGAAAAAGGGCAATAACCGGCTCATCCTGTCCGGCGATTACACCCAGCATTCATCGGTGGAGGCCGGTGACGCATTCCGGCTCCTGGAGAAGGAAGCCGGGGTGAGGTTCGCGAAGCTCACAGAGATCCGCCGCCAGACGGAGCCGGGATATAAAAAGGCGGTCGAGGCGATTGCCCAAGGGTCTGGCAAAGCGGCGCAAAAGGGATTCGATGCACTGGACAAAATGGGATGCGTCATCGAGGCGACGGGCCCGGAGCGGCACAGCCTGTTGGTGGCCGATTACCTCAAGGCGCAAGACGAAGGCCGGAGCGCCTTAATCATCGCCCCAACGCACGCCGAAGGTGATCGTCTGACGGATGAATTGCGCCGGACTTTGAAACAGCGCGGGGCCATTGGGGAAGACCACGAGTTCATCACGCGTAAATCCACCGGATGGACCGACGCGCAGAAGGGTGACGCCCGCAATTACGAGCCCGGCATGGTGCTGGAATTTAACCAGAATGCCAAGGGCTTCAAGCGTGGCGAAAAGCTGGTCGTCATAGGCGAGCGCGGCGCAGAAAACGTCACCGGCGCGCAAGAAACAGCGGCGGCGCGCGCGGAGCGCAAACAGGATAAGCGATTCCAAAATTGGGACGGCGGCGCAATAGCACGGCGCCGGTTCCGACCGGCAGCGGTCTGATGGCTCTCCGGGAAGACGGTAGGCAGGTAAGCCTGCCGCTCGGGCAGACGGAGCGCTTCAGCGTCTATCGCACACGTGAACTCGGCATCGGGCGCGGCGACCGCATCCGCATCACCAAGAACGGCGAAGCGAAGGTTGCCGGGCAGGCGAAGGGCACCCGCCTAGATAATGGCGATATTTTCACAGTCGAAGGCTTTGCCAAGGAGGGCGACATCCGGCTTGAAAAGGGTAGGCTGCTACCGAAAGGATGGGGTCATTTCCAGCTGGGGTATGCGGACACAAGCTATGCCTCACAGGGGAAAACGGTTGACCGGGTATTCATCTCCGTAGGCAAGGAATCGCTGCCCGCTGCCAACCAGCAGGAGTGGTATGTGGATGTGTCCCGTGGCAGGGAGCAGGCTCGGATATACGTCGATTCCAAAGAGGACGTGCGGCACGCGATTGCGCGCACCGGCGAGAGACTCTCCGCCGTCGAGCTGACGCACACGAAACTGCGGCCGTCATGGCGGCATCGGTTCCATCAGTCGCTGGAGCGCAACCGGGTAGGGCGTTTCCTTAAGACACGCGCGGCGCAGGTCGCAGATTACTGGCGCGGGCGGGATGTGTCTTATGCCTGATGGAAACGCGATGTTCGCGCGGAAGATCATCGAGGGCCGGGAGCCCGAGGGAAAGGCATTTACGAGTGAGCGCCAGCTGACGGCTCAAGCGTTCAACCTTCATGTTGACTTTCGGGGTGGACGACATGCCGAAGGCGTTGGCTGGTCGCATTACTTCACCTATCGTTGGCTGGACAAAGGAGACCATGAAAGCCTCGACATTATCTTTAGCGGTAGGGCGATAGAGATTGAGGGCCACAATCTCGGCATCCTGGTGCGCGAGATACGCGATGGGCAGCTTAATGGTGTTCTGGAAATGGTGAGCGCAGAGGCCGAACTGAAACGAGTGGAAGCAGATGATGGCCCAATTATTCAAAGCGTAAAGATATCCCCGGATTTTGATGAGCTTTTAAAGGAGATTAAGGGCGATGATCGTGAACCCGGATTTGCTGGCAAAGTGCGAGGACGATGAGCTTCGGACAGTCATATCGTCATGTGAAGAGCTGTTGGCGCAGCGCGACCGGAAGCGCAAGGACAAGGCCCTTGAAGATGCCCGCGCGATCCTTGCTACGGCCGGACTCAGCCTGAAAGATGTGGCGGCTGGAAAGCCCCATAAGAACGGAAGCAAGGCCCCCGTCTATCACGGCGGCCGGCAATACCAGCACCCGACGAATAAGGCGCTGGTGTGGGCTGCCAAGGGCCAAAAACCCGCATGGCTGCGAGAACTCGAAGCCAGCGGCGGGAAGGCTGTAGAGGTGGCATAAATGGCAAACAAAATCCATGATTTGAAGCCGCGCTTATTCGAAGCCGGAGAGGTGAGCATAACCGCCGAGGCGTTTCAACGGATCAAGGCAGCGGGAGTAGAACCGCAACAATTGTTGGAGCGCCATACGCGCGGTGATTGGCCTGGCTACCGAGTGAAATGGATTGAGAAGGGTTATCCGATATGGTCTGTGTACCGCCTTCATCCGACCGAGAATAGGGTTGGCGTGGTGACAGATGCCGATTTTTCTAAAACAAGGATCATCAATTGGCCCGACGCTACACATCAAGCACCTTTGCTGCCACTCAAAGCCATGGAGGCAGGGCATCAGGTAACAAAGCGCTCCATGGAAAAAGGGAGCTTCGCTCGGAGCCTAATGGACGGAATAGGAAGCAAGGAGCCGACGATCTCAAAGCAGAAACCTCGCGGGAAGGATTGGGATATTTCCCGGTGAATACCCGTGGTGTGAAAACCGACCCCAGCGCTTTTAATGGGGCGTTGCGGGGTGTCCCCGCTAGAAGGGGTAGCGGAATCCCGTAAGGGATGAAGCGAGGGGAAGGCTTTCCCCTACAAAACTGAGCGCCGCAGTAGAACGGCGAATTAAGAAAGGAGAAAAACCATGAACGCCAGACGTGTGTTTGCTCGTTTAGTAACTCTTGCCCTGTCGCTGATGTCCCTGCGCGGGGCCGACGATCCCACAAAAATGTACGTGTATTCCAGCGGCGGCCTCATATCGATACGCAGCCTCGACGGGACCCTGCTGGGTGGATTCATCGGTGCCCACAACCCGACCGGCATCGCCGTGGATAAAGCCGGAAGGGTGTACACTTCGGCCAACCTCGCCGGAAACGACATCAACATATTCAATCCCGATGGAAAATGGGCCTTCGGCATAAACGTCGGACGTTCCTCGGGCGTTGCGCTGGATGATGAGGGCCAGATTTACGTGCTGTGCATCGACGGCTCGGTCAGGATTTTTTCCCCGGATGGCAAAGGCGGCAGACTCATCATCAAGCCGAACATGGAAGCGGCGCTGGGCATAACCATTGCGGCAGGCAAGATATACATTGTCGGCAACACGCAAAACATCGTCAAGACCTTCACGATGGACGGCAAGCCTTCGACCCCGACAATCACTCGAAACCTGAGCTCGCCGCGGATGCTGGGGGTGGCTCCTGACGGCAAGCTATACATTGGCAATTTCATTTATGTAGGGACCTACCAGCCCGACGGGACGCGGATAATGCCGAACCTGGCCCATATCGCCACAGACGGCGGCCCCGCAACGTCAACCGCAATCGCCATAGATCCGAAGGGAAGGATCTACGTCGGGTATGACAATGTGGGCAATCGCAAGGGCGACGTGGTCGTTTTCGGGCCGGACGGGAAGCAGATAGGCCCCACCATCAAAGTTCCTGACGGCGTCAGCGGCCTTGTGTTGCGTTAAGCGCAGCGGTCGCGCTTCTGCTCGCGCTCGCGGCGTTCCTGGCTGATGCGCTGGGCATGGAGACCCTCCGATACGAGGGCCGTGGTCACGGAGGCAATGCGTATCCACCGCCAGCGCTTGTCCGCGTCCTTGACCAGCTCGCCGATGATGAGCGGCGAGAGAATTCCGGCCATGCGTATCCAGTGGCCTGCGGAACCGGCGCCGAAGGAGGTGTGCGCGCGCTGAAAGCATTGCCGGTCCTGCCGCTCCAGTGACGGCTGGTCGTATCTCTCTGGTTGTGCGGCGCGCGGGGTCATTTCGCGTAGAGGTTATTTCGTGAAAGGGATTTGGTCAAGGCGCGATTGCGGGGTAGAGTGGGCGACCATGGTTCTATCTGATAGCGACCAAGAAAGAAAGGATGCCGGAGATGGGTGACAGAAAGCTGATCGGAATGTGGGCCGGTGACAATTGGAAGCTGCGAGGCTATGCCTGGCGAAGTCCTTGCGTGAGGAGTCCCATGTCGGGGCAAAACATGCGGGCGATTGTGGCGATGGATGAGAAGGGCAAGTATCATCCAGGTCTGCGAAACAGCGAGTGGCGCGGCCAAGAATATAAGACCGTATATCAGGACTTCACCAGCTACAGCGATAAGGACACAGCCATCCGGGAAGCAAAGATAATGCTCGGGGAGATGGTGAAGAATCACGAGCAGACGCGAAACCATCTTGCGGAACGAGGAAGTCGCGAATGCGTTTGGAATGGATCGCCCGTAAGGGTTCCGCAAGGAGACTTGCAAGGTATCGTTTGTCGAATCGACAATGGGCAGTACGTCGCCGGGGCGCAAGTATATTCGCATGATCAGGAAAAGAATTGGGCGGCCGGGCCGGATACAAGGTGGCTGAGAAAAACGTACGAGTCCGAACCGAAGGCTATGGCGGCATCAGAGCGGTTGGTGGGCAAAATAGCTCCGCGACTAAACAAGCAAGCCCAGAGTCCAGAAAGGAAAAGCACCATTGCCTTACTGGACCGGGTCACGAAACCGGGAAGCCTGACGAAAACGCCCGTGCAATCACGAGGCAGAAGTATCGAGCGATGATGCTCATCTAATGCGCTTCCATAAAACTCCACGTAAGGGAGGCAGTCTTCATCGGCGCACCGACACGCATATGCGACGGGTTTTATAACCCTGCTGAAAAGCCCCTCCTTCGCGCATATTGGGCACGGCAAGAGTCCGATGCTGTGGGGATTGTGAGCGCTCCGAGGCGGGTGAGGATGTCGGTCATAAATCCTCGGGGAATGGTTCTCTTGCGTTGGGATCAAACTCTGGCAATTTTATTGCCTCGTCATGACCACATTCGTTACAGAATAGAGGGCCATATTGAACACCCACGCCGATGTTCACTTCGTCCCGATGGATGTCCATAGAGCCGCATTTGGAGCACGGGGTCATGATTCCTCCTTGAACAGTACGCCTGCGGCTTTCAGGGCGCAAACAACAGCCCGCTGCACTGCATCACGGACGATGTTGGCTGGGAGGCTCGAATTCGCGACTACTGCAATGAGGGGATTTGCAGCCCGGAATGCGGCATCTACTGCCTCCTTCTCTGTCAGTTTCGGCGCGTAGTGGGCAGCGCAGGCTTTCCATACCTCCCATCCCATCTCTACGTGCGAGAACTGGTAAACGTCTCTACCCCAAGCATCTTTACGCATCTCCGTGCTGATATTGCGCCGATGCATCTCGCTTTCAAACACCTCTCTGTCCTTGTCGGTCATGGCTGAATCCCCTGTGTAGCGGTTTGCGCGTCGGCAGCCATTGGCGCTCGTCCGACCATGACCGGCTTACTTGCGTGACCTTCCCCCTGAAATCCGCACACTGAGAGTCCGATAATCGGACGAAGACAAGGAGAAGCGGATGAGCAAAAGCGCACACACGGAAGCGCAGATCATTGGCGCGGTGAAGCAAGTGGAAGCAGGGCGAAAGGCGGATGAAGTGGCCCGGGAGATGGGGGTGTCCAAGCACACCATCTACGCCTGGAAGCAGAAGTACGGCGGGCTGGACGTAGCCGAGGCGCAGGAGTTGAAGGCGCTACGTGATGAGAACACGCGGTTGAAGAAGCTGGTGGCGAATCTTTCGTTGGATAAAGACGCGCTGCAGCACGTGATACAAAAAAACGGCTACAGCTTGTAGGCCCGCAGGCGCAGCTCCGGCAAGGACGCGCGGATGTGCAGACGATCCGCGCGTTCCTGCCAATGAGCGAGCGCCAGGCGTGCAAGCTGGCGGAGGTGGCGGTTTCCAGCTATCGTTACCGCTCGCGGACCGCAGGCCGTGATGACGCACTGCGGGATCGGCTGCGGCAGTTAGCGCAGCAGTATCCGCGTTTTGGTTCGCCGCGGCTGTACGTGCTGCTGCGGCGCGAGACGCGCTATAACCACAAACTGGTAGAGCGGCATTACCGGGAACTGGGGTTGGCGTTGCGGCGTAAAAAGCGCAAGCGTTTGGTGCGGGTTCGAGTGCCGTTTCCGCCGGTCGAACGTGCCAACCAGGAATGGGCCATGGACTTTGTCAGCGACGCGGTGGCCAGCGGAAGGCACGTGCGCATCCTGACGGTGGTGGACGTGTTTACGCGCGAGTGTCTGGCCCTGGAAACCGATACGTCGATGGGCAGCTTGCGCGTGGTTCGCGTGCTGGATCGCATCATCGCCGAACGTGGCGCCCCGCAACGCATTCGCAGCGACAACGGTCCGGAGTTCACCAGCCGAGCCTATCTGGCCTGGAGTCTCGAAAGGCGCATCGAACTGGTCCACATCCGGCCGGGCAAACCGATCGAGAACGCCTACGTCGAGAGCTTTAACGGACACTTGCGCGAAGAATGTTTGAACGCAAGCTGGTTCCGAAACCTGTTCGACGCGCGGCGACAGATCGAAACCTGGCGCGATCATTACAACACGGTTCGACCGCACAGCAGCCTTGGCTATCGGACACCGGAGGAGTTCGCAGCGCTCCGCGCCGCGGATCGATCCAGCGCTGGGGCGAGGGAAGGTGCCTCAAACGCCGGCCCCTTCCCTCACACTCCCATCCCCGCTAAAACAGGAATTGAAATCCAAGAAAGTTGTCGTATGCTCGAATGAACGGATTCGGGGGGAAGGTCATGCGCACATCGGGCAAGGAGCCTTCCCGACGGATTTCATCAAGGCCATACCCTTGCGATCCATTGCGAGCGGGAGCCAGAAGGCAACCCACTCGTGACGACAGGTCTTACACCAAACGTAGAAGGGCTGCCTCTCGGTCATTGCGGGATTCCCTTCACCTTATCGAGGATGCGACCGGCCTTTGTCATGGCCTCTTCGTCTCCGGCAATATTGCCGTTGCCGTCTGCGATGCACGAATGGAAACGAGAGACCACGTCCTTTAGGGATTCAACAAGCGTGGCGATTTCGCCGTCCTGCATCCTCTCTGCAAGCTCTACCGCGTTGCAGTTGAGGGCGCGCGCGGCGGAGTCGAAGGCATTGTAGGCCGCTCGAAGGAAGCGGGCATCTCCCGGCAAGACCTCAACGGTTGTACCGTCTTCCCCGTTATCCTTTCCGCGAATCACAGCGGCTCGGGCACCGTATAAGCCGTAGTATTCCCCAGGCAAACCGTAGTCTTGCCATGCCACAGGTCCGGGAGTGTGAACCAGCTTCTTCTTCATACGCCGCCCCCCTCATAAACGGTTACGGCGCACTCCTTCTCCGCATCCCACGAATCGTCGCCGGGGTCCTGCACGTCGTAATCCTCGACGCGCAGCTCGTAGCCTGCCGGGACGCCGGTCACGTCCTGCACCATGCCGCTTTCGACGTGGATGGTGATGGTTTGTGGCACGCCATCTGGTGCAGTTATGATGCCCTGTTTGACACTGAGGGTTATGGTTTTGGCAGAAACGGGCGATGCATTGACCGCCTGCGCGCTGGTGATGGCATCGCGCGCAATCGTTATGACAGGAACCTCAGCTTGCCCTCCATTGATGAGGGCCGCTCTTGTCAAGTCATGGCGCTCGGCCCAGCTCACCATGTACTGCAAAGCTGTAAGCAAAAGCCCGTGGCTCCTGCGCAGCCCGTCCACGTACCGCTCATATTCGAGGGTTTCTGAGGGGAGGGGCTGGGTCATGATGCGCCTCCGTTGGCTTTGTAGTTCGGATTGATGGAGCGAGCGAGCAAGTCGAGAGCTTCATCCGCCAGGCGCTTAGCCATTGGCGATCCTCTCAGGCGCTGGGATTGCTGTATGTAAACGGCAAGCTTCTCCAGCATTTCGCGCACGTCTTGGGAAGATGCGAGAATCTCGCCGGTCATCGGCGGCGCATCTTCTTCGACGTAAGCCACGGCTTTGCGGTCGAGGACTATGGGGCGGCCGTCTTCGTGCGGGCAATACGTGAAGTATTGTTTCTGTTGCAGAGAAGAGGGATTTGTGGAATCAGGTGAGGTAACCATATGACGTACTCCATTACGTTGTTGGCCAGAGGGGCCAGTGAGTGTGCAAACTTGCTGGTCCTTCGTGCATTTAAGGGGAAGACTCGGGTTCGGTCAACAGGAAAAGAAGGGGCGACTTGCGCCGCCCCTCCGAGGACTATTTCTTGTCCTTCTTGAAGCTGGGCTTCCGGTAGGTGAGGGTATAGCCCTTCTCCGCGCCGGTTTTCACCAGCTTGTAGGAACCCGGTGCCAGGCTCGGCTCCTCGAAGGCCACCGAGACGTAGTGCCCACGGTCGTCTTCGTAATCCCACGCGACGCCGATGTCCTTGCCGCCAGTGCTCACGGTGTAGTCGGGGTGATTGTCCTTCTCCTTGTCCGAGATGCGGACGATCTGGACATTTGCCTTGACGGCGAGCGTATCGAGTTTACCCGTAAAGCCGTTGTCCGTGGACTGGAACGACCCGATGATGAGTGCTGATGTCTTCTTCATAAAACTTTCCTTTCGGTTGTGTGAGGCCACCCTATGCAGCCTCTTAACGATTCCCGAAGCCGTCAGGGCCACAGGGCTCGAATGCAAGTGGAACAAACGGTTATGGCCCGCTCGCGGCCCCGACGCGACTTGCGGGCCTTCTGTTTGGCTCCGCTTTCTCGTTCGAGACCGGACCTGATAGGCAAGGATCGTCAATAGAGGCAGCAATAGGGCAGTGGGTGAATACCGAAAGGAGAGGGCGATGAGGTAATCAGCCTATTGGATCGGCGTTCAAAACGGCGGAAACACGGCGGGGGGTAAAATCAAAGATGGCCTGCGAAGAGAAAACCCGGCTGGTGGCGGACTACGAAACGGCAACCAAGAAGTTTTCCGGCACGGTCACGGAGCTTCAGGACAGGATGGGAACGTGTCTTAAGGCTGAGTATGAACGCCTCACACGAGCGTCCGATGATGCGCGGGTTAAATCCGAGCGGGCCCGCCTGACGCTGGAGCAGCATATCGCGGCGCACAGCTGTTAGGGTCAGAAAGATGTCAGCACCCATGCTCGTTTTGATGAAGCGCCAGTGCGAGTCTGGCATTCTATGCGCGCCACCCCTCTCCGAATGCAGCTTCGGCAATAACGGGGGCCAAATCGTCGAGAGCCATGACAACGTCCCCGGAGAGGGGAACCACATCCTTATCAAAGTGGCATACGGTTCCGAGCAGTTTGCCGTCTTGGCCCACCAGCGGAATCCCGTAGTAGCATTGATAGCTGCGTTGCTTGGGGTGCTGATCGACACGCTCGTCCCGCAGGGCATGCTCTACGCTGAACGGCTCGCCTGAGCGTTTGACGAAGATGCAGTAAGATTCGGTGATGTTTTGATCGGCGCAGCTTTTGACGGCCGAATCTTCCTTGTCCACCAGGCATACGTTGCGAAGGAAATCGCCATCAAAACCGAAGATTGCGGTGAAACGGTAGCGGGACAGGGCGTTGAGGGATCGCATGGCGGCCCATAGCCCATCGGCGGCTATGGTTGCCCTGAATCTTTCCGCGGTGGGCGCCATGACTCCAGTTTAGAAGGGAAAAGTGCGGGCGACCACCTGAAGCAGGCACGTCGGAGTGACAATGGGGCATGGACAGTGAATGCACAGTCTGCCACGGCGCTCGCTGGGTCTGCGAGGACCACATCGACAAGCCGTGGGACGGCGCGAGTGATGATGCCGGGGCGTGTCATTGTGGCGGCGCTGGGGCACCATGTCCCGCGTGTAACCCCAGCGACAGCGAGCAACGGCCCGAGATGCCGGATGGATACAGGTCCATCATCGATGCTCGCGACGGCTGGACGAATTGAGGCGGCGGGAAACACGGCGGGGGGCATCGTATACCGGTGAGCTATAGTGTTGCTGATGCCGTCCAAGCGTATCGTCCTGCCTGGGCCCGAGACCGGAATCAAGCACGAGAAGTGTTACGCGAACGCGGATTCCAACTGCTCATCGAAAATCTCGAAAGAGCACTTCATCTCGGCAAACTATCTGGAACAGATACAACTTAACAACACGGCAAAGGTTGCCGGCCTGACGTGGCAGGCGCCTGAAACATTCAACCTCGTGCCGGTCAAGACGCTGGCCTCGAACATACTTTGCGAGCGCCACAATAACGCACTGAGCCCATTGGACGCCGTGTTTGGTTCTTTCACGGAAACGGTGCGCGAGTTTGATCGCCCCGGTTCCGCGCATTCAGAGGCCCGGACGATCTCCGGCTCCGACATTGAGCTGTGGATGCTCAAGTGCCTGGTCGGATTGACCGCTTCGGGCAATGTCAAAGGGACGCTAAAACCGGAATCTGCCGATATCCTGTTCGGCAGGAGCGACTGGCCGGAGGGGTGGGGCTTGTATTTTTCGAACCAGGTCGGTGAGCAGATTTACCATAGCGACAGCTTGTTGATCGAGACGATGGTCTCGCCCGACAGCGTGGTACTGCTTGGTAAATTCTTCATCCAGGGCTTGCCCTTTCTGCTTGTCATGGGTAAGCCAGACAATCCGCAGAATGTCGGCGCATGGCGGCCGTCCGCGATTGTCTTTAAGTCGCCCGATTCCGAGAAAACGTTGACCTTGTCGTGGGATGGCGGTTGTGGCCCGGCGATCTGCCTGACGCGAACGGGAAGATATGATGGGCCTTCCCCGAACTGGAAGGAATGGGAGAAGAAGTAAGCTCTCGATCAGGCGGCGTGCCATGGAATTCAGATCGTCATCGCGGCGGCCCGATCCTCGGCCTGCACGCGCCCAACAAATCCGGGTGCTTTCTCTGCTTCGGGATCAGCGACGACCTGCGCCTCATGCTTATCGAGGTCCAGTGCGGCGTTAAGCTGCGCCTGTTGAATCGTGAGTTCCTTCAGCCGGGCTTCATGCTCGAAGGGGCGGCCCAGTTGAGCCTTGTAGTCGGCCAGCGCCTTCTGCTGCTGTTCGATGTTCTGACGTTCGTCCTCGGCTTTGCGGTCAAGCCCACGGAGCACGGCGTCTATGCTGGCGACGGTTCCCAGCGGATTGTCGGGGTTGAGATTGGCCTTGTACGTTTCTTTGCCGCGCACGAACAGGTCAGGCTCGCCGTCCTTATAAGCGCTGCCCCGGCTCAGAATCTCAAAGCCCTTGAAGTGTCCGCGCACCTTCAGCGTCTTGTCATCCTTCCATGACATGACGACCTTATTAAGCGCGTTCCCGGCGTCCTCTCGGGCTCCTTTGCCTGAGAATTCCCGGTTACCGACCTTCATGGTGAAGTCCTCATCGCCGTGGGAGTCGCGCGTGGCGATGTCGGCGGACACGGCAGCATGGTATTTCTGGCCGCGTTCGATCTGCTCCGGCAGGCTCTTAATCTGCCAGCGGATGTTGTGTTGCTGGTTGATGTGGGATGCACGCAACTGGTCGAGCTTGCGGATTTCGGTATCGACCTTGACCTTTTCCATCACCGCTGGATTGCCGGAGGCGATGGCTTTAATCTCGGCGTAGGTGAGTGCGCCGCCTTCGAGGTCTTCCGCCTCGCGCACGGTGACGCTGCCGTTCATCACCTGATTGATAAATCGAGCTTTTGTTTCCAAACACTGCCACATATAGGCGTCGAATGAGCCCTCGGTGACGTAGCGGTGGATGTGGACAGTCGCATTCTCATTGCCCTGACGGAGTATCCTGCCCTCGCGCTGCTCGATGTCGCGCGGCCTCCACGGGGCATCGAGGTGGTGCAGGGCAACAAGCCGCTTCTGCACGTTCGTGCCGGCGCCCATCTTTTCGGTTGACCCAAATAGAATGCGGACGCGGCCGGCATTCACCGAGTCGAAGAGCGTCTTTTTCTGGAGGTCGGTGTCGGCGTCGTGGATATAGGCGATTTCCTTGGCCGGGATGCCCTTTGCGATCAGCTTGTCGCGGATCTCGTCGTAGACGTTGAACTTGTCCGCGTTGGGCGTGGAGAGGTCGCAGAAAACGAGCTGAGTGGTGCGTTTGTCGCGTCCGTGGTCCCATGTCCGGTAGATAGCGTCGATCGCGCGCTTTACCTTCGTGTCCTCGTGGATCTCCGCGAAAGGATCGACGAGGCGCATATCAAGCGCGGCCTTCCTGCCGTCGCCGGTGATTTTCAGCATATTGTCTGTCCGGGGATCAACGCCGCCGTTCTTGAGTCTCTGCGCGCGCTCAACGAGGGTTCCGACGAATTCCTTAAGCTCTGGAGACGCGGGAGCCGCAGTGATATGGGGTTTGCCACCCTCAATCTCTGGCCGGGGCAGTTGCAGCATGTCGGCGGTCTGCACGTCTGCGAAGCTGCGGAACATCGAGAGCAGTTCTGGCAGATTGACGAATTTAGCGAAGCGGGTATGCATGCGGTAGCCGGAGCCGTCCGGGGCGAGTTCGAGAGCTGTGACCGCCTCGCCGAAGTTGGCAGCCCAGGCGTCGAAATGCTCCAAGCCTGCGGCTTTGAGCGTCTCAGGCGCAAGATAGCGCTGCAGCGTGTACATTTCCGCCATCGTGTTTGATACCGGTGTGCCGGTAGCGAAAATTGTCCCGCCGCCCTTCTCGGCGAGGTATTGCGTCTTCAGATACATATCGAGGGCGCGGTTGCTCTCGGTGTTTGGCAAACCGGCGATGCGCGTCATCTTGGAGACGTAGCCTAAGTTCTTGAAATTGTCCGATTCATCGACAAAAACCCGGTCGACGCCCAACTGCTCGAACGTGACCGCATCATCCTTCCGCTCTCTGTCCGCACGCTCCTTAAGCTTGGTCGTAAGGCGCTTCTTCGCCTTTTCCAGTTCCTTCACGATTCTCCGGTTATCGCCCTTCTCCGCCTTGGTTTCCAAGATGGCTTCTTCCAACTGATCCACCTGCTTATCGACGAAGTGCTTGAAGGTTTCATCCGAGACCGGAAGCTTTTCGAACGAGTTATGGGAAACAATTACCGCGTCGAAATTGCCGGTGGCGATACGGCTCATGGCCTTCTGGCGATTCCCGGCAGCGAAGGCCTCTTTCCCTGCGACGAAAATGTGCGCCTGCGGGTATAAGGCGAGAAACGCTGCACCCCACTGCTCGACAAGGTGATTGGGGACGACGATCATCGGCTTCTGCGCGAGGCCGAGACGCTTCATTTCCATGCAAGATGCTGTAATTTCCCAAGTTTTCCCAGCTCCGACGCAATGTCCCAGTAGCGTGTTGTCGCATTGCATCGTTCGCCAAATGGCGTTTTTCTGATGTGGGTCGAGGTCGGCTTTCCTAAGCACAGAACGGTTCATGCCCGGAAAGGTCAGGTGGGACCCATCATACGTGCGAAGGCGGATATTGTTAAACGTGTCGTTATAAGAGCGCGAAAGCCGCTGCGCTCGTTCCGGGTCCTGCCAGACCCATTCGGAGAATTTGTCCTTGAGCTTCTGCTGGGCCTCGCGCGCAGCGATGGTCTCCTGCTGATTCACGACGCGGGTGTCTTTGTCGAGTTGGTCGTAAATGGTGGGCGTGCGGCCGTTCAGGGCATCCTCGATGAGGTCGCTCGCGAGCGCCCGTGCCGTGCCGTGGGTCGTGGTATTGCTCACGGCGGACTTTGCCGTACTGTCGAGCGTCAATGCCCAGGTGGCGATGGCGCCGGAATGGCTGACGGTGACCAAGGATTTAGGAACATCGAGCGTTTCGGCGATGAAGTCCTTAACGTCACTCGTGGGAATCCACGAGGACCCAAGCCTGGCGCTGATGTCGCCCGGCAGGAGATCGGCGGGCTGGATGGCTTTCAGTGCATCGACATTGCGCTGATACGAACGATCGATGGCCGCCGCGGCTTCGGCGGTCTGGAGTTTTGCCCGCACGTTGCCGCTGAGATAACGATCAGCGGTTTCCCACTCCGCCTCGGGATTGCGGTAAACCAGCGCATCAAGCTCGTGCTGCATCTGCCGCTCGGTATGGCCCGTGAGGGATGCCATCCGCGTCCAGCTGATGCCGCCGGTCTCATTAAGCGAGATCGCCAGCGCTTCAGCGGCGGTGTCGACATGCGTCGCGGGTACATGCTTGGCGAGCGTGCGCTTTGTGAAGATTGCGGTTTTGCTCGCGCGCTTGTGCTCTGTATCGTAGTTTTCGAGGGAGAGAAGGAGGGGCTGGTCCGGATCTCCGGCGAAGGCCCGGAGGTTATCGCGGGAGGAAAGCGGGCCGTACCTGTAGGTAAAGGAGTCGTACAGGTTATTCAGGAGCTTGCGGGCTTCGGTGATGTGTTCCTCGGATGCATCGTCAAGCTGGGTCTTAAACACGAGGCGCACGGCGTCCCGGACGGCCATCATGCCCCTGATTCGCGCTGCCGAACCAGATGACAGCGAGGTGGGCTCGAACGTATGGCCGTTGCGGATGACGATGGCGCCGTCCCGATCCGCATAGGCTCCATCCTTGATGCCTGTAAATTCCTGCGGGTCCAGAATCGCGACTGGCGGGGGCCGTTCACGGTCGCGCGGAACATATGCGCCTTTGGGCAAAGCCTTCACTGCTCGGTTAAGCAGCTCCGGCGTGAGCTGGCCCTCAAGCGTCGGCTCCGCGCCCCGGTACATCGTCCCTTCGAGCTTCATCCTGCCCAGCATCATCTCGGGATGGCGGGCGAAGTATTCGTTGACCGCGATGGGTCCATCCGGGCTGTCGATTGTTTCGAGTTTTGTCCATGCCTCGTCGGAGGGCAGGGCACCTGGCGCGCGCTTACGCAGGAAGAGAATGTCGGTCGTTACCTCCGTACCGGCATTTCCTTTGAAGGCAGTATTGGGAAGCCGTATCGCGCCCAGCAGGTCGGCATGTTCGGCAAGATGGCGGCGGATCGTGTCGTTTTCCTTGTCCAGGGTGTATCGACTGGTGATCAGCGCCATTACCCCGCCGGGCTTGGTCTTCTCAAGGGATTTCGCAAAGAAATAATCGTGAATCGCGCGCGTGAACTGCCGCTTCATTGCCGGGTCATGGACGGCGTAGTCGCCAAACGGGACATTCCCGACAACCGCGTCGAAGTAATTGTCTGGCAGGGGTGTTTCCTCGAACCCCTTCGCAAATATCGAGGAATCAGGGTAGAGTTTCGTTGCGATCCGGGCGGTGATCGGGTCAAGCTCGACTCCGGTGCGGTGGCCGCTGATGGACTCTGGCATCAGGCCGAAGAAATTCCCGACGCCCATCGCCGGTTCTAATATCTGCACGTTGTGCCCGAGGCCCATGCGCTCCAGCCCGTCCCAAATGGCCTTAATGACCATGGGCGACGTGAAATGAGCGTTCGGAGTGGATGCGCGCGCCGCTTCAAACTCGTCATCGGTGAGAAGCTTGTGCAACTCCTCCGCGGGCTTGTCCCATTCCTCGCGGCGGCGGTAGTTCGATTCGAAGACGCCGGCCATTGCTCCCCAGCCCACATAACGCGCGAGGATCGCCTTTTCATCCTCTGCTGCGTCACGGTTCCCGGCTTCGAGCGTCTTCAGGAGCCGGATGGCTTCGATGTTTCCGCGCGCTTTTTCATGCGCGCCACCCATCCCGATTCGGTGGGCGTCGGTGATTCGGAAGTCGCGGGAGGGTCGCTCGGGCTCGTCGATGAAGACTCTTCCGGCATCAGGATTTCGTTTATCGCGATCTCCCACGCCTGGTGGTATTCCATCTTCTTCACCGACACCAACTCGTACAGCAGGTCCGCGAACAGGTTCACCGTGGTTTCCAGTTCCTCCTGAAGGCGGTTCTGCCGGCGCAGGTCCTCCGACATCAAAGGGTGGTAGAGGGACCAGTGCTTCAAAACCAAGCTGCTGAGGCGGTCGTGGTCGGGCATGATGAGTGGCCGTTGAGACGGTATCAACCGGTGCGGGAGTATCTATAGGCGCTTCCGAGAAGAGGTCAAGCTGGTTCGTGTAATCCGGCGTGATGACGGTTTTGGGGAGCCATCGTTTGGTGTGCGCTGGCATCAACATGACATCTCTCGTGTTGGTTGCGGGAGGAAGTTTAGAAATATTCGCGTGGATTGCAAGCGGGCTATGCTTCTTCATGGCGGTCATCCGTCCGAGAGGTTTTGCAGGGCCGGATTCAACCCCGCTTCGGCGCTGTTTCAAGCGGGCCGGGCGCAGCGCGTCATAGGCTCGCAGACTTCTCGGGTCTTGGTGCGGAAGTCGAGAACCGTTATTGACGCGCCAAGCACGTGCCTGCTAAGCGCCCAAGGAAGCGGGGGCGGCCTTGGCGAACAACGGATCGTCATAGTATCGGGCCTGCTTGCAGCGCGTGAGCCTGCCCTCGATCAGCAGAATCTGCTCGTCCTTCGGGAGCTTGAGTATTTCCTGAGCTGACATGCCGCCTATGACGTTGGCGAGATCCTGCGCCATACGGTGGTTGCGCGCACCGAAGACCTGCACTATGCCTGCATTGTCGACCAGCGTGTTCGCCTGCGGCCCGTAAATGCTGAGCTGGGCGGCATTCTGCCAAAACGTCCATAGGGTCAAGCCCCATGAGCGCATCAGAGTTGCGGCCGTGAGCAAGGCATCAATCCTTCCGAGGTTGCCTACCTCGTCGCATAGCATGAGCGTGCGCTCCTTGGGCAGTTCCTTGCGTTGCGTCAGGGCCAGGATAAGGCCGGAGACCCAAAGGCGCAGCAATGGCTGGTAAGCTGTCAGGCGGAGCGGCGGCACGATGATGTAGATGGACATGGACTCTCCCGCGATCAGGGCATCAAGGTCGATGCTCGTGGTGTCGGTGACCCTGCGGATGAGGTCGCTGTCGAAAAGCCGAAGATGGGTTTGCGTCGAGGCAAGGACGCCCCCTCGCGTGTTCTCTCCCGGCAGTTGGAGAAATGAGGCAAAGGCGGCTCTGGCGGCGCGGTTGTGGACTTTCTTCTGGTCTAACTGACAGGCGATGTGATATGGAACATCGTCGTTGGTGAAGAGATCGAAGAGTTTGCTCAGGCTGCGCTCTTCGGGTGTGCAATCCGCGAGCAACCATGCAGTCGCACCTGCAATCATCGTTTCCGACCAGTCGGCCCAGAATCTGTCGCGTTCATCCGGGCTGCGCTGGACGAGTTCCGCGGCAAAGCTGCGCGCCACGGCTGCCGGTTCTCCTCCGCAGTGAGATATGAGATGAAGGGGATTGAGGGAACCGGGCTGCGGATCGTCCCGCAGGTCGAGGACATGGACCGCCTGTCCCATCGCCCGCCGCGCTTCCGCCGTTTTGGCGTGGACCTCACCCTTCATATCCAGCACGATGAGCTGGCCGGGGTGCGTCAAGGCGTTGAAAATCACCGGACCGGAGGTTTTGCCCGTGCCGGTGGGCGCAAATGTGGCCACATGGCCGTCGCCGGAATAGATGATGAGTTCCCCGGCTTTGCCACGCGCCCGCCCGGCAAAACCGAAATCACGTGCGGGAGTTGATGTGCGGCCAAGGATCAGTCCCATCGAGGTCTAATCCTCTGCGATTTTCCTGATTCCCCACCATGCCAGCCCGGCGAGCGCGCCAAGGACGATAAATACGGGCAGCACGGGCAGGACCCAAAGGCCGACAATGGCGACGGATTGTGCGGCTCCGGCGCCACATAGCCCCGCGCCGATTAGAACGTATTGCGCGAGGCTGGATTTCTCGTTGGGTGCTTCCATGGCTATCACTGCCCAACGGCAAGGTATAGCGTCTGGGTTCCCGCTGTTCCGCCGAGATTGAACGTAAATGGCTGGTTGCCCGCTGTGACCGACGGGACTTCGATGTTGACCTGATAGAGGCCCGTAAAGCCGGGCGCGAGGCCCGCATAAAGAACCGTGGCAGGCTGTCCCCCAATGGACACCTGAAAATTCAACGCGAGGCTGTTGCTCTCCTGCACGAGTTCGCCTGCAGGGATCGAGGGTGTGACGGGTCCGAATCCGACTCCGTAAAGCGTGAGGACGTCGCCCGGTACGGCAGGGCGCGCGCCTGACATTGCTCCTGTGGGAAGCGCAAAGGCACCGTCGGGATAGACGAGCGCAGTCACGTATTGCACCCCGCCGATATTGAAAGAAGGCGGGGCAAGTAGACCGGGCTCAACTGCATTGACAGTGACACTAACGGCTGAGCTGGCCCCGGCAGGATTCGTGACGATCAGCTGCTGCGTTCCGGTCGGCACGTTAGACGGGACCAGGGCATTGACCTGTCCTGGGCTGATGTAGCTGATGAAGGCCTGTTGCCCGGCGAAAGTGACCGAGGTTCCATCGAGGAACGTTGGCGCGTTGTTTCCGTTGAAATCCGATTGAGTCCAGCCGCGCGCGTCAACCGCGAGGCTCGCGCCGTAAATCTCAATCCACGAGCCGGGAGAGACGGACGTAAACTCTCCGAAGGCGCTGGCGCTCACGACACCACCAACGCTCAGCTGGGGATGTTGCAGCAATAAACGGATGCGGTTGTTGTTGGTATCGGCGAAGTAGACCACGCCGTTGTAAGCGGCGGGCGCTTTGGGGCTGTTCAGGGCTGCATTGACCGCCTGGCCGCCGTCGCCGCTGTAAGACGCACTGCCGCTTCCCGCAGCAGTGGCGATGGTTCCGTTGGTTAAGAGCACGCGAATCCTGTTATTGCCGCTATCGCCGATATAGAGGTTCCCGGCAGTATCGAGGGCGAGGCAGGCGACGTTGTTCAATTGCGCTTTTGTCGCTAGCCCTCCATCACCGGAGAATCCTGCGGCTCCTGTGCCGGCGATAGTGGTGATGACGCCATTGTTGATTTTTCGCACGACGTTGTTGAATTCATCGGAGATGAAAATGTCTCCGGTAGGGCCAAGCGTCAGGCAGTTGGCATTGTTGAAGGAAGCGTTGAGCGGCGAACCGCCGTCCCCCGAGTATCCATCGCCGCCATTGCCCGCGATGGTCGTGATGATGCCGGTAGGAGCGACTTTGCGTATGAGGTTTGCGCCGATGATGTAGAGGTTGCCCTGCGCATCGGGCTCGGCGTCGCCCACGCCGCCCAGGCCGGCGTTTACGGCCTGTCCTCCGTCACCGCTTACCGTCATGCTGCCATTCCCCGCCACGGTCGTAATGATCCCGGCGGGCGTGACCTTGCGCACGCGGACGTTGCTGCTGTCGGCGATGTACAGATTACCCTGAGCATCAACGGAAACACGGATGGGCTGGTTCAGCTCAGCCGAAGTGGCTTGACCGCCGTCGCCATTAAACCCGGCTGCCCCGGTACCGGCGACTGTCGTGATCTGGCCCGCGCTTACCTTGCGGATGCGGTTGTTGCTCTGGTCAGCGATGTAGATGTTTCCGGCGGAATCCACTGCTACACCGCGCGGGTTGTTCATCTCCGCCGCGGCGGCGGGTCCGGCATCACCTGAGTACCCGGCAACACCTGTGCCTGCGATTGTCGAAATGGTGAATTGCGGCGCGCTCTGGGCGCGTGCGAAGGATGCCGCCAACAAGAGGATGGCGGATGAGATTTTGGTGTTCATGTTGGAGGAGGGGCCCTTTACCCTCGGATCGGATCTTGGCACACTTTGAGTAAAAAGATCAACTAGAGATGTACATCGCTCATTTGTTGAGGGTTATGGTTTCGGCATGGTAGTGTCATGCGTTGATCCTCATCAGCGGCGGACACATACGGGCGGGACGAGCCTTACTTGGCTGGACGCAGAACGAGCTTTGCCGAAAATCGAGGGTGGCCCTCGGCACCTTGCGGAGGATGGAAGCAGCGGATGGGCCCGTAAAGACCCGGACGGAAACTCTTGGAAGGGTCATCATTACGCTGGAAAAGGCGGGAATCGAATTCCTCAACCACGATCAGCCGGGCGTCAGGATGCGAAAAAAGTGAAGGCCACCGGCGATTGTCCGGCGGCCCTCAATGCAAGACTCCCTTTCGTGATTAGCGACCGCGTCCCTGCCGCTTTTCTTCCTGCAATTCGATGATACGCGTGGCCGCCATATCAGCGACCTTCGCCAGCGCGAGCACGTCGCCGGGCCCGTAGCTATGGGAGGTCTGCCACTGCTGATCCTTATCCTGGTAGCGACGCTGGAAGGTCACATTATAGAAATCGCCCCTCTCAGTCGGGTTGTTCCAGATCGTTGCCTCGACTCCTTGATAGCGGACATTTCCGACCGGCTTGTTGCCGGGTTTCTGCTCGGTGTTCTCATCGCCTGTATCGGCGCGCTGCGCATTGCTGTCTGCCATGTTTTCCTCCATTGTTGGGTTGTTGGCGGAGGGAGTATAGGCGCGCGCATGCAACCGTCAAGGGCGTTTTTTAAGGAAGTTTTAACGATTCTAAGCGGGAAGCACGGCGGGGGGCATCACGCCTGCTCGTCGTGACCACTGGCCAGCAGTCTTTCGAGTTCCGCTATCTTGCCAAGGATGCCCTGAAGATCCCGCTCATCTCTGCCATTCCTTCTCATAATGCCAAGTGTCGTATGGAATCGGTTAAGGGCAATTTTGATGTTTTCGCGCTCTTCCTCGGTCGGAACGTGGTCATCATTCATGGGAGGATCGTATCAGACTCCGGCAATTCTACGCCCGGCTCCGCTGGCGCCCGCGTTCTGCCGCCGCCGCGCCGTTCTCGGCCGTCTTCGTGACGTACCCCGGATCTCGGTTCGCGATGCGCTCGCGTGCCTTTTCGCTGACGTTTGGCAATTCCGCGGCAATCTCTTCCACCGTGAAGCCTCTTTGGGCGGCAAACTTCGCAAAAGTATAGTCCGCAAGGCTGCGGTCGGGTCCATTGCCGCTCCTGCTGGGTGGCGCACCGGCAAGGCAGCGCGCATAGTCCGGCCAGCTCCGTCCGGCCGTGGGTGTTCGACGCATCTGCGGAACCCACTCCTTGACCGGCTCCGGCTCGGCGAGCAGGCCCATTCCATGCAGCTTCTCCTGCGTCGTGACGCGGCCAGGAACGCCGTGGACGATACTGACAACGGGGAACTCGGGCGCATACTTGCTTTTGAAGTTCTCCGAGCCCGCGATACGCGTGCTGCCGGTGGCGGAGTGGTCGCCCGCTCCGAGGGCTTTGCGAACGCGGCGGCAAAGATCGACTGTATCTCCTTTATATCCGGAGACGGCAATCCAGGCTTGGTGATTGCCTGGGCTGGTGGAAAAGATAAGGAAGGATGCCGGGCGGATACGGTCAAGCTGCTCCGCTTTCAAATCATCGAGCTGAACGAAGGTGACGGCGGTTTCGGGAATGCGGCAGACGGGGCGGATGACGAGGTTTTCCCCGGCCATTATCTGTGTGCCGTCTTCTGTAATGCATGGCTTGC
>Ga0209333_1000252_pt1 | contig 29559 bp, 22 predicted proteins | sample BlaSpr_A8_OM2_O3_FD_187982 | JGI IMG/M metagenome (GOLD analysis project Ga0209333, IMG submission 187982) | Forest soil microbial communities from Thunder Bay, Ontario, Canada - Black Spruce, Ontario site 2_A8_OM2_O3 (SPAdes) (version 2) | ecosystem: Environmental > Terrestrial > Soil > Boreal... | reverse complement strand
CACCGCCCCGCCCGCCAGCACCAGGACGTCGGCGTCCCGCAGAATCGGGTGCGTCAGCAGGGCTTCCACCTGCCCTTCGAACTGCGTGCCGCGCTCCACGTTCCACGCCGCAAAGCGGTATTGCCGGCGCGCGGGTGCGGCGCTCCCGCAATGCCTGAAGTTGCCGATTTCGGGAGTGTCCAGCACGCGGCGTATATCCGGCTCCAGATTGCGGTATAGATCCAGTCCCCACAGTTCGGCGCTGTTGCGGCAGGCGGCCAGCGCGGGCAGGTGCGGCGCGATGCGCTCGCGCACGATCTCGTAAATTTCTTGGGTTTCGGAGGGATGCACTGCTACGATTGTAACGGTTTCACCATGCGTCGCTCGCTATTTCAAAAGCTCCTGTGGGGTGTGCTGCTGCTGGCCGCCATCGAGTTGGCGCTGCTGAACTTTTCCATCGTGTCGATGGCGGGCCTGAACCCCGGCGCCGCGGCGGATTTGCGCTGGCGCATGGCGCTAGCCACTCTGGCAATGGCGCTGACCGGCCTTGCCTGCGCGTTCCTGTTTTCGGGGCGCCTACGGCAGCGCATCGCACGCCTGAGAGTCTTTGTCGAGGGTCTCGTCACCGGATCGTCACAACTCCCGCTGCCGGAATCGCGGGATGAACTGGGCGGGCTGGCCGAGTCGCTGGGCCGTGTGGCGGCGCAGGTCAACGACCTGGTGGATAAGGTGCGGCTGGAGGGCGCGCGCCGCGACGCCATCCTCACCGGCATGGTGGAAGGCGTGCTTGCGGTGGACAAGGAACAGCGCGTGACATTTTGCAACGCGGCTTTTGCCACCGCATTCGGTGTGCAGGGCTCGGCGCCCCCTGGATTGCCGGTGCTGCGGCTGGTGCGCGATCCGGACTTTCTGGAGATGCTGCGCATCGTGGTCGCCTCGGGCGAGTCCTTGAAGAGGCGCATGCATTTGACCGGCGCCGACGGCCGCTCCTTCGAAGTCCAGGCAGCCCCGCTGGCCGGCCCCTCCAGCAGCGGCGCCATGGCCATTCTGCACGACATCACGGATCTGGAACGACTGGAGCGCGTGCGCAAGGACTTCGTGGCCAATGTTTCGCATGAGCTGCGCACTCCGCTGACCGCCATCCGCGGTTACGCCGAAACGCTGCTGGATGGCGCGCTGGACGATCCCGATCACCGCCGCCGCTTCGTCGAGATCATTCAATCGCATGCCATACGGCTGAACAACATCGCTTCCGATCTGTTGGCGCTATCGGAACTGGAGTCCGGCCGTGCGCCGGTGGCTCCCGGAAAACTGTCCGTGCTGGCCACGCTGGAAGCCGCCATGCGCACCGTCGAATCCGAGGCGGCTATGCGCAAGGTCCACCTGGGTTGGGGCACCGTCGAGGACTTGCAGGTGATGGGCAACAAGATCAAGCTGGAGCAGGCCTTTGTCAACCTGCTCGATAACGCCGTCAAATTCAACCGCGGCGAAGGTGAAGTCTGGGTGGAAGCCAGCCGGCTGCCCGGAGGCAAAGTCGCTATCGGCATTGCCGATAGCGGCATCGGGATTCCGTCCGAGGATCTGCCGCGCATCTTCGAGCGCTTCTATCGCGTGGACAAGGCTCGCTCGCGCGAGGTGGGCGGCACCGGTCTGGGCCTTTCGATCGTCAAGCACGTCATCGAGCAGATGCAGGGCACGGTTTCGGTGGAGAGCCAGTTGAACAAAGGGTCCAGGTTTACGGTGGTCCTGCCGGAAGCGTAGGTAGTGGCTCATTTCGGGATGGATGGAATCGAAGAAATGGCCAAAGTGCTGGCCGGATCTTAAAGAGTTGTCGAAGCGCCGACCGGAGCCCGGGCTGGGTGCGATCCAACGCCTGCATCTGGCTCTTTCATCCACGCAGAGGATGATCGCCTGTTGCGGGGGATTCAGGTACAGAGCCACCACATCGGTCATCTTTCCGGAAACTTCGGATCGCGCGAGAGCTTAAAGGTCTCCGTGCGATGGGGCTGTAGATTATGGGCACGCCAGATATTGTTGACGGTGGACTTGCTGACGCCCCTGGCTCTCCGCCATGGTCCGGCAACTCCAGTGCGTCACTCCAGCCGGCTTGGTCTGCAAGGTCGGATCCACGATAGCGGCGATCTTGTCGATTTGATACGTGGGCTTTCGTCCCCGTCCTGGAGCGATGTCCCACAGGCCATCCAGCCCCTCGTGAAGGAGGATTCCAAGCTCGGCCGCGCCAAGCTGCGCGGCTACCTTGTGCGCGGCGCAACGACCAGTCCGCATTCGAGTTGCTGGTGGATGGACGGAACTTCCTGGTGGTGCGCGCCAAGGAGCAACGCAAGTCGCCACAAGGCGTAATGGAGATCGTCACCAGGGTGAAGCAGTTGGATCTCGACCCGGCCGCGGGCGATGCGCTATTCGCCTTCGGGCCGAAGCGGGGCTGGAACGAAGTGGAGATGCTGGTCCTTCCCGGCGAGCAACACATGCTGCTGACCGGCCAGCACGCCGCCAACTTCACGCTGAGGACCCTCGAAGGAGAGCCGGTGGCGCTCGGGAGCCTGCAAGGCAAAGTAGTGGTGCTCGACTTCTGGGCCACTTGGTGCGGGCCGTGCCGCGAAGAATTGCCGACGGTCGAGAAGCTGCGCGCGGAGTTTGGCGATGCCGTCCGGTTCTACGGCGTGAACGACGAAGACACGTCGACGGTGAAGAAATTCGTCAAGGAGAGGAACCTCCAAATGCCAGTGTTGCTCGATTCCCGCCGCGAGGTGCATACGCGTTACGGCGTACGCGCGATTCCGAGGCTGCTGGTCATCGGCCCCGACGGTGTGATCCGTCAGCACTTTATCGGCTCACGCAGCGAACGCGCGCTGCGCAAAGCGATCCAAACGGTATTGGATGGAAAGTTTAGGCTGTTTCGCCTATCTTGCCGCCTCGGGTGATTTCCGCCGCAAAACTGCCGGAACCAAACTAGTCCCTACAGAACTTACAGGTCTTGACGCCATAGTTAACACCGTGATCTAATGCACAGAAGCAAGATACCGGCGCCAAGCGGTTGCTTTAGCGCGGCATCTGGAAACGTAACGAAGAAAAATTTTCAAGAAGCTGGTAATCGTATATACTCCTGCTAATGGACTCGGGTTTCTTCGTCGCACTCGAGGCCGCTCGGGCTGCTTCTGCTGAGAGACATTGAAGCGCCTTGCTAACGCTAAGGTCTTTATCTTAGCAGGCTCCTGGAAAACCCCGGTGGATTAGTGCACTAATTTGATAGGCATTCTTGCATGCGGCGTTCATGTCTTGCTTCCACAAACCGAGCGGTCTCCGCACTGCTGGCCTGTCTGCTTCTGGGGGACGGCGCGGCCATCGCCCACGACCCTCACGATCCATTCGTTGCCGTCGCAGTTTCGCCTAACTTCGCCCAAGACCACACGTTATTGGCAGCCACGGGCGTCCTTTCAATCAAGACCAACGTCCAGGTGCTGATGAAATCCACCGATGGCGGTGTCAACTGGTCCATTCTTCCGGGATTTGCGAATAATGGGGTCATCACCGCATTGGCCTTCTCGCCGGGCTATGCCCAGGATCAAACCATCTTCGTGACGGCCAACCAGGGACTCTTCGAGAGCACCAATCAGGGGACATCCTGGAGCCGGCTGTACAAGCCGTCGCTGTTGAACCTGGCGCTATCACCCAACTTCGCCGTGGACAACACGCTCTTTGTCTTGACCACCACCAACGCCATTGTGGAGTCCACCAATCGTGGACAGACCTGGACGGTAGTGCCCGCGCCATTCCCCCTTTCCGGGGGATTGAGCGTGATCGCGGTATCTCCGAATTTCGACGTGGATCAAACTGTCTTTCTGGGAACCGTTGCGAACGGAATCTATGCCTCAACCAACGCCTGCGCCAGTTGGATTTCGGTTACGCCGGGCTTGTTCGCCCCCACCGTCTCGGCGCTGGCATTCTCGCCCGGATTCAGTTTCGATCAGACTGTTATCGCCGCCCTGGAGGGCCAGGGCGTCATGGTTTCCACGAATGCCGGAAATTCCTGGACATCCGCAAATGCAGGTCTGTCCGATCTCAACGTCACGGCGTTGGCCTTGTCTCCCACATTCACCGCCGATTCGACCTTCTGGGCGGCCACCGGGTCGAGCGGCGTCTTTCAAACCACCACGCTGGGGGCCTCCTGGAACCCCCCTAGCACCGTATCGCGCCAACTCTCGGACCTGACCCCCACGCACTATCAGGCCCTCGCCGCGGCCTCCAGCGGCAGCGGCGCCGTTCTGTTTATGGCAATGTACGAAGGCCTGTGGACCTCCATCGACAACGGGTCCTCCTGGCAATACATCGACACCTGGCCCACCCGGATCGTCCGCCACATCAACATGTCGCCGGGCTTCGCCCAGGATGGCACCGTCTTCGCCAGCACTTACGGCGGCGGGAACCTGTGGTCCACCAATGCAGGCTTGTCCTGGACCTTTCAGAACACCGGTATGCAGGCGCCGTATACCGATGCCTCGGGGATCTCTCCGAATTTCACTGCCGACGGAACTGCGTTCAGCAGCAACTACCTGGGCCTGCAAAGGAGCACCGATTGGGGCGCCACCTGGCAGATGATGCAGGGGACGGGCACGGCGGATTATCCGCGGGCGCTGGCTGTTTCTCCCAACTTCGCGAACGATCAGACGGTCTTCATCGGCACTGAGGCCGCCGCCGCCACCTTCGGCCCCGTCGATCACGGATATGCCGGCCATCACGGCAAGACTACAAACGTCGCCGGTTTGTACATCTCCACCGATGGCGGAAACACCTGGACCCTCTCCGGCCTGAACAACGTGGGGGTGGATTCGATTGCCATGTCGCCGGGCTTCGCCACGGACCTTACCGCATTTGCCGCCAGCACTAATACCGGCTTGTACCGGACCACCAACGGCGGCTTGACCTGGAACATCCTTTTTCTGCCCGGCGCCCCGGGAACGACGGCCGTGGTGGCCGTCTCGCCGTCCTTCCCGACCGACCACACTGTCATGGCGGGGGCGATCAATGGTGGAATCTACAGATCCACCGACGGAGGCAACACCTGGACCGAGCTCGCTCAGTCGGCCTCCGTCAGGGCCATGGATATCCGGTTCTCTCCGAATTTCACGGTCGATCAAACCGTGTTCGCGGGCACGGCCCAAGAGGGGGTGATGATGTCCACTAATGGCGGACATGCCCTGACTTCGGTAGCTAGCTTCCCCGATACTTTCGTGATGGACCTGGCAATCTCCCCTAACTATGCGGTGGACGGAACAATCTTCGCGGCCAGTTATCACGGCATGTTCGAATCGACCAACCGCGGGGCCACCTGGTCTTACGTGGATGCGCCTTCCAGGATCGAGGAGACGCGCAACATCACCAGCATCCTGCAGGAGCCTCCCACCATCGGCTACGACGGTCTCTGGTCCTTCCTCACCGCATCGTTGACGGCCAGCACTTACGGCTACACCACAACGATGGAGTCCCAGGATACCGCATCGGTAAGTTTCATCGGCTCCGGCATCCGCTGGCTGAGCCTGACCGGGCAGGACCAGGGTACCGCATCGATTCAACTGGACGGCGTCCCGGAAGGCGCCGTCTCTCTTTACGCGGCGAACGCCGATCAGTTCCAGCAGAGCGTTTGGGAGCAACACGGTATCGCCTGCGGCCCCCACACCTTTACCATTACCGCGCTGCCGCAGGTCTTGCAGTCGGTCGCCCTGGATGCATTCGACATCTGGGTGGATACTTGCCCGGCTACGATTTACGCCAACTCCGCCGCGTTGAGCGGTACCTCGGCGACGGTGGGCAGCGCGGCCGGCAGCGGCGCGGTAACGCTGACTGCCACCGGCAACTGGACGGCTTATTCGAATGCCCCGTGGTTGCATCTGTCGATTGGAAGCACGGGCGGCTTCGGGAGCGCCGCCATCCAGTACACTTACGACGCCAACCCCAATGCCGGCGCTCAGATCGGAACTTTGACGATCGCCGGATTGACATATTATGTTACTCAAGCGGGCACCAGTTACGCGCCCGCAACTTCCGTAAACGCGCTGGCTATCTCCGGCTTGAGCGATCCGCAAGGCGTGGCGGTGGACAGCCAAGGCAACGTCTACATCGCGGACACCGGCAATAATGCGATCAAACAATGGAACGCTGCGGCGCCGCAGGCCGCTACGGTCGTCGTTAGCGGGCTGAGCAATCCTGCCGCCGTAGCAGTTGACCAACACGGAAACGTGTTCTTTGCAAACAGCGGCAACAACAGCATCCAGGAGTGGAGCGCGGCCAACCCGCAAGCGGTCACGGTGGTGTCGGGGCTGAACAACCCATCCGGGGTCGCGGTTGATGCGCAGGGCAATATCTACATCGCGAACACTGGCGGTAACACAATCCAGGAGTGGAACGTAACCAGCCAGCAGATGAAGGTCCTGGTAGCGGGCCTCAACTCGCCTCGCGGAGTAGCTCTGGATGCGCAGGGCAATGTCTACTTCTCCGACTCCGGGAATAACGCCGTCAAGGAATGGACCGCCGGCGCCCAGCAAGTGGCAACCCTGGTGTCCGGACTCAATAGACCTTCCGGAGTCGCCGTGGACGGGCAAGGCAACGTGTACTTCGCGGATTCCGGCAGCGGCACGATCCGCGAGTGGAGTCCTCTCACCCAGCAGGTCACCGTCCTGGTTGCGTCGGGATTGAGCAGTCCGGCGGGAGTTGCATTGGATGGGCAGGGGAATATCTACGTCGCCGACAGCGGCAACAATGCCGTAAGAGAAGTCACCTTGGCCTATGTGGCTTTGAGCGCCAACAGCCTCACTGTAGGTTCCCAAGCCGGCACTGACTCGGTAACCGCGCAGGTATTGCCCGCCGGCATCCCCCTAACCGCCACCAGCGACCAGTCCTGGCTGACAGTCGCGGGCATCGCCGGCGGAGTGATCGGATTTTCGTTCCAAGCCAATAACGCAGCGGCCAGCCGCACGGCGCATATCGCGATTCTGGGTGTCCAGGTGACTGTGACTCAGAGCGGCGATGTTCCAGCCAGCTTGGCGAAATGCGCCGGCGACGGCCAGGGCACACCCGCGGGCCAGCCTTTTGCGACGCCCCTGCAAGCCTGCGTCGCCGACTCTGGCGGGAGTCCCTTGCCGGGTTGGCCGGTAACGTTTAGCGTCGCGCCGGGCGCCACCGGAGCCAGCGGCACGTTCAGCGCTACCCCGCCGATGCCGATTCCGACAAACTCGGCCGGGAGCGCCACCGCGCCTGCGCTCACCGCCAACGGCATCGAGGGAACGTTCACGGTAACCGCCACCGTCAATGGGATCGCGGCGGTCTTCTCCTTGACGAATATAGGCTACGCGCTGGCCGCCAATTCGGTTCTGGTGGGAAGTGCGGGCGGCAACGGCACGGCGCTCTTGGTATCGAACGGACCGTGGACGGCCGCCGCCAATTCTCCCTGGCTGCAGATCGCTCCGGGCAGTGCAAGCGGCGTGGGCAATGCGTCGATTCAGTTCAGTTACAACGCCAATTCCAATGCGGGCGCGCAGACTGGAACTCTGGCCATCGCCGGTTTGACGTTCACGGTAACGCAGGCCGGCACAAGCTATGTTGCGGTAACTCCGATAAGCACGCTGGTCTCTTCCGGATTGAACAACCCGCAAGGCGTGGCGGTGGATGGTCAGGGTAATGTATATATCGCGGATACCGCCGACAGCGCCATCAAGAAATGGACCCCCGGCACACCGCAACCGGCGCTGCTGGTTTCCGGGCTGAACAACCCCGCCGCGGTAGCCGTGGACGGGTACGGGAACGTATATATCGCGGACACCGGTAACCATGCGATTAAGGAGTTCGGCGCCGCCAGCCGACAATTGACCACCTTGGTCCCAGGTTTGAGCAACCCATCCGGAGTGGCCGTTGACGGGCAAGGCAATGTCTACTTCTCGGATACGAGCGACAACAACATCGACGAGTGGAATGCGTCGAGCGGACAAGTGACTACGCTGGCCGGCTCGGGTTTGAGCAATCCCACCGGCGTAGCGGTAGACGCGGCAGGGAACGTGTACTTTGCCGACAGCGGCAACAACGCCGTCAAGAAATGGGCGGCGGCGGGCGGGCAAGTTACGGCGACGATCCCGGCGGGTCTGAACGATCCCACCGGAGTGGCGGTCGATGGACTAGGCAGCGTCTACACTGCCGATACCGGCGACATTGCGATCAAGGAATGGAACGCCGGGAGCCAGCAGGTGGCGACGCTGGCATCCGCCGGACTGAACAGTCCAATGGGTACGGCGGTGGATGCGCAAGGCAATATCTATGTCGCCGACACGGAGAATAACGCGATTGAGAAGCTAACGCCGGCCTGGCTGGCGTTGAGCGCCACCAGCCTCAATGAGACTTACCAGGCCGGGACTGATTCAGTCACGGCACTGGTACTTCCCGCGAGCGTCCCGCTGACGGCTACCAGCGATCAGTCTTGGCTGACAGTTACGGGGATCGCCGGCGGAATCATCGGCGTTTCGTTCCCATCCAATATCGCGGCGGCCAGCCGCACGGCGCACATCGCGGTTCTGGGTCTCCAGGTCACTGTTACCCAGAACGCGGATACCCCGGCAAATTTGACTAAGTGCGCCGGCGACGGCCAGGGTACGCCGTTGGGGCAGCCTTTTGCGACGGCCTTACAAGTATGCGTCACCGATGCGGGCGGGAATCCCCTATCGGGTGCGCTGGTAGCATTCAGCGTCACGCCCGGCGCCACCGGAGCCGGCGGCACGTTCAGCGCGACTCCGCCTATGCCGATTCCGGCAAACGCAAACGGAATCGCCACCGCGCCCACGTTGACGGCCAACGGCATCGCAGGGACCTTTACCGTTACCGCCAGCGTGAACGCGTTGAGTGTGGCATTCACGCTGACCAATTTGACTTATGCCTTGGGCGCCGCCTCAGTCAACGTGGGGAATACCCCGGGCAGCGGTAGCGTGCTGCTGTTGGCGACCGGGCCTTGGACCGCCGCCAGCAACGCCTCGTGGTTGCAGTTATCCGCGGGCAGCGCCAGCGGCACTGGCAATGCTTTGATCCAGTTCAGCTACGGCGCGAACCTGAACGCCAATGCCCAGACCGCGACGCTGACCGTATCCGGCTTGACCTTCACCGTAACGCAAGCCGGCGCCGGCTTCACCCCGATCGGCCTGGTGAATACGCTGGCGTCAGCGGGCCTGAACACACCTCACGCCGTGGCGGTGGATGGAGCGGGCAACGTCTATATCGCGGACAGTTCCAACAACGCCATCAAGGAATGGAGCGTAACCACAGGCCAGGTGAACACCTTGATCTCGCAGGGTCTTAATTTTCCAGCCGCGGTGGCAGTGGATGCGAACGGCAACGTCTACATCGCCGACCGCAAGAATAACGCTATCAAGAAGTGGACCGTAGCCAATGGACAGGTGACGCCGCTGGTGTCCACTGGAATCGGCAGCCCCATGGGAGTAGCGCTGGATAGCCAGGGCAACGTCTACTTTTCCGATACCGGCCACAACGCCATCGACGAATGGGTGGCAGCGACTGGCAAGGCGGTCACACTCGTCTCCACCGGCCTCAACACTCCGGAGGGCGTGGCGGTGGATGCCGAAGGCAACGTCTACATCGCCGATACGGAGAACAACGCGATCAAAGAGTGGAACGCGATCGGGAACACTGTCTCGACACTGGTGCACGGATTGGACGACCCCTCGGGAGTCGCGGTGGATGGCGATGGCAACGTCTACTTCTCGGACAACAACGACAACGCGATCAGGGAATGGAGTCCGGTGACTCTGCAGGTAACGACGTTGATTTCGTCCGGACTAAAGGCGCCGAGTGGAGTTGCGGTGGATGGCCAAGGCAATGTCTACCTCTCCGATACGGGTCACAACGCCGTCAAGGAATTCAGCTCCGTTTACCTATCCTTGGGCGCCTCCAGCATGAATGTAGCTGCCTTGGCGGGTACGGACTCGGTCCCTGTCCAGGTGCTTCCGGCAAGCACGCCTCTAGCGGCCAACAGCAACCAATCCTGGCTTACGATCACGGGCACGGGCGGCGGAGCGATCTCCTACTCATTCCAGGCCAACACTTCCGCGAACAGCCGCACGGCGCGGGTCGGGGTCTTGGGGCAGCCGGTGTTGGTAACCCAAAACGGCGATACTCCCGCGACCATTACCAAGACAGCCGGGTACAGCCAGAGCACTCTCCCCGGCCTGCCTTTCCCCACCGCGCTGCAGGTACACGTTAAGGATGCGGCAGGCAATGGCGTGCAGCTCGCCAAAGTGACATTTACCGTAACGCCTGGGTCTAACGGCGCCAGCGGGACATTCAGCTCGTCTCCACCGATGCCGATCCTAACCGGCGCCAATGGCTACGCCGCGGCGCCTACGCTGTATGCCAATGGCATTGCCGGAAAGTTCACCGTGACAGCCACCGTGGGAAGCTTAACCACCGTCTTCAGCTTGGCTATAACCAGCCCATGAACCCCCTGCCGACGGGCTATCGGCGGTCGGCCAGATACCCAAGCGCAATGCCGCACTGGCCGAGATAGTAGGTGGTCCACACCAGAAAATCGCGCTGCGGCACGGGCGTCTTGAATTTGTGAATCGCGAGCAACGAATCGGAAATCAAAAACAGAATCGCTCCGGCTGCCACCCAAGGTTGCTGGAACCGAGCCAGAATCGCGGCCGATACCATGGCCGTTAGGGCGCAGATATAGAGGACCACAGGCACTGCCAGCGCGCCGACTGAAGGAACGATCCACACCGATAGCGTGGCGCTGTAAACCAGAATCGTGAGCACTGCCGCAAGGCGCCGCGGTTCCGGCCGGATCGCAGCCGTGCGATTCCTCACAAATAGGCTTATGTACGTCAGGTGCGTCAGCAGGAACGCGCCCAGGCCGAAGGCGAACAGTCGCGGATCGAGGTCCAGCAGGACATCGCCCGCGGTGGAGAACGCCAGGCCCAGCGCCAGCACTCCGGCATCGCTCCGCAGGCCGCGCGACCGCATCGCGAGCAATGCCAGTGCACCCACCGCGCATCCTTTTATCAGCGGGCTGCCGGCGAACGGCTGCCATCTCTGGGTGAGCAGGTAGACGGCGCTGGCCGCCGCCGATACGTACAACAACGGGTGGGAGCGCATAGGCTCGCAGTATAGCGCAGGCGATGTTCAAGCCATGTTCAAGCCATGTTCAAGCCATGGTTAAGGTACGATTGAGAGCATTGCTTGTTTACCGAAGTGCAATTAGAATCAGTCCATAAAGCCGGGATTTCATGGCGATTCTACTTTGGATTTTCGTGCCGGGATTCACGGCCGCCGGTTCGGCGCTACTCATATGCTTCATGATGCGCTGCCGCATGGATGAAGCTATCGCACTCGAACGAGGGGCGCTGGCGCAACTGCAAAGCGCCCTCATCGTGCAGCGGCAAACGCTCGAAAGCGCCATCCGCGATGCCCGGGCCGAGGCGCGGCGTCTGGCGTTCGACGAGTTTCTGAACGATTTCCGTGTGGAACAGCGCCAGTACATGCGGAAGAGCAGGTTGTTTTTCATGAACCGGCAGACCCTGGTTGTACGCGAACGCATGCTGTTCCGAAATCTGCCGCTGTCCAACTGGGTGGAGCACACCGTCACGCTGGAAGAGAATGTGGGCGGCGCCTACTCCGCGCAAGGCCTGACGATCGAAGCTATGCTGGGTTCTTGAAGCGGCTGATTATTCGGCCTGGCGCCATTGGCGATTTCATCGTCTCCATTCCGGCCATAGAGTGCCTGCGGGCCGCGTATCTCGAGATTTGGACGGCGCCGCGGAATGTGCCGCTGGCGGGGCGCGTCGCACAGCATGCCCGGCCCATCGATTCCACCGGTCTCGATCTGCTCGAAGTGACTGGCCCCAGCCCGCGCCTGATCGAGACTCTGCGCGGGTTCGATTCGATCGTTTCCTGGTATGGCGCAAATCGGCCCGAGTTCCGCGATGCCGTCGCCGCGCTGCGTCTGCCGTTTCAGTTCTTCCCTGCCCTGCCACCCGCCGTATCTGGCTCGCACGGCACGCACGCGGCGGACTTCTATCTGGCGCAGGCGCGCTCGATTCAGCCCTGCGCCGGCGACGGTATTCCGCGCATCGCTTGCGACGCGGTTCGCGGCGGCTTTGCGGCGATTCATCCGTTCGCCGGGAGTCCCAAGAAACGCTGGCCGTTCGAACGCTTTCAGGAATTGGCGCGGCTTTTGGCGCGCCGGATGCCGGTTGAATGGTGCGCCGGCCCGGAGGACGAACTGCCCGGCGCGCGGCGTTTCGAAGATCTCTACGAGCTGGCCTGCTGGCTGGCCGGCGCACGGATTTACATCGGCAACGATTCGGGCCCCACACATCTGGCGGCAGCCGTGGGCACGCCGGTGGTGGCACTGTTCGGGCCATCGGACCCGGCTGTGTGGGCGCCGCGCGGACCACACGTCGCCATAGCCACTGCGCCGGCGCTGGACGCCATCACGGTCGAACAGGTTGCAAGTCTAGTGGAAAATACGCTGAAAAAAACACCATAAGGCGTTGTCGGCGTGTTATGATCCCTCCCATGTTCTGCCACAAATGCGGTACGCAAGTGAGCCCGGATCTTCAGTTCTGCCCCACCTGCGGGACGTCGCTCGCAGCCGGCGCGGGCAGTCTGGCCAGCGCACCGGAGATCCCATGGACGCCGCCGGCGGCCGTCGAGGTCCACGCCGGACGCTGGATCAGCGAGGGCTGGGCCCTGGTCACTGCCGACCTGGGCAATTATGTGCTGTTGGCCCTAGTGTTCACGGTGCTGAGCGGGGCCGTGCCAGTGATCCTGCAAGGGCCGATGATCGCCGGGTTGCACATCTTCACCATGAAGAAGCTGATGGGCCGGCGCGCCGAATTCGCCGATCTGTTCCTGGGTTTCAATTACTTCGTGCCGACGCTGGTGGCATCCATCGTAATCGGGCTTTTTGTCTTCTGCGGCACGCTGTTATGCGTCATACCCGGCTTGGTGGTGGCCGCCATGTACAAGTTCGCGTATCTGTTCATCGTGGACAAGCGCATGGATTTTTGGCCGGCCATGCAGGCCAGCCACGCCGTGGTGAAACGCGATTATGTCGGCTTCACGCTGTTTCTGCTGCTGATCGTGCTGGTGGATATTCTCGGCGCGCTGTGCTGCATCGTAGGTATCTTCGTCGCCATACCAGTGACTTTCGCGGCCATCACGGTGGCTTACAAGGAGATCGTGGGATTCGACCTGCGCACGGTGGACGCGTTGTGACAGCCTCGGTGGTGCGCCGCGCGGCGGCGGCGATGTTATTGTTCACCGCGTTGTGGTACTTCAGCGTTCCGGGTAACCCTAACGTTCGGCTCTGCGGATTTTACTGGCTCACCGGACGGCCATGCCCGCTCTGCGGCCTCACGCGCGCGCTGTTTGCGCTGGCGAAAGGGCGCTGGGAGGAAGCGGCGCGCTTCAATGCGCTGGCCCCGCTGGGTTTTGCGATGCTGTTCTCGCTATTTTGGAATGGCCGGATGCGCGCGTGGTTGTGGAAGAGCGGCGTGGCTGCGTTCGTGGTCTACGGCGCGTTCCGTATTTGAGAGGTGCAGTGAGAATGCTCGACATAGCGAGAAACTCGGCGGTGTTGTCCCTGTGGCTGCTGACGGCCGCCGCGCAGCAGAGCGGAAGCGCCGACGTACCTTCTCAGTTGCGCGGGATTGCTGCGGCCGGTCAATTGCCGGAGCTTCGATGGCCGGATTTCTCCGACTATCGCGGGCACTTGCGGAATTTTTACGAGCCTGCGGGCTATATTCCCGCGTGGATTCGCGACGGCCAACCCACCCCGCAGGCCCTGGCGATCATAGATCTTTTGAAGCAGGCGGATAGCCAAGGTCTCGACCCTGAGGATTACGACGGCTCCCGTTGGGCCGACCGCCTGGCGCGCCTGCAAAAGCTGCATGCCGCCGGCGAAGGCGCAATCTTCGATGCCGCGCTCACAGTTTGCGTGATGCGCTACATCTCCGATTGTCATATCGGAAAGGTCAATCCCGAACACTTCAAATTCGGACTCAGTGTCGAAGCCAAGAAGTACGACTTGCCTGCTTTCCTGCGCGCGCGGCTGGTGAACGGCGGGGATATGAAGGCGGAACTGGCGCAGATCGGGCCGCCCTTCGCCGGCTACAAGCGCACGCTGGAAGCGCTCCAGCACTATCTGCAACTGGCGCGCGAGGACGACGGCGAGAAGCTTCCGGTTTCTAAACTGCCCGTCGCGCCTGGGAGTCCCTACGATGGCGTTCCACGGCTGACACGCCTATTGCGCCTGCTGGGCGATCTGCCGGCGGACACGGCGGTCCCGGGCGATTCCAATCTGTATCAAGGTGCGTTGGTGGATGCGGTGGAACGCTTCCAGACGCGCCATGGCTTGAAGCCCGATGGCAGATTGGATGCGCAAACGCTGGCAAACCTGAACACGCCTTTGAGGCAGCGTGTCGATCAATTACGCCTGATGCTGGAGCGCTGGCATTGGCTGCCGGACCGATTCACCGAGCCGCCCATCGTGGTCAACATCCCGGAGTTCCGCCTGCGCGCCTACGATAGCAATCAGAACCAGGTGCTGACCATGAATGTGATTGTGGGCAAGGCATTCCGGCACAAAACGCCCGTGTTCGAAAAAGACATGCGGTATGTTGTCTTCCGTCCCTATTGGAATGTGCCGCCGAGTATCCAGCGCTCGGAGATTGTGCCTGCCGTCGAGAAGGACCGCGCTTACATCGCCAAGAAAGGATTCGAGGTAGTCACGCAAGCGGGGCAGGTGGTCGGCGCGGGCGCCATCACGGACGATATTCTCGCGCAACTGCGTTCGGGAAAGCTTGCGGTGCGCCAGAAACCAGGCCCCACAAATGCGCTGGGACTGGTGAAGCTGATGTTCCCCAACGAGTACAACGTCTACTTGCACAGCACTCCGTCGCCGCAATTGTTCTCCCAGACGCGCCGCGATTTCAGCCACGGCTGCATCCGCGTGGAGAAGCCGGCCGAACTGGCGGCGTGGGTGCTGCGCGACAAGCCGGAGTGGAGCCTTGCACGAGCGCAGGCGGCCATGCAGAGTGGCAGTGACAATGCGCAGGTGAATCTTACCAGCCCGATCCCGGTGCTGATTCTCTATGGCACCGCGGTGGTCGACCCGGAAGGCAGAGTGCAGTTCTTCGACGATATTTACGGGTATGACGACGAACTCAGGAAAGTGCTGGCAAAGGGTTATCCGTATCCTGGTTAGTACAGCTACCAGCGCCGGACGCGGCCGACGTCCACATGGACAAAGTCCGATGCCGCGTAGTATCCGACGCCGCCTCGGCGAAGCGCGAGGGCCGCATCCCTGAGGTCGGCTGTCCGGACGCCCGGCACCCGGATATCGATCGCCATGGCCTGCATGTGCAAGCTGTGCAGAGCCACGCCACCGCTGTGAGTGCGCAAGAACGTGTTGCTCCAGGGCGTGCGGTAGCCGCAGACGACATTGATTTCGGCGTTAGGCTTGCCCAACTTAGCAGTCAGATCGTGGAGTAAGTCGAAGACCGCGGGGTCGTAGTGGCGGATGTCGCCGGTACGGTGGTCGCCCAGATACCGGTCCAGGCGATCGAGCGCTTCGGCAAGGTAATGGCCGCCTTTGCGATAGACGATATCGAGGCGTTCGCCGGTGTGCAGGTGGAAGAACTTCAGGCGGTACTCTTGCGCGGCGGGAACGGAGGTATGGAGGGATGCGGGCGCCAGCAGATGGCTCGCCAACAATCCAACTGCAAGGCTCTTTAATACTCTCAACACTTATGTCCAGTCTATCACGAGATTCTGATCCGGCTGGTCTATAGGGTTTTGCGCCATTCGTTCAGGCCTTCGACGATCACGCGCTCCAGCCAGGCAGAGAACCGGGTCTGTGCGGTGGCGAGGTCTTCCGCATAGTTGATCAGAAAAGTTCCGTCTTTGAGGAAAACAGGATCGCCCTCCTGCGGCCACAAGTAACCTGCGACGCCGATGATTCCGTGAAACCGCGGGCCTAGGGCGTAGAACGAAACCACGATGGCGTCGCTGCGGCCTATGTTGAGCATTAATTGGACAACAGCGCTGTGTGCGTCGAAGTCGGTGATGTGGCCCGCGTCCTGAGCGGCCTTTGCGCGAGCCTTGTCAGCCCGGTCTCCGGTGGTTGTCCCAAGAGCGAATGACCCTACGCCGAGACTCCCGACCCCCTGGCTCAATTCCTGGGCGACCTGCCCGAATCGCCGTTGTGCGGATCGCAGCAGATTATCGGCTGTTTGTTTTGCGGGAAGCCACTCTTTCGGGGGCAGCCTGCCGCGCACCGTCAGCCGATGGCGTACGGCAGCTATCGCGTCGTGCGTCGATGCCATAGGCTTATCGTGGACAACATCGGTGGCCTGGATGAGGGCGTTTCGCTGCGCCTCCACAAACATTGCGACGAGCGGCCGTAGATCCTCGGCGTCAGCCGCCTCTAAAGCTTCGATGTACTGCTCCCGATCATCCCTTTTCACAACCAAAGGAAACCAGCCTGCCTTAATGAAAACCAGGCTCGCAATCGAACGAGCCACCCGGCCGTTGCCGTCCGCGAACGGGTGAATCCGCGCGAAGCGATGGTGCAGCCACGCGGCGGCTACCTCCACCGCCACGCCGCGCGGCGCATGCTCGTGGTGCATCTGCAACAACCGGTCCATCTGGGATGCGGCGTGCTCCCGGGGGGCAGTACTGCTGCACTGACCGTCTTCCCGCGATGGGTTATTTGGGGCATCCTTGTACCGGCCCTTTTCGACCGCTTTTCGAACGCCTGGGCGCAGCCGATAGCAGGCGCTCCGCAACCGCCTGGTTGGCTAGCAACAACACGGCGCCACCCCTGGTCAATGACACAACATTGCGATCAAGCGCGGTGACGAGTTTTGGCAGCCACCGATCCAAGGTAATCAGGGTGACCGGCCTGTCGCTGTCCCGCGCGAATGCCTCTTCAAGCCTGTCGAGCCTCATCTCCGTCGCAACTAGAGATCGAAGCCCGAGTCCAAGCTGAACCTGCACTTCTGCCGCAATGTCAGCTTCGACGGCACGGATCGCTCCGCCATCGGAGATGAGCAGGTACAGCGACGGCGTGTCTGTGCCGGCGGCAGCGAGCCTCCTAACCAGTCCGAAGGCGATGGTGGCGGAGAACTCGGTCATGCACGTGTCGGCAGCATCTTGGCAAGTGCGGGGTGGACCGCGAAGCAGTCGACTCCGCCTTTGAAATACTCGAGGACCTGGCGGTTCACGAGCAGCTCCCGGGCGGTCGAATTCTCGATCGGGAATTCGCCATGGCCGAGCAATCGTCGAAGGAGCCTTCTATGGGTATTGCCCAGTCCCACAAGATAGCGATTCCCTAGCTGTTTGATCGCGGCGTTGACATGGCCGCGACCAATGCGATCCTCAGCGTCGCGATAGGCGTATTCGGCTGACGAGCGGGCCAAGGTCAAGAGATCGCGCAGCGCCCCGCCTGAATATTTCGCTATGGCTGCTATCTCGGTGCGATCCGTAAGATCGAGCGCTCCGCGCCGCTGAAGGATCTGCCGTAGGAAGGCCGAGTTCCTAGGACCGGCGGCCGCGGGCGGGACATGCTTGACCACGTCGAAATAGTCTTGCAGGAATCGGCTCTTGTCGTACCAAAGCAACAGCGGCGCCACGATGATCACGGAAATATGCGTTCCCTTCAATGCGTGGAGGTCCTGCTCGGCGAATTGGCGAAAAAGCTCGGGCTGGATCAGGCGGTCGAGGCCGTCGATCAGAAGCGTGATCTGGGCGTCATCTTGCACTAATGGAGAGGCGATGGAGATCAGCAGTTCCTGGATTTGCTTCACCCTGTGTACCAAGGGAGGGAACCTCAGTCTCATTACTCCAGGGCTCACCAGGGGAACGACATGCTCCTGCTCACCCCAATCTTCGAGCTCTTCGGCAAGGACCCAACTTGTCTTGCCCAGCGCGAGCTCGTTCAACTTCAGATAGGCCGACTTGATCGCGGTGGGCAATTCTCTGCCAGCCTTTTTCAGTCGTAGAAGCACCTGTGAGTAAAGCTGCATCCCTGCTGTGGCGAGAATAGCCCCCGGATTGATCTCGCTGAGGTCGGTGTAGTCCGCCATATCCACGAAGATGTTCACCGCGTCCACGTGTCGGCTGAGGACCTTCTGCGTCAGCAGCAGCTCGGTCGTTTTTCCCGACCCGATGCCCCCAACGAGCGCCATTTGCGAGCCACGCGTCAGTTCCGCGGTGTTTGCCAAAGCAACGTGGATTGGAGGCTCACCGACATCGCGAGGATCGTGATTCGGGGCAACGATTAGGCCGCCAGCCAAGAGACCCTGAGGTGACGCGTCGGATTAAGACGTTCGAGGAACGGTCTGTAGACTTGCCTTCTGTCGAAGGCAACCGCGCCAAGCTTGGAATCCGTTGCCATCTCCACCTAACGATAGTATAGGAGATCCTCACCCACCGCACGCGCGCCGCAACGCATCCCCCAACTTCTCCAACCGATCGCCCTCCGGCTTCCGCCCCGCCGCAGTAACATAAAACACGTCAATGGCCTTGTGCGCCTCGGTATCGATCAACACCACTTCGATATTACAGCCCTCCGCGGAAATCGCAGCGGCCAGATCGTACAGCAACCCCGGCCGGTCCTGCGCCACGATTTCAATCAACGTCGCGCTATCGGACGCCTGCGGATTGAACGAGACCGTGGGAGCCACCTGCGAACCGCGGCTGGGCAGCGCAGGTTTGGGACGGTTCCGCAAGAGTTGTCCCACATCCAGACGGCCGAGCACGACCCGCTCCACGGTGACGCGGAGACGGTCCATTTCAGTGGGATTCAACTCCAGGGTGCGGGTGGGATCCGCAAAGGTGAAGGTATCCAGCACCGTGCCCTGGCTGTTCGAAAACGCTTCCGCCTTCAAAATATTCATGCCGAAACTGGAGAGCGTCCCAGCCACCGACGCGAACAGGAAGGGCCGGTCGGCGGTCACCAGCGTCAGCCGCCACGCGGCCTCCGCCTTCTCTAGCGCGAGAGCCACGCCGCGATCGCGAAAGATGCCGTCCATGAGCAGATGCGCTTCGATCTCTTCGCCTGTGTGTGTGCGCGCATAGCGCGTCGGCAGACCCGCGAGAAAAGCGCGCTTTTCGGGCGCCTCCGATACGGCGCTGGGGATACGGTCGGTTTCCAGTTCGCGGGTCAGCTCGTTGTAAGTCAGCAGATAGAGCTGCCACAGCACTTCGGCGCGCCAGGGCGTCATGGCAGTTGGATTGACGGCGCTGATGTCCGCGTAGGTCATCAGCGTCAACGCCTTCAGACGCTCCACGGTTTCCACGCGCCCTGCCATGTCGCGCGCGGTGGCCGGATCCTGCAGATCGCGCGAGGTCATTACGGCGGACATTTCCAGGTGCCGGCGGATGAGAAAACTCACCAGATCGCGCTCGGGCCGCGGCATTCCGATGCGCTCCAGGGCCGGCTCGGCCGCGTGCAGGGACGCCTCGGCGTGCCCGCCGTTCGCGTTCCCCTTGCCCACGTCGTGAAACAGCAGGGCACACAGCAGCAAGGCGGGATCTTCCATCTCGGAAAGCAGATCCGTATAGCGTTTGACGGCTGGTTCGACGGCCCCGCGCAAGCCCGCCAAAACCTGTAAGGTGACCAGTGTGTGCTCGTCCACCGTGTAGCGATGATAGAAGTCGCGTATGACCAGACACTCGATTTGCGCCATCTCGGGAAAGATGGCGCGCAGCACACCGGTGTCGTGCATGCCGCGCACTGCTTCGGCGGCGTACGGCAGCGAAAGGATCTCCTTGAGTGCCGGCCAGGCGGGCTGTGGGCCGGAGAACCATTCTTCCAGTCGCGGCACGGCGGCGGCCACCCGCTCCTCGGTCTGCGCGGAGGGCCGGATGCCATGCCGCGCCACAAATTGAAACAGACGCAGCGCCAGCTCCGGATCGGCCTCCAGCGCATGCGGCACGCGCAAGTGGACGCGTTCGCGCGCCACGCTGAAATCCGCGTTCGAAAGGCGCGTGCGCCAGTCTTTGAATTGCGCGAACAGCGAGCTGTTCTGCGCCTCGCTGGATTCCAGTTCGCGCACCGCCGCGCGATAGAGGTCGCGCGCGTGACGGAAATAATCCCGCATCCATTGAGCGGCGCCGGGAGCCGCGAAGTATTCGGCGGCCTGCTCCTGGGCATCGAAAGTGAGCGCGTTGTTGTCCCTGCCGGCGAGCGCATGCAGGTAGCAACGCAGGCGCGCCAGAAACAGAAACGCAGGCTCGACGCGCGGAGCTTCCACATTGCGAATCTGGGCTAGCCAGCGCACCAGTTGATAGTCGCGCAAGCCTCCCGGCGTATCTTTGATGTTCGGCTCCAGGTGATAGTACGTGTCGTGATACTTCTGGTGGCGCTCACGGCTGAGGCGTGTCAGATTGCGCATCAGGGGATCGCGCTGGGCGTGCAGGAAGCGCGGCAACCGCTCGGCAAACCTTGCATATAACGCGCGGTCGCCCGCCAGAAAACGCTGATCCAGCAGGCTGACGTTCAGTTCGATATTCTGATCGTGTATCTCGGCGCATTCTTCCGGCGTGCGCACGGAATGGCTGAGCCGCAGCCCGGAATCCCAAAGCGTCTGCAGGAAAGCCGAGATGGATGCGGGAGCATCCTGAGCCATCCGGCTGCTTTCAACCAGCAAGAGCAGATCCACGTCGGAATAAGGGAACAGGTGACGCCGGCCGTAGCCGCCCACGGCGAGCAGGGTCAGGCCGGCCGGGAACGAAGGCCACAGATCTTCCACGGCAGAGCGCTCCACCATCCCGTCCACCAGCGCAGTACGTTGCGCGAGTGCCCGGATGGGGTCGTTACAGAGCGGCGTCTCCACGATCGTCGTTCCGAATCCGAATGGCCTCCGCCACGTCGTACACGAATATCTTGCCGTCGCCGATCTTGCCGGTGCGCGCGGCGGCGGTCAAGGTCTTCAGCAATTCTTCGCATCGTGCATCGCCGATCACAACCTCGATTTTCAGTTTAGGCAGAAGATCTACTGTGTACTCACGGCCGCGATAGACCTCTTTGTGGCCTTTCTGCCGGCCATGGCCGCGCACTTCGCTGATGGTCATGCCATCCACGCCGATGCCCGCCAGCGCTTCCTTCACTTCATCCAGCTTGAATGGCTGGATTATGGCCTCGATTTTCTTCATATTCACGCTTCCGGAATGAAAGGGGGGTAACGACTCACAAAACTCTACTTTACATTGTGCACGGCGGCTGGGAGCGTCCCAAGCGGAACATTTCTATGGGAGTGATTGAAATTTTCTATTTCAGGACGCAGACAGGCCGGGCGCCTCGCTCCACCGTGGCTGGGCGTCAAAGTTTGTGCCGCCTGGCGATCGGCGCATAGAATGCGATCCCGTCCGGCGGCGTTCAGGCGGTGATGATATGCGCCTTCACGGTCTCTTCGGCAACTCCCAGGCGCGCGGCAATCTCCTTGTTGGCATTGCCGGCGGCGACCTGCTCAAGCACTTCGACCTCGCGCCGGCTAAGCTCATCCTGGGTGAAGTGCTCGGCGATCTCGGAGGCGATTTCGGGCGGAATGCGCCGTTTTCCAGCGTGCACGGCGCGAATCGTCTCCAGCAGTTCCTTGCGGATCATGTTCTTGAGCAGATAGCCCGAGGCACCCCCTTTGATGGCGCGCAGCGCCTGCACGTCGCCGCTGTAGGTAGTGAGCAAGACGATGCGGGCACCCGGAAACTCATGCCGGATGGCGGCGACGGCATCCACGCCGTTCACCTCGGGCATCTGCAGGTCCATCAGCGTGATGTCGGGGCGGTACCGGCGAAAGCTCTCGATGGCCTGGCGCCCGTTGCACGCCTGCGCCACCAACTCCATATCCGGCTCCACATTGACGACCGCGGGAATGCCTTCCCGCTACTGGAGGCGCTTCAAGGTGGCGAGCGTCCTATCGGCGTTCTGTCTGATGGTGTCGTTTGCCGCGTTTTTGCGAAGCTCGGTTGTATAACGGATGGCCGCATCGACCGTCAGGTGGGGTTCGGGCATCGGCCCTTCGATGCGCCACTCGGAATGTTCCTCAGATTGCCGACCGCCGGGTCCACCCGTGGATCGCCCGACGACGGAGAAATCGGTCCGGACCTTGACGGCGGGCAGCGAAAAAAAAACGTGCCTGCGAAGGATCGATTCGCCCAAGCTGGAAATACTCCACGTAGAACATGGCCTTGTCTTTTTCAAGAGCTGGCGGGCTCACCCCGAAATCCCTGACAACATCGATCGAGCCGAGTTGGGGCGCTCCAGGCGCGGAAAATAGGTCGGCCAACCTCTGCCAGCCCCCAGGGGTTAGCTGCCCCTCTTGAGCGTCGAGCTTGCAGAAGCGCTCCAACACATCTCTGGGCGACGGCGCCTGAGCGCGCCCCGAAACTCCTATGGCAGCTAGGAATCCCATGCCCGCAAGAGGCCTGAAACCGACGATGCGACGCATGATCGCGTTGTCTTCTCCTAACTCCGGTGTGCAGGCGGCCCGCCGCTCACGGCACAAACCGGATCGGTTTGATTCTGTTTCCGTTCGGCGCCACATAAACCGGCACTCCGGATGGCGATACCATTCCCCTCGTGTAGTACGCGGGCGTGGGACTTGAACTAAAATACATGTCCACCGGATAGGCCAGAACGGTTCTCCCTAACAGGTTTGCGATCGGTTGCGCAATCGAGGCCCTTCCACAATCGGCGCGGCTCACCAACCTGCCCTACATGCAAACCGGCACTCATTGGAAGGCGCGCGTGTATTGTTTGGGGACGGCGCCAGCCGCGCCAAGAGCCTTGGCGGCGTGCAAGGGCCAGTAGGGGTCGCGCAGAAACTCCCGCGCCAGCAGCACCATATCCGCCTGCCCGCCGCGAACGATCGCATCGGCTTGCTGCGGCTCTGTGATCATCCCCACGGCTCCGCTCAGAACGCCGGCTTCGCGCCGGATACGCTCGGCGAAGGGGGTTTGGTAGGCAGGCCCGATTTGGACCTTGGCATACGGCACGATCCCGCCGGATGAGCAATCGATCAAGTCGACGCCTAGCGGTTGCAGGCGGCGGGCCAATTCCACGGAATCCTCGATCTGCCAGCCATCCTCCACCCAGTCGACGGCCGAGATACGCATGAAAAGCGGCAAGGAATCCGGCCACACGCCGCGCACCGCGGCGGCGACTTCCAGCGCAAAGCGGATGCGGCCGTCGAATGTCCCGCCATACTCGTCCGTGCGCTGGTTGGACAGGGGCGAAAGAAACTCGTCGATCAGGTAGCCGTGCGCGGCGTGGATCTCGACGACCTGGAATCCGGCGGCGACAGCCCGCCGCGCGGCCGCCGCGAATGCCTCGACGATCGCTTGGATTTCCGACTGGGTTAACTCGGCGGGCGCCGGTTCTCCCGGCCGGAAGGGGATGGGACTGGGCGCGACAGTGCGCCATCCACCCTCGGATTCCGGAACCACGGCGCCGCCTTCCCACGGGACGCGAGTGCTGCCTTTTCGGCCGGCATGCGCAATCTGAACGCCCGGCGCGGCGCCTTGCTCACGAATGAATCGCGCGATGCGCGCCAGCATTTCAACGTGATCGTCCCGGTAGATTCCGAGATCGGCCGCCGAAATACGCCCGCGCGCCTCGACGGCCGAGGCTTCGGTCAGCACCAGGCCAGCGCCGCCAACCGCGCGGCTGCCTAGATGCACCAGGTGCCAATCGTTGGCGAAGCCATCGACGCTCGAATACTCGCACATCGGCGAGACCGCGATGCGGTTGCGGAAGGTCACACCGCGAATGGTCAGGGATGCGAAGAGATCGGGCATATCGGGCATAATCTTGATGGCATTGACGTCCACCTTGGCCCCCAAATCGATCATAACCCACTGCCGGCGCAGGGCATGGGCTCGCCGATGGGCTTGGAGGGTTTCTTTCGCTGGTTGGCTCCGGGCTGCCAGTGAAATGGCCCTCCTGCCTGGCCGCGTTGCTCCTCGATCGCTCCGCATAGAGCCTGGAGCGGACTGAACGAATTCACGGCGTGGGACGGCGCGGCGTGCGCGACGACAGTCAAGCGCGAGAATGCCTGGGCTACCGGCGTCTGCCGAAGGATCCGTGCGGTTTGACCATTGAGCCACAGACTCAGCCCTGTTGCTGGCCGGGCGGCGCGCGGTAATGCGGGCGGCTAGCGCCGCCACCTCCGAGGAGTCGTCTCCCGGTGCAGATTCTGCACCGCACCGACACGTTCTGCACGCGCGTTCACGGCTGGGCATCCGGATCAGGCCAAGGTTACCCGGCGGCTGGAGACATCTTACCGCATCACAGCAGGTTGGCATTGCGCGTGCACCTTAAGGGGGAAATCACAAAAGGAGATATAAATGTCCGAATTAAACGCGGTTGTGGCTGTTTATGGTACGCATGTCGAGGCGGAGGCGGCGGTCAAGGAGCTTCAACGCGCGGGAATCGATATGCGAACACTGTCCATCGTCGGTAAGGATTCGCACACCGATGAACACGTAGTGGGTTACTACAATACAGGCGACCGGATGAAGTATTGGGGCAAGACCGGCGCCTTTTGGGGAGGCTTCTGGGGCCTGCTATTCGGGTCGGCCTTCTTTGCCATTCCGGGTCTCGGTCCGATACTCGTGGCTGGCCCCGTAATTGCGTGGATCGTGGGTGCGCTGGAAGGCGCTGTGGCAGTTGGCGGTTTGAGCGCCATCGGCGCGGGGCTCTACGGGATGGGTATTCCGAAGGATAGTGTAGTCAAGTACGAAATGGCGCTGAAGACCGACAAGTTTCTGCTGATGGTGCACGGCACGGGCGCAGAGGTCGAAAGAGCGAAAGACATTATCGAAGGCACACGGCCTCTGAATGTGACGCTGCACTCGCCTGAAGCAGTGCTGGCGGCCGCGCGATAGTGCCTCGATAAGCAGATCGCCGGGAGGACAAAGACATGCTGCGAAATACCGCGGATTTGAAGGGTTTCGCGATCCGGGCCACGGATGGCGAACTTGGGACTGTAGACCAGTTATATTTCGACGATAAGACATGGGCCATCCGCTACCTCGTGGTGGAGACCGGCGGATGGCTTGGCGGCCGGCAGGTGCTGATCTCGCCGATCTCCCTGGTACATACGGACTGGCAAGCGAAGCAATTGGACGCGGCGCTGACGAAGAAGCAGGTGGAGAATAGCCCCAACATCGACACGCACCAGCCGGTTTCCCGGCAGCACGAGGCCGAATACTACGGGTATTACGGCTATCCGTTTTATTGGGAGGGTCCCTATCTATGGGGTCCGGCGTTTTACCCGGCGGGCTTAACGATTTCCCCGGCAGTTTCCAGGGAAGCGTTGGCGGCGAAGATCGCGAGAGAGTTGACGGATTCGCATCTGCGCAGTACCGAAGGCGTCACGGGATACAACATTGAGGCGGCTGACGGCGAAATCGGCCACGTGGCCGGTTTTGTCGTGGACGACGAAGCCTGGGCTATCCGTTACATCGAGGTAACTACGCGGAATTGGTGGCCGGGCAAGAAGGTATTGGTTTCACCCGCGTGGATTGAACGGATGAGTTGGGCGGATTCGAAGGTCTACGCCGGGCTTTCCCGCGAAGCCATCAAAAACGCTCCGGAGTACGTCGAATCCATGCCGATCACTCGAGAGTATGAGAACCGGCTTTACTTTCACTACGGCCGGCCGCCATATTGGCTGCACGACGCCGAACACCAACCCGACTTTTCCCTGAGCAGTGTTTAAGCCACATGAAAACTACCGAACATCTGCATCGCATGGGCCAGAGCCTCTGGCTCGATAACATCACGCGGGGATTACTTACCAGCGGAACGCTCGATCGTTATATTCGCGAGTTGTCCATCACCGGCCTCACCTCAAATCCGAGCATTTTCGATCACGCCATTCGCAACACCGAGTTCTACGACGAGGCGATTCGCGAGAAGACGCAGGCGAAAGAGGCCGGCGAGAAACTGTTCTTCGAGCTCGCGCTGGAAGACCTGACAAAGGCAGCCGACCTGTTCCGATCCGTTCACGATGCCACAAATGGCGTGGACGGCTGGGTGTCGTTGGAAGTCTCCCCCCTCTTGGCGGACGATCCCGCGAAGACCCTGGAGGCGGCCAAGGGGCTATTCGCTTCGGCGGACCGGCCCAATCTGTTCATCAAGATTCCCGGAACTGCCAAAGGGCTTTCGGCGATTGAAGACGCCATCTTCGCCGGTATCCCCGTGAACGTGACCTTGCTCTTCTCCAGGGATCAGTATTTGAAAGCCGCGGGCGCCTACCTGCGGGGGATCGAGAGACGGATCGCGGCCGGTCTCAATCCGGCTGTCCATTCCGTGGCGTCCATTTTTATCAGCCGATGGGATAAGGCGGTCGCGGGCAAGGAACCCGGTGGCTTGAAAGATCGTCTTGGCATGGCCGTCGCGATGCAGGCGTATAAAGCTTATCGCGATTTGCGGATGTCGCCGCAGTGGCTGCGACTGGCGGCCAAAGGCGCTGCCGTTCAGCGCCTGCTCTGGGCCAGCACCGGCACTAAGGATCCCAAGGCCTCGGACACTCTCTACATCGGCGGTCTGGCGGCGCCGGACACGGTCAACACTATGCCGGAGGCCACCCTGCTCGCGTTTGCCGATCATGGGCAAGTTACGGATGTTTTGCCCGCCGATGGCGGAGACTGCGAGGCCGTGCTGGACGGTTTCGCACGCGGGGGTATCGACGCCGCTAAGCTGGCGGAGCGCCTCCAGCAAGAGGGCGCCGCAGACTTCGTCAAATCCTGGAACGATTTGCTGGCATGTATCGAGTCGAAAGCGCAGGCCGTGCGCGCAGCAGCGGGAGCGTAACAATCATGAGAAACAACAGCGCCAGCGTCCTGGACGATCCTTCGGCATCCGAGCTTTCAGGGAAAGCGGACCATCCGTTGCCCCCCGAACTACTGCGGAAAATGAACGCCTACTGGCGCGCCGCCAACTATCTGTCGGTCGGCCAGATTTACCTCTACGACAACCCGCTGTTGAAGGAGCCGCTGAAACTGTCGCACGTGAAGCCTCTTGTCGTTGGGCATTGGGGCACCACACCGGGCCAGAACTTCATCTACGTGCATTTGAACCGGGTCATCAAGAAGTACGGCCTGGATATGTTCTACATCGCCGGTCCCGGCCACGGCGGCCCCGCGATTGTCGGCAACGTCTATCTCGAAGGCACTTGGAGCGAGATTTATCCGAACGTCGCCCAGGACGAAGCCGGACTCAAGAAGTTGTTCAAGCAGTTCTCGTTTCCCGGCGGGATTTCCAGCCATGTTGCGCCAACCACGCCGGGGTCGATTCACGAAGGCGGCGAACTGGGGTACTCGCTCAGCCATGCCTTCGGCGCCGCGTTCGACAACCCCGATCTGATCGTGGCCTGCGTGATCGGCGACGGGGAGGCGGAAACCGGCCCGCTGGCGACCGCATGGCAATCCAACAAGCTTCTGAACCCAATCACCGATGGAGCCGTGCTGCCGATCCTGCACCTTAATGGTTACAAGATCAGCAACCCCACCGTTCTGGCCCGCATCGAGCACCAGGAACTGGACCAATTCCTGCAAGGCTGCGGCTGGACACCCCACTTTGTGGAAGGCGACGATCCCGAAACGATGCATCAACTCATGGCCGCCACTCTGGAACAGGCCATCGAGAGCATTCAACAGATCCAAGAGAATGCGCGGAAAACGAACGACACCACGCGGCGGCGCTGGCCCATGATCGTCCTGAGGTCGCCCAAAGGCTGGACGGGACCGAAAGTAGTCGACGGCCTGCAAATCGAGGGCACCTTCCGCGCGCACCAGGTGCCGCTGCTGGTGGATGCCGGGCATCCGGATCATGTGCAGCAGCTTGAAAGCTGGATGAAAAGCTATAAGGCCGACGAGCTATTCGATGAAAATGGCCGGCTCATACCGGAATTGGCCGATCTGGCTCCTAAAGGCGATCGGCGCATGGGCGCCAATCCGCACGCCAACGGCGGCATTCTGCTGCGCGACCTGCGCATGCCGGACTTCCACATCCACGCGGTGAACGTGCCATCGCCCGGCGCCGTTGATGCCCAGGATACGCTGGTCTTGGGGAATTTCCTGCGCGATGTGACTAAGTTGAATTTGGATGGGCGTAACTTTCGTATCTTCGGTCCCGATGAGACAGTCTCGAATTTGCTAGGTGCGGTTTTTGAAGTCACCGACCGTCAGTGGGACGCACGTGAAGTTAAGGGCGACGAATTCCTGGCGCCGGCCGGACGCGTGCTGGATTCCATGCTCAGCGAGCACCAATGCGAAGGCTGGTTGGAAGGATACCTGCTGACCGGGCGGCACGGGTTGTTCAATAGCTATGAGGCCTTCATCCGCATCGTCGACTCGATGTTCAGCCAGCACGCCAAATGGCTGAAAGTAACTTCTGAACTGCCCTGGCGCCGGAAGATCGCGTCGCTGAACTATCTGCTCGCCTCGCACGTGTGGCAGCAGGATCATAACGGATTCACACACCAGGATCCCGGCTTTCTCGACCACGTGATCAACAAGAAGGCCGATATCGTGCGCGTTTATCTGCCGCCCGACGCCAATTGTCTGTTGTCGGTCTTCGATCACTGCCTGCGCAGCCGGCATTACGTCAACGTGGTGGTGGCGGGCAAACACGCGTTGCCGCAATGGTTGACTATGGACGCCGCGGTGGTGCATTGCACGGAAGGAATTGGCATCTGGCAATGGGCCAGTAACGACCAGGGCAGCGAACCGGACGTGGTGATGGCCTGTTGCGGCGACACCCCCACGCTGGAGATTCTGGCCGCGGTTTCCATTCTGCGCGAGCATCTGCCGGATCTGAAGATCCGGGTAATTAATGTCGTCGATCTGATGAAGCTGCAGTCCGAGAGCGAGCACCCGCACGGACTCAGCGACGCGAATTACGATTCGCTTTTCACCAAAGACAAGCACATCGTCTTCGGTTTCCATGGCTATCCGTGGCTGGTCCATCGGCTGACCTATCGGCGAACGAACCGCAATCTGCACGTCCGGGGCTACAAGGAAGAGGGCACCATCACGACAGCCTTCGACATGCGCGTGCAGAACGATCTGGACCGGTTCCACCTGGTCGAGGACGTGATCGATCGGCTGCCGCATCTGGGCTCCCGCGGGGCATACCTGAAGCAAACCATGCAGGACAAGCTCATCGAGCACAAGCGGTACATCGACAAGCACGGCGAAGACTTGCCGGAGATTCGTAATTGGAAATGGAGTTCGGGCGACAATGGCCATTCAACTCAATGAAGAAAATGGGGGGAAGATTCTAGTCGTTCACGCGAGCGGAAAGTTGGCGGCGGCGGATTACGCGCACTTTGTGCCTGAGTTTGAGCGATTGGTCCGGCAGCATGGAAAGCTGAAGGTGCTGTTCGATATGACCGATTTCCACGGTTGGGAAGCCGGTGCCCTGTGGGATGACATCAAGTTCGACCTCAAACACTTCGCCGACATCGAGCGCCTTGCGATGGTCGGGGAGGCGAA
>Ga0209333_1000250_pt1 | contig 29621 bp, 31 predicted proteins | sample BlaSpr_A8_OM2_O3_FD_187982 | JGI IMG/M metagenome (GOLD analysis project Ga0209333, IMG submission 187982) | Forest soil microbial communities from Thunder Bay, Ontario, Canada - Black Spruce, Ontario site 2_A8_OM2_O3 (SPAdes) (version 2) | ecosystem: Environmental > Terrestrial > Soil > Boreal... | reverse complement strand
CCACGGCCAGCAGTACCCCGAGGACCGCGGTGGCAGTGTCGGGGATCGTATACGGGGCGGAGAAGCCGGAAACGGCCGCCTGCGGCGCCGACGCGGCGCCGATCAGCAATGCTGCCCAGACCGCCCAGCGCTGGCGGCCCCGGCACCCGCGCGCGGTTCGGACGCTCAGCGCTGCTGCGGCCAGGCCGATCATGACCAGCCCGGCGGCCGGCGCGGGGCGCCGGACGGCCACCATGACGAGGCCGCATCGGATTAGGTCCAGGGCCGCCGCGGCGACCAGCATCACGGCGATCAGGCGCCGGGCGGGTCGGCTGATTGCGGCAGGCGATGTCGTCCCGCTGTCTGCGCTGGCGGCCGGGCTGCCCAGGGGCAGGCGGCGGTTCATCAGCACGCGATCTCGTCGTCCTCTTGCAACTGCCGGCGCAGCGCGTGCAGCGCGTAGTGCAGCCGTGATCTGGCCGTGCCGTGCGGTATGCCGAGCTGGCGGGCCACGGTAGCCAGGCTGTCCCCGTGGTAGAAGGTTTCCACCAGCACGGTCCGGTGCGCGGGGGACAGGTGCTCGAGCGCGGCGGAAACGAGTTGCCGGTCCAGGACTTGATCCAGCCCGGAGTCGGTCCCAGCCTCCTCGGCCGGCTGCGCCTGGACGGCCATCGGCCGCGACCGTGTGACCCGGTCAGCGTCGATCAGCAAGTTGCGCGCGACCCGGAACAGCCACGGCCTGATTGGCCGGTCATCGGCGCTCAGCTGCGGCAGGTGACGCCAGGCCCGGATGAAGGTTTCCTGCACGATGTCATCCGCGCTCGTCCGGTCGGGGCAGAACCGCTCGACGTAGCCGTGCAGGGCCTTGGCGTGACAGGAGTACAGCTCGCGGATCGCGGCATCGGCGTCGCCCAGTAGCTGGCCGCGGGGAGCGTTCGTGATAGCAGACATGTCTACTAACACGGATAGTAGACATGATCCGTTCAACCCGCCTCCGCGAGGCCCGCGCCGTCGGCACTCCAGGACTGGCGAGCGGCTTCCCCGAGCGGGCACCGCGGGTTCTGAACAGGGTAAGTCGCCGAAAAGCTGGGAGGTAACCGGCCGGGCGGGCGGCCGAGGCTGCAGGCCGAAAGAATCGGCATGCCGCTTGAACCGCTGGCTTACTCTATTCGTGATAGTAGGTGGCGGCGGGAGTGCCGCCACGATGGCGTCCGGGAGTGAGGGATGCGACGATTCGGTGAGCTGGAAGCTGTGATCATGGACCGGTTGTGGCAGCGGGGCCGGCCGGCGCTCGTCCGCGAGATGGTTGACGACCTGCACGAAGACCGGGCACTCGCCTACACCACCGTGATGACGGTGATGGACAACCTGTACCGCAAGGGGTGGCTGCGGCGGGAGCGGGACGGCCGCGCGTGGCGCTACGAGCCCACCGGCTCCCGGTCCGGCTACACCGCGGCGCTAATGAACGATGCACTGGCCACTAGCACGGACCGGCGCACGGCACTCACCCATTTCGCGCTCCAGATGAGCCCGCACGACGCTGCGCTGCTGCGAGAGGCGCTCGACCAGGCGAGCCGCGAGCCTGAGGCAGGCGAGGCCCGGTGACCATTGCCGCGGTGCTGGTTGCGTACGCGGCCCTCATCGGCACGCTGGGCTCCAGGCTGCTGGGCCGGGCCAGCTGGACGGCCCGGGCGCCGCTGCTGGCCATCGTCACCTACCTGGCCGCCGGATGGTCGGTCGTTGCCGCTCTCGGGCTGGCTGGCCTGACGCTGGCGGTACATGCCCCCGCCATCAGCGGGGGGCTGAGTCACCTCATCGGTGCCTGCGTGCTGCGGCTTCGCGCCACCTACGGAACGCCAGGCGGTGCCACCGTGGCCGGGCTCGGCCTCACCCTGGCGGGCGCTGTCGCGGCCCGCACCGTGCTTACCGCGCTGGCTCACCTGCGCGCCGCCGGGCGCCAGGCACTGCAGCACGCGGAGACGGCCCGGCTGGTCGGCCATGCCGAGCCAGCTCTGGGGGCCGTGCTGGTGGAACATTCCGAGCCGGCCGCCTACTGCGTAGCCGGCCGGCATCCGACGGTGATCCTGACCACTGGCGCCATGCAGGTACTCGATCCCGCCCAGCTGGACGCGGTCCTGGCGCACGAGCGGGCTCACCTGACCAGCCACCACCACCGGATGATCGCCATGGCGCGTATCGGCCGCCAGGTACTTCCGTTCCTGCCGCTGATGCGGGACGCGGAGGCGCAGGTAGCGCGGCTGGCTGAGATGCACGCTGACGATGCGGCGATACGGGCCCGCGATCCACGGTCGCTCGCCACCGCCCTTGTCGTTCTCGCCACGGCCGGCAATCCCGCTCCCGCCCTGGCCGCGGCTGCCACCGACGCTGTGCAGCGGATACACCGGCTGCTGGGCCCCGCCGAGCCATTGGGCCGCACCCGCCGGCAGCTGCTCCGCACCAGCGCCGCCGCGCTCGCCCTGACGCCGGTGCTGCTGGCGCTGGCTCCAGCCGTACTCGCACTCGCGCTAGGTCGGGTTCCGACTGCATAGCAGACGGCGCGACTGCTGGCCTGCCATGCCCGGTTGGGTCCGCTGTCTAGCACGACTGCTGGCCCGCCATGCCCGGTTGCACCCTGATCCGGCCGGTCCTGTTTCGCTGCGACGGCCGACAGCAGCGTCGGCCCGGCGTTCGGCAATGAACAACATTCCGGCCAGTCTCGTGTTGCCAGGTATGAGGATCCATCGCCAGAACGGGCTGCCCAGTGTGCTCACCGGGCGGCAGGGCCACCCGAGGGGCACCCCGGCCCGACGCCGCTGCTGGCGGCCACGTCGCCGCCGGGATCGCGGGAACGCCCAGCCCGGGCTCGGCACAGCCGGCGTCCGGGGCCAGACCGCGGCGGTGCAGATCATGGCCGGCGAGCCCGCTGCTGGCGAGCCCGCAGTCGGCGAGCCCGCGGCCGATGAGCTCGCGGCGGTGCAGACCGCTCCCGGCGAGACTGCGGCCGCTGCTATGCAGCTGGCGATCGGGCTGCTCACCGCTAGCCTGGACTCGCCCGCGCTCGAATCGTGGGCAGTCGAGGCGCTCGCTCTGCACGACGCGGACGGCTTGGGCAACTTGATGGCCGGCCTGCACGTGGTCTCTGAGCTATTGCTGCGCGAGCTCGGCGAGTCGACGGGAGAGCCGCCGGATGCCACCTTGCAAAGGCTCGCTTTCCTGGCGGAACGCTGGCGGGGGAGCTCCTCCGCCGGCTAACGCAAGAGCAGCCACCGAGCAAAGCAGCCACCGACTGCCACAACGGTGTTAGTGATCCGCTCGCGTTCCCGGGTGCCAGGTGACGCCAGCCGCCCCGAGCCGAGTGTGATCCAAATCGTACTTGCCGATTCAGTCTCGATGAACGGACCGAGCCTCCTATGCGTGTTAGTAGTTGAACGCGCCACTACCGTCCCCCTTGAGCGGGACGGCAAACGACAGGAGGACAGCAATGGTTGAGCGCATCGCCCGATGGCGGCCGGATCAGGGTGCGGCAGTGGCCGCGCGCGCAGTAGGCGCGCTGGCGCTGGTCGCGCTCGCGGTGATCCACGTGGTCGATCTGCCGGGCACTCTGGGGCCGACTCCGCTGGTCGGCATCGGATACCTCGGCATCATCTCTGGGGCGGTCCTGATCGGCGGGGTGCTGATCGCGGCGCCGCATTGGCTGGCCTGGACGGCCGGCGCCGCTGTCGCGGTCTCGGCTATGGGCGGATACGTGCTGACCCGCGCGCTGCGTGGGGGTTTCCTTGGCGATCACGGCGACGTCGGTAACTGGCACTGCCCGCTGGGCATTGCCGCGCTCAGCGTGGAGTCGGTGATCATCCTGCTCGTCCTGCTCGTCGCGGCCGGCGCCTGGCAGGCCCGGATCCACGCCGCGCACCTGGCTGCGAGCTCTCAGCCTGCCGCTCGGCGAGTGCCCGAGCACAGCAACGCCTGATGATCGTGCGTTGGTCGCTAACCCCCGGGCAGCCGTTCACGACCACCATCCCGGTCGCGCTCGGCGGCAACGGCCTCGCCGGTGACCTGGCGCCTGGCAGATGAACCGCGCGCTTCTACTATCCGTATTAGTAGTGTAGGCAGTCAATACCAACAGGAGCGAACCATGCGACACCCCAAGATCATCATCTCCGGCATCGCCCTGGCCGCCGTGGCCGCCGCGGGCGGCATCACCGCCGCCTCGGCAGCCAGCTCCCCCTCGGCCAGCCACAGCGGCGCAGCGGCCGTGCGCACCGCATCAGTCTCCGTCGGGGGCAAGACCGAGGCCATCCTGGTCAACGGCCACGGCCTGCCGCTGTACTTCTACAAGCCCGACACCGCAACCAAATCACTCGTCAGCGGCGCCCTGGCCCAGCTATGGCCACCCTTGACCTCGGCCGCACCCGCCGCCACCGGACTGAGCGGCAAGGTCACCGTGCTCATGGATTCCCACGGCGGCCAGGTCACCTACAACGGCCACCCGCTGTACACCTTCGCTGACGACCACGCCGACAAAGTGACCGGTCAGGGCGTCGAGGACTTCTTCGTGGCCACCCCTGGCCTGGCCCCGATAAGCACGTCCTCCACTTCGGGAACGGCCTCCGCCGCCCCCTCCGGCGGCATTAACTACTGACACCGCCAGCTGACCCGATCCGCTGGCCTCCGAACCTTCGGCGGAGGCCGGCGGACCGCGGGCGGGCGCCGCGGCCATGCCCGCCCCTCCGGGTCATCTTCATCGCAGCAGTAAATCGCCCAGGGCCGCGCCATGCGGACCTCCAGCAGGGCTGCCCGGCCCACTGGGTCACACGGCCTCAGATAGGCGGACATGACAGTCAGCAACCCCGCGCCCGCCGGCAGGCGCCCGGGCCGGGCCACGGCCGGCCCGGCGATGCCGCGCCGTCACCGCAGCAGCCCCCGCCCCCGGCAGCCCCCGCACTCCGGCAGCCCCCCGCACCCCGGCAGCCCCTGAGTCCCAGAGGGGCAAGCGCGTGGCCCGCGGCGCGGCCGCAGCGGTCGTGGTGGCTGCGCTGGCGGCCGTCGGGGTGAGCGAGCGGGCCGCAGTGGCAGCATCGTTCGCGGTGCTGGGTCATCTGCAGTGGCTCTGGATCCCAGCCGCTATCGTGCTCGAATCGGCGTCCATGGCGGCGTTCGCGATCATGCTGCGCCGACTGCTCGCCGCCGGCGCCGCCAGCGTAGGGATCCGTCCCATGCTGGCTACCGCCTATGCGGCCAACGCGCTGTCGGTCTCAGTCCCCCTGGCCGGACCCGAGCTCGCCACAGCCTTCACCTTCCGGCGCTTCACCCGCCAGGGCGCCGATGCGCCGCTGGCCGGCTGGTCGCTGCTGGTCGGCGGGGTGGTCTCGACCGCCGCCGGCGTCCTGGTCGTGGGCGGAGGCGGACTGGCGTCGGGGAACATCCTGGCCACGGCGGCCGGCGTTCCGGGCGGCGTACTCGCCCTGGCCGCCCTCATCGGAGTGGCCGCTGCCACGCGTCGGCCGCGGCTGCGCGGCGCACTCGAACGGCCCGCCGCCTGGGTACTGCGGCACGGGTTCCGGCTGGCCCGTCGGCCCGCCGGCGATCCCCGCCAGACCATCCGGGCCTGGGCTACCCGGCTGGGCTCGCTCCAACTTCCGCCCTCGGGCTGGATGACGGTGACCGGCCTGGCCCTGGCCAACTGGCTTGCCGACGCAGCGGTCCTCGCCGTGAGCATCCACGCCGCCGGCGCGGCGGTGCCCTGGCACGCCCTCCTGCTGGTCTACGGCTCGGGAATCGCCGCGCAAAGCCTCAACATCACACCCGGTGGGCTCGGCGTCACCGAGGGAACCCTCGGCCTGGCCCTGGTCGCGACCGGCCTGCACGCCAACCAGGCGCTAGCCGCCGTACTGCTCTACCGCCTGGCCAGTTTCTGGCTGATGGCCCTGGCCGGATGGCTGGTCCTCCTCTGGCTGCAACACCGCAAAGGTGCCCGCCGTGGCACCGGAACCATGCGAAATCATGCCATTGCGCACGCGACGGCCCCTGGATCAGGGCAACGCCATGGCCGCTGACATCGTCACGATTCACATGCCAGCCACGCTGGGCACTCACGAGCTGGTGCTGCTGCACGGGCAGCCAGGCTCGCCCGCCGACTGGGTGCCGCTGGCCGGGCGGCTGCCGGCCCAGTTCCATGCCGTCGCGGCGGACCGGCCGGGATACGGCTCCAGCCGACTGGCCGCCGGCGGGTTCGCCGCGAACGCGCGCGCGCTGCTCGCTGACCTGGACTCGCGTGGCGTCAAGCGCGCGGTGCTGGTGGGGCACTCCTACGGCGGCGGCGTGGCCTTGTCGGCGGCGAGTCTGGCGCCGGAGCGCGTGGCGGCGGTGGTCCTGCTGGCGAGCGTCGGCCCGGGGTGCGTGAACGGCTGGGACCGGCTGCTGGCCGCGCCCGGCGCGGGGCAGCTGTGCGCCCTGGTCGCCTGGCGGCTGACACCATGGATCGCTCGGGCCCGGCTTGCCCGGATCAGGCGGCGGCGCGGCCGCCTGATCCGCCCGGACGAGCACGTCAACTGGCAAGTCTGGGGCGGCACGGGCCGGCAGTACCGCCCGCTCTGGCGCACGTTCCTGACCGAGCAACGCGCCCTGCTGCGCGAGCTGGGGGAGCTGGAGTCCACCATCCCGGCGGTCCAGGCGCCGGTGCTCCTGCTTGCCGACCCTGACGACACCCAGGTTCCCGTCGGCACCGCCCGCAGGCTCGCGCAGACCCTCCCGGACGCACGCCTGCAGCTCGTCCAAGGCGCGGGTCATCACCTGCCCCGGCGCGCGCCCGATGAGGTCGCCGATGCGATAGTGGCGTTCCTCGCCACAGTGGCCGACATGTCGGCTGACCCAGCGCCAGCCAGCCGGAGGAAAGATCAGGTGCCGAACACCCGTCGCGCCGTGGACCAGTTGAACGTCGATCACGGAGTGTCCGGACCGGGAGTCGTCCCTAGCGGACCGGTCCGCCCTTGATTACGGACCAACAGGTTGTCATGGCCACGACGTCGACAGAGGCGATAAGGCCAGGTGGCCTGGATAGCAGCCGACGCGTTGGGCCGGATCGGGATCAGGCTGTCGGCGCTTGCGCAGGACCGGCTGACATACACCGTTGACGAGCCCTGGACCGGTACGGCAAGTGAGCAGTTCCGCAAACCCTCACAAGCGGCCGTCGTGCTCAGCACTGTTGATAGGGCGTCACGGTCGCTGACCCAGAGCGCTGTCAGCCCCGGCCGGCCGGCCGGGGCTGACAGCGCGGGTTACGGCTGGGGCTGCTGCAGGATCGTGGTCTCGTTGTCCCCGTTGTTGCCGACGGCGAACAGCGGGCCGCCCGTCAGGCCGGACAGGCTGCCGCCGGTTCCGGAACCGCCGGCGACCCTGAAGCCGGCGGGCACCGCGCTGGCGGGGGGCACGGCCGTCCACTGGGTACCGTTCCACTGCTCGGTCACGGTGCCGAGTAGGTTGATGGCCCAGACGTCGTTGGCGCTGAGCGCGTCCACGCCTTCCAGGGCCGCGCCCTGGCCGGCGGGGTTGGCGACCTGGCTCCACTGGGTGCCGTTCCAGTTCAGGATGAGCCCGTCGTTGCCGACGGCCCACACGTCGTTGGCCGACACCGCGCTGAGGCTGTGCAGCGTCCCGCTGACCGGCAGCGAGACGATGCTCCACTGGGTGCCGTTCCAGTGCTCGATGACGGCGGGGTTGTTCTTTCCTACCTCGGCCAGGGCCCAGACGTCGGCCGGGGAGATGGCGGCGATGGAGAGAATCTCGCTATGGCCACTACCGGCGCCGATCGCGTTGGGGGAAACACTCCATTGCGTGCCGTTCCAGTGCTCGATCAGCGGCGCGACCTGGTCGTTGGCATTCATGGCCGAGCCGCCCGCCCAAGCGTCGGTGGGGCTGTCGGCGCTGACCGCGTTCAGCTGGCCATCCGGCGGCTCGCCGGCCGGGGAGGCGACGTGGCTCCAGGACTGGCCGTTCCAGTGCTCGATGAAGCTGGTGCCGGCGTTCTGGCCTACGGCCCAGATGTCGCTGGGGCCCGACCCTGAGACACCGTTGAGCGAGGATGCGGAGGCGCCGGCCGGTGCGCCAGGAACGACGCTCCAGGTGGAGCCGTTCCACTCCTCGATCAGCGTTTCGAAGCCGTCCCCGCTGGCCGCTACCCGGGTCTGGCCGACCGCCCAGGCCTGGGCGTGAGAGGCGGCGAAGCTGGCATTCAGCTGGGAAAACGTGCTTCCGGCCGGGTTGGGGCTGCTGTCGACCTGCCACGTTCCCGCGGCCAGCGCGGGCGATGCGGCTATCAGCGCCGCGGCTGCACCGCCTGCAACGGCCATCAGCGTTCGTCGCATTCTCACGAATTCTCCTCTGCTTGCGCTCGCCGCGCTGTGTGCGTGCGAGCCCGACACAAGAGGACACGAGTCACATGTAGTTGACTGTTCAAATACCTGGGTTGTGGCCTTCGTCACAACAGCGCGGACGGCACGGGCACAGAGGACGATAGGGCGCATCGGTCAGACACGTGCACAGAAAAGCAGGGCCATCGAGGCATGGCCCAGGAATTGGCCTTGGAAAGCTGTCGGGTCGGGAGTACTCGGTGTGCATAGCACTGGGCCGACCGCCGGCCCGCGGGCCCAAGTTCGCCGCCGCTTGCTGTGATAAGCAACGGGCCGAATGCGGTCTGCGGAACGGCGATCCCCCTCGGCGGTGCTATGGCTGCACGACAGCGTGCAGCTCGATCACCTCGTACTCGACGCCGGGCACGTTGGGCTTGACGTTCTGGTTGAAGAACGTCTCGAACTGTCCCCGGCTCTCCCAGACCTCGCCGACGGTGAACCCGCCAGGGGTTGGATATGCGACGTGCATCATGAAGCCAGGCTGCCTTTTGACCAGGCCGGCCAGTTGCGTCGATGCTTGGTCATACGTGGCTGCGTCCATTCCGGCAGCGGTCATTCTCGCCAATACGGCCATTTCGCCCCCCTGCTGCCAGGTAACACCGCAATTCTGAATCGTACAGTTCCGGCCGCCGTGGCGACCAGGCCTGGTCAATACCCACGGCAGATCCGCGATGACGGCAACAGCTGCCGCAGATCGCCAGGCTCCCGCACCGACCGGCTCCAGACAGTTACCGCTCATGCCGCGATGAAGCTCACTCATACCCGGTCGCTGCGGCCAAGACCGTAGCGAATAGGCCCCAGTCTGGCTGGGCCGGTGGCTGTTGTCCCCGACCTGCGTAGTAGCCGTCGAGGTCGGCCAGGAAGCCGTGCAGGGCGTCGAGGAAGCGCTCGAGGTTCGGGTTCTCCCATTCGTGGGCACCGGTGCCGGGTGAACATGACAAACACCGGGCCGTAGCGAGTGTCGAAACGCAGGTTCTCGAACTGGTCGAGATCGTGCTCAGCGTCCTGAGCACGCTTTGGGTGGTGAGGGCTACGGGACGATGAAGGTGAAAGCGATTTTGGTAGTGTGCCGAGCCGTGACAGTGACCCGCCGGGCTTGGGAACATGGTCCTTGCGCTGCGGGCGAGCGCGGGCATACGGCGTAGGTCCCGGGCGGCAGCTGGACCGAGAAGGCACCCGAGTTGCCCACGCGGACCGTGACCCGGTGCTGGCGCGTGCTGGTGAACCGTACTGTGCCCGGCACCGGCCGCTTACCCGGCTGCTGTCCACCCGGGCTGATCGGGCCTCCCTCGATTTGGAGCTTCCCGGTGACTGTGCCGCTGGCAGCATGCACGACGGCGGGGGCATGCGCGATGGCGGGGGCATGCGCGACGGCGGGCGCGCAGGCGGACAGCAGCACGATGGCGGCAACGCCGGTTACGGCCTGCAGTCGGCTCATGGGCTTTTCCTCGCGGCTTGATTTCCGCTTGGACGCGCCAGCTCCGGCCCTGGTTCCGCAGTGCGCCGAGGGCCAAATCTCTAGGCTTTGGCGGCCGCGGGTTGCGGCGCGTTGGGATCCTCCGGCAGTGGCGGAAGCTTAAGGATGGCGATTACAAGCCCAAAGAGCGGAACAACGATGCTCGCGTACCACTGGTGGTACCACGTCGTGGTCGCGAACCAGCCGCCCACGGCAAACACATACACCGCGATACCGAAAACGCTCATGCCGATCTGCGACCAGCGCACGACTTTGAGGACCCGCAGGTCATACGGGATCGTCAATACCAAAACGCCGACGAGCAGGCTACCGAGCCAGATGGCGTGGTCATGCCTGTTGGTCACGTTGCTGTCGATGACACCAGCCATGAACAGGTAGGCGGCGAGCACCTCAGGGGGGATGTACTTGACCACCTTCGTCAGGTAGTCGTCCTCGGAGGGCACGGCGACGCCGCCTGGCGCAGTTGTAGCGGCAGGTGCCGCCGCGACCACCCCGCCCGCAGGAGCCGCGCCCGCCTGCGCCGTCTGTGCGCGCGCTAACGCGGGGACAAGCCCGCCGGGTGGATTCGCGGTCAGGGTTTTGGGGTTCCTCCTGCCGGGATCCATATACCTGTCGACATCGGCCTGAATAATGATGTTCCTATTGAAGCCCATGCTCCCCCCAGGCAAGCCGGATCGTAGCTGGTCAGCGAGCCCGTCTTGGGGATTGCTGATCCAGGCAACGGGCGCCGCCGCCGTCGTTCACACAGAGCAGTCGGCATACCTCCTGATACATGCCGCCGACCGGGTCGGGCGAAAAGCCGCCTAGCCGATTCGAGGTCAAAAAGAACGAAATGGGTTGCTTGCCCGGACCCGGTACGGCACTGTTGGGCCGACGCAATGGGGTGAAGGGCGGGAGCGCTATGCGCCGTGGCTGGTATGTGGTCGTTCTGGTCAGTGTCGGGGTGCTGGCCGCGGGCTGCGGCACGAAGGCGGAGCCCGACAACCTCACGGCGGCGGTGAGCCGTACCGCCGGCCAGACCGCCAAGATCTCGATGACGATGACCACGCAGATGCAGAGCGTGTCGGTGTCGTACACCGCGACGGGGGAGTACGACTTCGTGCACTCCCGCGGCATGATCAGCATGCAGAATCCCACGGCGATGACGGAGATCTTCATACCGCCGACGGCGTACATCAAGTTTCCCAGCGGCAGCGGGACGATGCCGGATGGGAAATCCTGGGTCGCACTGGGTACCGGGACGTCTGAGGGGCTCGGCAGTTCCCTGTTCGGCCCGTTCGGCGGCACCGATCCCGCGGACCTGCTGGCGTCGCTGACGGCGGTTTCCGCCAGCGTGACGAGTCTGGGTCCCACCACTATCCGGGGCGTGAAGGTAACCGGATTCCGCGTGGACATCGACCCGGCGAAGGCTGCGGCGCGGGTCCCGAGCCGGGAGCGTGCGGGCTTCCGGGAATTCATCAGCAGCCTTGGCACTGGCCCGATCCCTGTCGATGTCTGGGTGGACAGCCAGAACCTGGTGCGGCGGGTGAAGCTATCCCTGCACCTGCCGGACGGCGAGGGCGCGTCGGCCAAAACGCAGATGGTTGAGGTCACCGACTTCTACGATTTCGGCGTGCCGGTCCGGGTTTCGCCGCCGCCCCCGTCGCAGACCGCCAGCATGTCCCAGCTCATCAGCAGCGGGTTGGCAAAATCTGGCGGCTCGGCCGGCGGCTCTTCGGGTCCTCCGCAGGTGTCCGGAACGCTCTCGGCCGCCCAGGCGGCTGCCGCCGAGCGGGCCGTCACCGCGTTCTGGTCGGCCTTGGGACGCAACAACGTCGCGGCGGTCGCGCGGACGGTGCCACCCGCTCAGCGTTCATGCGTCCGGTCGTTCCTTAGCAAAGGGCCCAAGATCACCGTCGCCTCGCTCCGGATCGTGTCGGCGCAGCCAGCGGGGAAGCGCGCGGCGACCGTTCGGTTCACCGTGAAGGCGCAGGCCAGCCTCGGCGGGCAGAACATCCCGGTGTTCCCCCAAGGCCCCAGCAGCGTTCAGTGGCTGGTGACCACCAGAACGGCCGGCCACTGGTATGTGAACCTCGACCGCAGCACGGCTTTGGTGTTCAGCGGGGCCTGTTCCGACTGACCGGATGCACACGATCCGCCTGGAGACCGTGATCGCGGCTCCGGTCGGCGACTGCTTCGCCCTGTCGCTGTCGGTCGACGCACATGCCGCCTCGATGCAGGCATCGAAGGAGCAGGCGATCGGCGGAGTGACCAGCGGGGTCATGCGGCTGGGAGACTCGGTCACCTGGCGCGCCCGTCATTTCGGCGTCGTGTTCCGGATGACGTCGGCGATCACCGAGTACCAGCCTCCGAGCCGGTTCGTCGACGAGCAGCAGCACGGCCCGTTCCGGCGGTGGCGGCACGAGCATACGTTCACTCCTCTGGCGAACGGCCAGACCCGGATGATCGACATCGTGCAGTTCCAGTCACCGTTCGGCCTGCTGGGGTACCTGGCCGACAGCCTGGTGCTCGGTCGCTACATGCCGCACCTGCTCGTGCGGCGCAACGCCTGGCTCAAGACCACTCTGGAAGAACGAGCGCAGCCGGCCGGCTGAGGATCCTGCGGGGCCGGTCGCCGACCCGGTACATGACCCGGCGTCGGCCTAGTCTGGCCTGGTGAATACGCGCGGGGCTGAGGGTGTCCTGCTGACAGGCGTCTACGGGTCGGGAAAGAGCGCCGTCGCACAGGAGATCGCCTACCTGCTCGAGCAGCGGGCCGAACCGTACGCGCTGCTCGACCTGGACTACCTGAGCTGGGCGGGCACCGGTGCCGACGACCGCGCGGCCGAATTCGGGCTGATGCTGCAGAACCTGTCGGCGGTGGCGGCGAACTACCGGCGGGCCGGGATTCGGCTGTTCGTCCTCGCCTACTTTGTCCGCAGCCCTGACGAGGTGCGCGGCGTACGGGAGGCCGTCGGGCTGCCGCTGCGCGTGGTGCGCCTGGAGGTCCCACTGCCGGACATCGAGCGGCGGCTGGCCGGCGATGTCACCAGCGGCCGCCGCGACGATCTGCGTGAGGCGGCGGCTTCAATCGCGGCGGCAGAGGGTGCCGGTACCGAGGATGTGGTCATCCGCAACGACCGTCGCATCGGGGCCGTGGCTCAGGACGTGCTGAGCTTCCTCGGGTGGCTCTAGGCCGTTTATTGCCACCGTGGGGGCGGGACCAGTCCCGGCTGAGTGGGTCTAGATCCGGATGCCGGCGAGGGCCAGCTCGAGATGGCGGCGCCAGCCGGAGTTCCCGGCGGGCTTGAAGTGCATGGTCGACATGACCCCGCGGGCGAGCAGAATGAAGTCCGGGTAGGTCAGGTCGCCGCGTACCGCCCCGGCCGCGACGGCGCGCTCGATGATGCGCGATGCGACGTCGCCGAAGTCGTCTTTCTCCTGCCTGATGCCTGCCCATTCGACGTCCCCGGCGCCCATGAGCGCGAGCTGGAAGCTGGCGTCCCCCTCCGCGGCCTCGAGGTAGCTGCGCAGCAGCGTCTCGAACGACTCGCCGGGGTCGCTGATCTGCTCGGCGGCGCGCGCGAGGTCTGCCATTCCGTGGAAGCGCTCGCGGACCATCGCGGTGAGCAGCGCCCGCTTGCTGGGGAAGTGCCGGTAGAGCGTCCCCATGCCGAGACCGCAGCGGGCGGCGATCTCTTCCATCTGCGCCTCGTGTCCCCGGCTGGCGAACAGCTCGGCCGCGGACGCCATGATCTTCTCGCGGTTGCGGCGGGCGTCGGCGCGTAGCGGCCGGCCGGTCTCGGTCATTGTCGGCATCGCTCTCGGAAGGATCTTGACAACCGGAATCTACATTCCGTATCGTTGCCGCTTAGCGGAAGCGTAATTCCGCTTCCGATTATATCCCCGGGCGCCCCGAGGCGCCCAAGGCCCATCCGCTGAAGCAGTCACCGGAGGCATGCGTGCAGACGATCGCGATTTTCGGCGCCGGCCCTGGCCTGGGCCGGGCGGTGGCCCGCCGGTTCGGGCGGGAAGGATTCCGCGTGGCGCTGGTGGCACGGGATCGGGACCGGCTGGATTCCATGGCGGGGGACCTCGCCAGTGAGGGAGTGCAGGCGGCCGGGTTCCCGGCCGATCTCACCGACCGGGAGGCGGCGCTGCGCGCGGTGGACGCGATCGGTGCCCGCTTCGGCCCGGTCGACGTGCTGGAGTACAGCCCGACTCCGGGCGGGCACCTGCGCGGAGATGCGTCCGAACTGGACGTGGCCGCGGTGGCCCGGCTCCTCGAGTTGTGCGTCCTGACCCCGGTTGCGCTGGTGGGGCGGGTGCTGCCGGGAATGCTGGAGCGGGGCGATGGCGGGCTGCTGTTCGCGATGGGGGCCGCCGCCAAGTACCCGATGCCGCGCCTCGCCGGCGGAATGGTCCTGTCGAGCCTGCGCAACTACGTCCATAGCCTGAACGCGGAACTCGGGCCGAAGAACGTCTACGCAGGGACCCTGGTGATCGGCGCGCTGATCGAGGGCAGCGCGGCTGCTCGCAACCCGTCCGCGTGGGGCAACGGCCGGGTGGCGGTCGTCTCCGCCGACGACCTCGCCGAGCGCTGCTGGGATATGTACCTGAACCGCGACAGGGCCGAGGAGCAGGTGACGCCAGGGCTAGTGGGCTGAGCGCAGGTTGTCGCGGCGGAGTCGCGCAGTTTGAGCCCTTGCCGGCCATGTTACGCGCGAGTAACGTACTGGCGAGTAACAGGCGCCCGCCGACATCGCAACGGTGGACCCCGCGGGAAGGAGCCCTCATCATGCGCAGACGCTTAACGCTGCTGGCCGCCTCGGCCGCGGCGGCGGTGGCCGGGATCGCCGCCGCCACGCCCGCGCTCGCCAGCCCGGCAGCCCCGACTGCACCGTCCGACTCGACCGTCAGCGTTTCGTACCCGGTCACCGGGAGCACCTTCATCAAGGCGATCGGCTCGACGATTGACCTCGGGCCCGGCACGCTGAGCACCACGGCGGACCTGACCACGTCCACGCTGACCGGGACGCTCACGCTGCCCCCGGCAACCGGGTCGTTCAAGGAACTGGGACTGATCCCGGTCACCGCGACCACCGAGATGATCCAGGACGGCACGGCCACCGGCACGGTCAACTTCACGACCAACGCCGTGACCACGACCGCCACGGACACGATCAAGCTCACCAGCCTGAAGGTGGCTGGTGTGCCAATCCTGGTGGGGCCGTCCTGCGAGACCTCGCCGACGACCATCACCGTGTCATCCCAGGCCGGCTTCAACGTGCTGAACGGAGGCACGCTGGCCGGCACCTACACGATCCCGCAGTTCGCGCACTGCGGGCTCGCGACCCTGCTGATCAACCTGACCCTGCCCGGGCCCGGCAACACGATCTCGCTGACCCTCGGCAAGGGCACCCTCGGCAGCTGACCGCGCCAAGCCGCCGTCCGGGCAACCGACACCCCCTTCCGGGCGGCTAACGGCCCAGCCGCCCGTTCCCGGTCAGCCGCGGAACGGGTGGCTGGGCTGCCCGGTCACCCCGGGCTTGCAGACGAACAGCGCCCCCGCTGACTCGCCGGGACCCGCCGCGGTCGTGATGTAGAGCCGGTCCAGGTCGGGGCCGCCGAACACGCAGCTGGACACCCGCGCCGCCGGGAGGTTCACGGCCTCGATGACGTTGCCGCCCGGGTCGTGGTGCAGCACCGCGTACCCGCCCCAGACCGCGACCCATACCCCGCCGTCCGCATCGACGGTGAGGCCGTCGGGCACGACGCCACCCTCGCCCACAGCGGCGAACGGGCGGCGCCCGTCGATCTCGCCGGTAGCCGGGTCGTAGTCGAACACATCCACCCGGTGGACCTGCGAGTCGATGTAGTACATGAGCCGCTCGTCCGGGCTCCAGCCGATGCCGTTGGAGATGCCCACCCCGGTCAGCAGCCTGGTTACGCCGAGGTCGGGGTCCAGCCGGTACAGCGCGCCCGCCTCCGGCGTCTCGTCGAGCGCCATCGTGCCCGCGTAGAACCTGCCCGCCCGGTCGCAGGCGCCGTCGTTCATCCGGTTCCCCGGCTGGTCCCGCTCCACCTCGGCGAGCGTGGTCAGCGTGCCCGATACCGGGTCCAGGGCCATGAACCCGTCCCGGACCGCGACTGCTAGCCCGCCGCCGGCGCGCGGGACCACGGTTCCGACCGGCTGCCCGGTGTCCCAGCTGCTGAGTGATCCGTCGGCGGCGATCTGGTGCACCCGGCTTTCCGGGATGTCCACCCAGTACAGCGACTGGTCGCGGGCATCCCAGACCGGTCCCTCGCCGAGCGTGCACACGGGTGCCTGCACCCGCGTCGGCTGCGTCGTCATGCCTGATCCGTCCCCCCGGTCACAGCCCCGCGAACGCGTCTTCGAGGATCGAGAGCCCCTCGTTGAGCAGCTGCTCGGAGATGACCAGCGGCGGCAGGAACCGCAGCACGTTGCTGAACGTCCCGCACGTCAGAACGATCATCCCGGCCTGGTGGCACGTCTTGGCGACCTCGGCCGTGGCCGCGGCATCCGGCTCCAGGGTGCCGGGCTTGACCAGCTCGATGGCGATCATCGCGCCGCGCCCGCGCACGTCCCCGATCTCCGGGTGCGTCTCGGCGAGCTTGCGCAGCCGGGGGAGCAAGATGTCGCCGATCCGGCGCGCCATGGCCGGCAGGTCTTCCTTGCCCATGGTCTCGATCGCGCCGAGCGCGGCAGCGCAGGCGACCGGGTTGCCGCCGAATGTGCCGCCGAGGCCGCCCGGGTGCACCGCGTCCATCATCTCGGCGCGGCCGGTCACGCCGGCCAGCGGCAGCCCGCCCGCGATGCCCTTGGCGGTGGTGATCAGGTCGGGCACCACACCCTCGTGGTCGACGGCGAACCAGTCGCCGGTCCGGCAGAATCCGGACTGGATCTCGTCGGCTACGAACACGATCCCGTTCTCCCGGCAGAACGCGGCGAGCCCGGGAATGAATCCGTCCGGCGGCACGACGAAGCCGCCCTCGCCCTGGATCGGCTCGAGCACGACCGCGGCGACGTTCTTCTCGCCGACCTGCGTGTGGATCAGGCTGGTGATCGTGTCCAGGGCATCCGCCTTGCACGCGGCGGGGCCGCCCGGCCAGCGGAACGGGTAGGCCATGGGCACCCGGTAGACGTCCGACGCGAACGGCCCGAAGCCGTCCTTGTACGGCATGTTCTTCGCGGTCATCGCCATCGTCAGGTTGGTCCGCCCGTGGTAGGCGTGGTCGAACACCACCACCGCGCTCCGGCCGGTCGCGTGCCGCGCGATCTTGACGGCGTTCTCGACGGCCTCGGCGCCGGAGTTGAACAGCGCGGACCGCTTCTCGTAGTCGCCGGGCGTCAGCCGGTTGAGCTCCTCGCAGACCTCCACGTAGCCGCGGTACGGGGTGACCATGAAGCAGGTGTGCGTGAACTCAGCCACCTGCTCGGTGACCCGGTCCACCACCAGCTCGGCGCTGTTGCCGACCGTCGTCACGGCTATGCCGGAGCCGAAGTCGATAAACGAGTTGCCGTCCGCGTCGAGCACGATGCCGCCGCCGGCGGCGGTTACGAAGATCGGCAGGACGTGGCTCAGCCCGCGGGCTACGGCGCGTTGCCGGCGGTCCAGCAGCTCCCGTGACACGGGCCCGGGGATCTCGGTGACGATGCGGCGTTCCTGAGCCAGCCCGGGACCGCCTCGCGGGGCGCTAGTAAAGGTCATAAGGCTGACCATAGGGCACGAGGGGTGGCAACGGCATTAGTGGGAAGCCTCCAGCTCGTTCTTGTAGACCCGGCCCTCTTTCATGATCAGTTTGAGGTTCCGGTCCGGGGTGGTGAGCACCCGGATGTCGTCCAGCGGGTTGCCGTCGACCACCAGCAGGTCGGCGTACGCGCCGGGCGCCACGACACCCACCTGCCCCACCATGCACAGCAGTTCCGCCGCGGTGGTGGTCGCGGACCGGATCAGCTCCGCCGGCGGCTGGACCTGGGCCCGGATCACGAACTCCTGCAGCTGCTGGTCGTGCATGTCCGCGAACAGGTCGGTGCCGTACACGATCGGCAGTCCCGCCTTATGGGCCATCTCCAGCGCGCCCATCGCGCCGTCGGTCACTACGGCCAGCTTCCCGGCGATGTCCGCGGGCAGCTCACCGGCCCGGGACTTGGCCGCCAGCGCGTGATAGACCACGATCGTCGGCACGTAGAAGGCGCCATGCTTCTTGAACAGCGGGATGCTGGATTCGTCCATCAGGTTGCCGTGCTCGATGGAGCGCACGCCGCACTCCAGGCCGCGGTTGATCGCCCGTGAGGTGTAGGCGTGCCCGGCGACGTAGATGTTCGCGGCCGTGGCCTCCTCCACGATCGCGTTCAGCTCCTCGATCGAGAACTGGGTGGAGTCGATCCGGTCACTTGGAGCGTCGACAGCGCCGCTCAGGTAGACCTTGATGTGGTGGGCCCCGCGGCGCACTTCCTCCCGGACCGCCTTGCGGACCTCGGGCACGCCGTCGCAGATCACCCCGATTGTTGGGGCGTAGTAGTTGTCTTCGTAGACCCGGCGGCTCGGCGCGCGGTAGTCCCCGGCGCCTCCGGTCTGAGAAAGCTGCTTGCCGCCGAACCGCATCCGCGGCCCGGTGAAATAGCCCTCGTCCACCGCCCGCGCCAGCCCGTGGTCGCCGCGTCCCACGTCGCGGATCGTGGTGAACCCCCGCGACAGCATGCCCTCCAGCGCCCGTCCCGCCCGCGCTGCCACGTACGTGGGCGGCCACTCGGACGCCGCGAAATTTATCGCGACGGAGGCCGGGTGGGTGTGCGCGTCGATCAGGCCCGGCATGACCGTGCGCCCGGCCGCGTCGAGGATCAGCGCGTCGTCCGGGCCGGCCAGCCCGGGGCCGACGTCGGCGATCCGGCCATTCTCGACGGCCACCGACTGCCCTTCCGCCAGCTCACCCCGCCCGGGATCGAGCACCGACGCGTTCCGCAGGATCGTTACCGCCATGACGACCGCCCTCCCGGCTCGGCTCCGCATCCTGCCGACGTTCTGCCCGAACTGCAGATGACAGGGCAAAGAGCTGCATTTGATGGCACTTGATAGATACTGGCGGAGGCTACCTTACGATCATCCTCGGGTTTTCGACCCCGGCCCTGACCCTGACCCTGAGCGGAGTGTGCGGACGACGTGGAACAACCAACGCGCGACGAGGTCCTGGCGAGCTATGCGGCCAGCCGACGGTTCGCCCTCGGCCGGCCCCGTGACCTGACGCTGCTGCCTGACCCAGGCCCCGGCCGTCTGATTTTCCTGCGGGCGCTGGCCGCCGACGACCCCAATACCGCGCTGTGGTCGTGCGACCTGGGCACCGGCGAGGAACGCCTGCTGGCCGATCCTCGCATCCTGCTCGACGGCGAGGCCGAGGTGATTCCCGCCGCGGAGCAGCGGCGCAGGGAACGGTCCCGCGAGTCGGCCCGCGGCATCGTGGCCTACTCGACCGACTCCGCCGGCCGGCTGGCGGCGTTCGCGCTCTCCGGCCGGCTCTTCGTATGCGACCTGGAGAGCGGTGACACCCGCGCGGTGCCGGCCGGCGGCGAGTGCGTGGACCCGCACATCGACCCGACCGGGGCCAACGTCGCCTACGTGCACGACGGCTCGCTGCGGGTGGTCACGCTGGACGGCGAGATCATCGTCGAGCTGTCCGACGACGACCCCGAGGTGAGCTACGGCGCCGCCGATTTCGCCGCGGCCGAGGAGCAGGACCGCCACCACGGCTTCTGGTGGGGCCCCGACGGCAGCCACCTGCTGGTCGCTCGGGTCGATACCAGCGAGGTGACCTCGTGCTGGCTCGCCGATCCCACGTACAACGAGGAGACACCGGTCCTCCTGCGTTACCCGCGGGCCGGGTTCGGGAACGCGATCATCCGCCTGGTCGTGGCCGGGCTCGACGGTTCCGCCGTCGCGGTCACCGGCGCCCCGGACGAGCGGATGCCGTACCTGATGTCGGCCCGGTGGGAGCGTGGCGGCCCGCCGACCCTGGTGCTGCTCGCGCGTGACCAGCACCTGGCCGAGATCCGCACCGTCGACCCCGGTACCGGCGCGACCGCGCTGGTGCACGCCGACACCGACCCGGCCTGGCTGCAGCTCATGCCCGGGACGCCGGCCTGGCTGCCCGACGGCCGGCTGCTGCGGTCCGCCATCTCCGAGGACACCTACCGGCTGTTCGTTGACGACCAGCCGTGCACGCCCCCTGGCCTGCAGGTCGCCGGCGTGGTCGCAGCCGGGGCGCGGACGGTTTTCCTGGCCACGACCGAGCCCACCGAGCAGCACCTGTACGCGCTCGACCACGCGACCGGTGAGATCCAGCAGCTCAGCCGGAACGAGGGGGTCCACACCGGTGTGGTGCGGACAGACCTGGTCGCGGTCTCGTCCGAAACCCTGGACAGTACCGGCGTCACCGTGTGCGTCTATCAGGAAGGCCGGCTGCTCGCCACGGTCGGGTCGCTGCCCCGGGAGCCTGCGTTCACGCCGCAGGTGACGCTGCTGAAGTCCGGCGAGCGGGAGCTGCGGACCGCGGTGATCTTCCCCCGGGACGGCTACCGGCCGGCGGAGCCGCTGCCGGTCCTGATGGCGCCGTATGGCGGGCCGAGTCAGCAGGTGCTCAAGGCGCGCCGGCTGTTCAACGAGCCGCAGTGGCTGGCCGATCACGGGTTCGCCGTCGTTGTGGCCGATGGCCGGGGTTCGCCGGCCCGTGGCCCGGCGTGGGAGCGCGCGTTCTATCTGGACGTGGCCACACCGGCGCTCGACGACCAGGTGGCGGCGCTGGAGAGCGTAATGGCCCGTTATCCCGGGGAACTGGATGCTGGCCGGGTCGGCATGCGCGGATGGTCGTTCGGCGGGTACCTCTCTGCCCTCGCGGTGCTGCGCCGGCCCGATGTGTTCAGCGCCGCCGTCGCCGGGGCGCCGGTCTCCGACTGGCGTTATTACGACACCGCGGCGACCGAGCGCTGGCTCGGTCACCCCGACGAACATCCCGAGGCGTACGAACGGACGTCGCTGCTTCCGCTGGCGGCCGGGCTGCGCCGGCCGCTGCTGCTGATCCACGGCCTGGCCGACGACAACGTTCACCCGCGGCACACGCTGCTGCTATCCGGGGAGCTGCTGGCGGCCTCGCGCGAGCACAGCACGCTCCTGCTGCCCGGGGTGACGCACATGGTCTGGCAGCCGCCGGTCATCGCCGGGATGCTGCGGGCGCAGGCCGACTTCTTCCGGCGCTGGCTCGCCTGATCGCGGTCGTCAGGCCAGGGCGGACCTCGGCTCGCGCAGCGGGGCCGCGAACACGAACGACAGCACCGGGAGCGCGACCAATGCCGCGAGCGCCACGGCGAGCCCGTAGGAGTCGGCCAGGAACCCGAACAGCGGGGCGGCGAGCCCCCCGAACGAGATGGCCAGTCCCAGCGTGACGCCGCTGGCCGTGCCGATCCGGTTCGGCAGGTAGTCCTGGCCGAGCGTGACCTGCACCGCGAACGGCAGGTAGAGGGCCAGCCCGGACAGGATCGCGGCGGCGAAGGCGACCTCGACGTTAGGCGCCGCCGCCAGCAGGATGAGCGCGGGGATCGCGCAGGCGTAGCCGAGCCGGACCGTGGCCAGCCGGCGCCACCGGTCTGCCAGCCAGCCGCCGGTCAGCGAGCCGACCGCGCCCGCGGCCATGAAGGTGGTCAGCGCCGCCGAGCCCACCGCGGTCGGCTCGTGGAACCGGTGGATCACGAACAGCGCGAGCAGCGACGCGACACCGAAGTAGGCGATGGACCGGGCGGTCACGACCGCGGTCAGCCGGGCGAAGCTGCGCCAGTCGTCCCGGCGCGGCTGGCCGTCGGGATCTCCGGCCGCGGCCCGCCGCGACTGCCTCGCCCGGTCAGCCTCCTGCGCCTGGCGCCAGGGGCGGCGGACGGCGACCAGCGCGGCCATGCCGACGGCCGGGATGACCAGCAGCGGCGTGCCCCGCAGCCCGGTCACCAGCAGCACCGGCGTCACCAGCACCGGCCCGAGCGCGATCCCGAGGTTGCCGCCAACCGAGAACCAGCTCATCGCCTGGGTGGAGTTCCCGGCCACGCCGCGGGCGGTCCGGGTGGCCTCGGGGTGGTACGCCGCCACGCCCACGCCGGACAGCGCGATGGCCAGCCAGGTGATCACGTAGCTGTCGCCCAGGCCGGACAGGCCCACCCCGATCCCGGCCACGAGCAGGCCGGCCGCGATCAGCCAGCCCATCCGGCGCTTGTCGGTGATCACTCCGAAGGCCGGCTGAACCGCACTGGACAGGAACGTGGCCGCGAGCGTGATGCCGGTGAGCCCCACGTAGGTGTAGTGCCGCTCGATGGCCAGGAACGGAAGCAGCGCGGGCACGGCCCCCTGATACAGGTCATCGACCGAATGGGTGGCGGCCAGCAGAGCCAGGATCGGGCCGCTTCCGGCGACTCGGGAGGGCCGGGTGGGGCGGGAAAGTCGGGTGGGGAGGGGGGGCTGGGTGAGGCAAGCAGATGTCTGATGACTTGGCCGGCGCAGCGGGAACGGGCGGGTCATGACGGCCTCACCGGTCGATCAGCGATCGCAGGTTGGCGGCGGTGGGATCGAGGTGGTCGTGGGTGGCCTGGGCGGCAGCGGCGGCGTCCCCCGCTTCGATGGCCGCGGCGAGCCGCGCGTGCGCGGCGTCCGCGTCGGGGCCCTGGACGGCCTGGTCGGAGCGGATCGCGATGAGCGCCTCGCGGAGCACGGCCGCGAACGAGTCGAACATCTCGGCGAGCAGCGGGTTGTGCGCGGCGGCCACGACGGCGCGGTGAAACGCCAGGTCGGCCTCGACGAACCTGGCGTCCGCGCCGCGGGCGCTGTCCCGCTCGGCCAGGCAGGCATGCAGCGCTTCGATGTCTGTCTCGGTGCGCCGGCTCGCAGCCAGCCGCGCGGCCTGCACCTCGAGCGCCTCGCGCACCTCGTAGGCCTCGAGCACGGCGGCCCGGCGCAGCCGCGGCTCCCAGTCGGCACCCGGCGTGAGCGAGCGGACGTAGGTGCCCGATCCCTGCCGGGTCTCCAGCAGGCCCGCGTGGACCAGGGCACGCACGGCCTCCCGCACCGTCGAGCGTCCCACCTCGAGCCGCTGGGCCAGTTCGGTCTCGGCCGGAAGCCGGCCGCCCACCGGCCACTGACCGGACAGCACCTGCTCACGGAGCTGGCTCACCGCCAGTTCCACGAGCGGGCTTCGCCGCAGCGACGTCAGCGGCATGGCACGCCTCCATGATCGAAAGGCAAGTCCTCAGACGTGTGAAGACTACACCAAGCAGGCACGCGGGAGTATCGGAAGCAAACCACCTGAACTGTCGCCTGAACGTCTGCCTGGCCAGTGGCCGCGATGCGCACTCCCGTTCGTAAGGCGGCGGGCCTATCCTCTCAATCGGTGCAGCAAGCGTCGGCGAGGCCGGCGCGGAAGGAGCCTCAATGCGTACCCAGGTCGCGATCGTTGGCGCGGGGCCGGCTGGGCTGTTGCTGGCCCACCTGCTGCACCTGCGCGGCATCGAGTCCGTGGTGATCGAGGCCCGCAGCCGCGACTACGTCGAGCACCGGGTCCGGGCGGGCGTGCTGGAACAAGGCACCGTCGACACGCTTACCGACTCCGGCGTGGGCGAGCGGATGCTGCGCGAGGGCCTGGTCCATCACGGCATCGAGCTGCGGTTCGGCGGGCAGGGCCACCGGATCGCATTCGAGAAGCTGGTTCCCGGCCGCGCGATCACCGTCTACGGCCAGCAGGAGGTGGTCAAGGACCTGATCGCGGCGCGGCTGGCGGCGGGCGGGGAGATCCTGTTCGAGGTCGCCGACGTGGTGCCGGAGGGGTTCGACGGCCCCGGCCCTCAGGTGTCCTTCACCCATGAGGGCGAGCGCAAGGTCATCCAGGCGGATTTCATCGCGGGCTGCGACGGGTTTCACGGGGTCTGCCGGGATGCGATCCCGGCTGGCGTCCTGACGTTCTTCGACAAGGAGTACCCGTTCGGCTGGCTCGGGGTCCTCGCCGCCGTGGCGCCGTCCTCGGAGGAGCTGATCTACTCCAGCAACGCCCGGGGCTTCGCCTTGCACAGCATGCGGAGCCCGGCCCTGAGCCGCTTTTACCTGCAGGTGGCGCCGGACGAGGACATCGCGAACTGGCCCGACGACCGGATCTGGACCGAACTGGCGGCCCGGCTGGAGACCGTGCCCGGCTGGAGCCTGTCCACCGGCCCGGTGCTCGAAAAGGGCATCACGGCCATGCGCAGCTTCGTGGCCGAGCCGATGCAGTACGGCCGGCTGTACCTGGCGGGGGACGCCGCTCACATCGTGCCGCCGACCGGCGCCAAGGGCCTGAACCTGGCGGCCTTCGACGTCACCGTGCTCACCGAGGCACTCGCCGCCTGGTACGCGAGCGGGGAGGAGGCGCTGCTGGACGGGTACTCCCAGACCTGCCTGCGCCGGGTATGGCGAGCGCAGCACTTCTCCTGGTGGATGACGACGCTGCTGCACTCGTTCGATTCCTACGACGCCTACGACCGGCGGCTGCAGGAGTCCTACCGGGACTACGTGTGCACCTCGGACGCCGCGTCGACCTCACTGGCCGAAAACTACGTGGGCCTGGGCCGCTATCGGCCCGCGGGCACGGCCTGAGGACTCCTTTCTGTCACACCCCCGGGTGCTGCCTTGTCTTCAAGGGAAAACACACCGAGGGAGGAAGGACATGCGAGTCTTCGTCACGGGTGCGACCGGGGCGCTGGGACAGCACCTTGTTCCTGCCCTGATCGCGGCGGGTCACGAGGTCACCGCCACCACGAGGACGCCCGGCAAGGCCGGGCAGTTGCGCGAGACGGGCGCGGAACCGGTGGTCGTCGACGGACTCGATCGCGAGGCCGTGATCGCGGCGGTGCAGGCCGCGTCGCCGGAGGTGATCGTGCATGAGATGACCGCGCTGGCGGACATGCGGAGCCTGCGCAACGTCGACAGGGTGTTCGCCGCCACGAACGAGCTGCGGACCCGGGGCACCGACAACTTGCTGGCGGCCGCGGCGCGGGCGGGTACCCGCCGGGTCATCGCGCAAAGCAATACCAACATGACCGCTCGTTCCGGCGCCCCGGTGCAGACCGAAGAGGATCCGCTGGATTCGCGGCCGGTCCCGTCGGCGGCGGGGACGGTGGCGGCGGTGAAGCACGTGGAGGAGGCGGTGCCGCGCGCGGTCCCGGAGGGGATCGTGCTGCGCTACGGCAACTTCTACGGGCCGGGCGCATCCGATTTCCTGGTGGAGATGGTCCGCAAGCGGCAGTTCCCGCTGATCGGCGGCGGGGCCGGGATCTGGTCGTTCATTGAGATCGCCGACGCGGCGGCCGCGACGGTCGCGGCGGTCGGCTGCGGCGCGCCCGGCGTCTACAACATCGTGGACAGCGACCCGGCGCCGGTCGCGGAGTGGCTGCCGTACCTGGCCAAGGTCGCAGGCGCGAAGCCGCCGCTGCGCCTGCCCGTCTGGCTGGGCCGGCTGCTCGCCGGGGACTTCGTCGTGTCCCAGATGACCGAGGCGCGCGGGTCGTCGAACGAGAAGGCAAAGAAGGAGCTCGGCTTCGAGCCGCGCTACGCGAGCTGGCGGGAGGGATTCCGTGCCTGGGTCAGCGGATGAGTCGGCGGCGGAGTACCGGCCGCTGCTGTTCTCCATCGCCTACGGGATGACAGGGTCGGTGGGCGACGCCGAGGACCTCGTGCAGGACGCGTTCCTCGGCATGACCCGGGCGCGACAGGCGGGAACCACTATCGCCGATCCAAAGGCGTACCTGACCACGGCGGTGACGCGGCTGGGCATCAACTACCTGAAGTCGGCGCGGGTGCGGAGGGAGACGTACGTGGGGGACTGGCTGCCCGAGCCGATCGTCGTGCCCGCCGACGGCCCCGGGCCCGCCGAGCACGCCGAGCTGGCCGACTCGCTGTCCATGGCGTTCCTCGTGATGCTGGAGGAACTCTCGCCGGTGGAGCGCGCGGTGTTCATGCTCCGCGAGGTCTTCGGGTACCGCTACCCGGCTGTGGCCAGGATCACCGGCAAGACCGAGGTGAACTGCCGCCAGATCTTCGCCCGCGCCAGGCAGCGCATCTCCGCCGGGGCGCAGACGCACACCGAGCCACCGGTGGGTCGGGGGGAGCGGCGTGCCGAGGGCGAGGAACTCGCCCGCAGGTTCTTCGAGGCCGCCGGGGGCGGCGACATGGAGGCGCTGCTCGACATGCTCGCGCCGGACGTGGTGTTCCACGGGGACGGCGGCGGCAAGGCGCAGGCGATCGCGAGGCCGCTGGCCGGACGGGAGCGCGTCGTGCGGCTGATCGCCGGCATATTCCGCCGCGGCCGGTTCGAAGGCACCTCGCTGCGGCTGGCCTGGGTCAACGGCCAGCCGGGTGCCGTGCTGTACGACGCCGAGGGGCGCGTGGTCACCGTGGTCGAGCTCGAGATCGCCGACGGGGTGGTCCAGGCGCTGCACGCCGTCGTCAACCCCGACAAGCTCGGTCACCTTGGGCCGGTGTCCGATCTGGCGCGGCGGCCGAGGAAGGAATAGCCCTTCGCGCTCGCCTAACCACCCGAAGTCGCGGACAAGCAGGCGCAAGATAGTTGATCGCTCGGCTAGCTGCGGTCGTCCCAGTGCAGCACGATGCGCCCCCGGATGCCGGGTATCGGCAGCGTCTGCACCTCCGCAGCGACCGCGTCGCGTTCTGCGGGCGATAGCCGCCGCCACGGCTGCACCGTCATCGTCGTGTCCGCGCGGCGCCAGGTCCCGGCCACTTCGCCCTTTATGAGCAGACCACCGGGCCAGACGCGCGGGGTCCACAGCGCGGCGCGGCGATCCGCGTCCGGGACGAGGAGCTCGCGGTCGGTTCCCTGCAGCAGCAGATAGGCGTCGCCGCTCGGCAGCAGCCGCGCCGGGGCCGCCGGGGCCGGGGCCTTGCGGCAGACCGCCTCGTCTCGGGTGAGGATCGACGCCTCGCCGATCGGGGTCCGCACCGTCGTCAGCGACCCGCGGAGTGCCTGGAACGCCGGCACGGCGTGCCGCATGCCGAGCCCCGCCCACCGGCCAAAGGACTCGGGCGTGGCCGGGCCGTAGATGTGCAGGTACCGGCGCGCGAGCTCGAGGCGAGCATCGCCGGAGTCGACCTCGGGCGGCGGAACGGTCCACACCGTGGACGACCGCGCGGCATCCCACCGGATCAGGACCGTGCCGGTCGCTGCCGCGTACCTGAGGCTGTTCGGGTGCACGCCGAGCCCGCGCCCCGCCTCCGCGTAGGTCATCCGCGTGCCGCCGAGGAACGCGGCCAGGCGGGCGGCGAGATCCTGGGCCCTTTTCCGGCCTCGAGGCGGCAACGCGGCCATGATCCCGAGCGTGAAGACGGCCAGGTCCCGCTGTCCTGCAGTCCTGCCCAGGCCGCACGCCGAAGCGAGGATCGCCCGGCCGGGAGGCGCTCGTCCAGCGCACCGGTGTGCCGCCGGAACGCCAGGATCTGCTGCCGCGTGAGGTCGAGCCGAGCGGTTGTCACGCCGACGACCGTACTGCGCCGCAGACCCCTCCGTGCGGGATGGGTGTCGCGGTAACAGCACCAGATCCGAACAGTGGCCAGGCTCGCGCGGCGGCGGTATTTTGAACCGGCCGGGGACGGGGCTCGTTCCCCTCAGGGAGACGGAGGGTGTCGCGCGAGGAGCTGTGGCGAGGAGCTGTGTTGTCCCAGGTAGATATCGGAACCGCCAGTGATCGCCTGCAGCTCGCCGCTGCAGTCGGGCAGGAGGGGACCCGGGCCGCGTGGTGGCGGCGCTTGTGCCTGTCCTCGTTTGCCGTGGCCGGGGTGACGGCTCTCATCCTGTGGGTGGCCATCTCCGATCTGGTCAAGCAGGGCCGGCTGGAGACGGTGCTCTCCGCGGGCCGGGCCGAGCTCGCCGCCCCGCTGCTGATCGTGCTGGTCGTGGTGACCGGGATCTGCGAGCGGATCTGGCCGGCCGAGCGCCGGCCGGTCCTGGCCCGCGGCCACGTTCAGGACGCCGGCTTCCTGGCCTTGCACGCGCTCGTGGTGATCCCGCTGATGACGTTGCTCAGCGTCGGGGCCGCCGTGCTGATCAGCAGCCACGCCAGCTGGATCGAGCTGCGGCCGGTGCAGAGCTGGCCGGGCTGGCTGCTCATGCCGGTCACGGTGGTGGCGATGGACTTTGCCAACTGGCTGGCTCACTACGCCGATCACCGGCTCGATCTGCTGTGGCGCTTTCACGCCCTGCACCACAGCCAGGAGGAGCTGAGCGTGCTCACGTCCTTCCGCGCGCACCCGCTCATGCACACAACGGGGTTCCTGCTGGCCGCCGTTCCGGTCGCGATCCTGATGCCGACCCGCGCGATCGCCCCGGTGGTGATCACGATCTACGTATGCATCGGCACCCTGCAGCACGCCAACCTGCGCTGGACCTTCGGCCCGGTCGGGCGGGTGGTGGTGAGCCCCGCCTACCACCGGCTGCACCACGCGCCCGACACCCAGGATGCCAACCTTGGCGTCGCGTTCACGATCTGGGACGTGCTCGCCGGGCGCGCGAAGTTCCCCGCCCGCAGTGACGCCGTGGGACGCACCGGCCTCGACGGCCGGCCGGTGCCGGTCGAGCAGGACGGCGCGACGGCCCCGGCCCTGCTGCTGATGGCCGGCCAGCTCATCGAGCCATTCCAGGCCCAGCGCTGATCAGGGTACTTACTCGGGCTGCAGCACGGCCATCAGGATGAAGTCCTTCCGGCCATCCGGGTAAAGCTCGACCTCGCGGCGGGTCCCTTCCTGGCGAAACCCCTACGCCCGGTAGCAGCGAATGGTTTAAGCAACTGTGCCGTAGCAGGCAACGTTTGCCTCGATGGCACCGCTCCAGTTCGCGGGCCTAGGCTTGCTGGGTGCCGTTTCCTGATGAGCTGGCACGCGGTCTTGCCGTAGTGGTTTATGACCGCCGCTGGCCCGGCGAGTTCGCCGTCCTTGCTAGGAGGGTCCAAGATGCGCTCGGGCCGGCGGCGGTCCGGGTGAGCCACGTGGGATCCACATCTGTGCCGGGGCTGGCGGCCAAGGACTGCATCGATGTCCAGGTGGAAGCTCGGGCTCTCGATGAGGACCTGATCACCGGGTGCTTCGGCACGATCGGTTTCCGGCTGCGGCCCGAGCCCTGGAATCGCGCGGAGCCTACCCCCGGTGGCCCGTGCCCGAAGCTGGTCTTCGCCCCGCCGGAGGGCGAGCGCGCGAGCAACATCCACGTGGTGGAGGCCGCGAGCGAGGCGGCGCGGCGCAAGCTGTTGTTCCGGGACTTCCTGCGGGCGAACGACACGGCCCGGGATGCCTGGGGCGACTTCAAGCAGCGCCTGGCCGCGATGGCTGGCGACATCTACCAGTACGGCCAGGCCAAGGCCGGACCGACGGAGATCTTGCTGATCGCGGCTGAGAGCTGGGCACGCCAGACCCAGTGGGCAACTGCGTGATGATCACGGTGCCGCGTCAGGCGATGCTGGCCCGGGCGACGACCCGGCGGAGCCGTTCGTCGTAGGAGGCTATACTTGTGGGATCAAAGAAGGCCGAAGATCTCACGCGAACTCTAAAAGTTCGCGGTGGCCCATTGAAAGTAAGAACGTACACCGATCTCATAAGCGATACAGAGCGGCGCTATAGCAATTATCTCAAGGTGCTCGATGCCGATAACTAACCGAGCTTCTCGGATTTGCTGTCCGTCTCTTAGCTTGAGATTTAACC
>Ga0209333_1000249_pt1 | contig 29644 bp, 21 predicted proteins | sample BlaSpr_A8_OM2_O3_FD_187982 | JGI IMG/M metagenome (GOLD analysis project Ga0209333, IMG submission 187982) | Forest soil microbial communities from Thunder Bay, Ontario, Canada - Black Spruce, Ontario site 2_A8_OM2_O3 (SPAdes) (version 2) | ecosystem: Environmental > Terrestrial > Soil > Boreal... | reverse complement strand
CATCCGGCGGCGGGGATGTGGCAGATTGGTTTCGTGGCCAGCGAAGGCTTTCGCGAAATCCGCCGCCTGGCCGGCGAGCCGGTTTTCCCAGCGCAGCGATGCCGAGTTCCCGAGCCACACCGGGCACGATGGCTTCGATCGAAAGGTGGAAGGAGAGACAATCCGCAGCCGTTGGCCGCGGCGCGGCGTCGAGCGGCCACAAAGTCCCCTGTTCAAGGTACCCGTCGGGCCCCTCCTCGGCCAGGATACGGCAAGCGAGGGCCCATAAAACGCCCTGGCCCGTGACCGCGCCCAGCGGGGTTGGAGTGTCGTACCAGAAAGGTGCGAACCACGGCGCCGCCGCCCGCAGATTGCGCTTTCCGAGCCAGGTTTGAGCTTCGACGACACGCGCCAACATCGACGGGAGCGGGTCGCGGTGCGGCAAGCGGCGGCGAAGCTCGATGCCGAGCCAGCCCAGGACCCGAATCAACGCGCGGCGCCACCACGGCTCGGGCGGCGATGCATCGACCCACGTGAATTCGAGCAGCGGCGGGATGTTCGAAGGCCAGAGGTCACGCATTTCCTTCGCGGCGATCAGGCCCCAGAGACCCTGCGAATTGGTGCCCTCGCGCCGCCAGATGGCGGCGGCGCGGGCGACCTGTGGAATCGGCCCCCAATCGAGGGCAAGCCCGGCCCGCGACGGGGACCCGACGCGTCTTAAACGAATACCCATTGGTTTGCTTTGGCCTTCTTCTCCAACTCTTCGAGCGCTTCGAGCGCAGCGCCCGAGTACAGCGCGCGGCCGCGTCCCATCTTTACGGTTTCGCCGAGCAGCAGCCCGTCGAACTTGTTCTGGGCCGGCCCATTCCGATCCGCCTGGTCCCGCTTATAAGCCTCGAAGAGCGCCTCGGTCACCGCATATTCGATCTCCGCCCCGGTCATATTCTGCGAGGCGCTCCCAGAGGCAAGAACGGAGACCAGCCTGTCCCCTGGGTTCTCGCCGTCGATTTTGTAATCGTTCGGAAGCTTAAAGCTCTTCCGGAGGTCCTCGATATGGGAATCAGCGACGCGCAGATATCCGCTCGTGAGGTGCGGGCGAACGTAGATCTCGAAGATTTCGCGTCGCGCCTCCGCTGAGGGCAGCCCGATCCAGAAGATCTCGTCAAAACGGCCTTTCCGCCCGAATTCGGGGAACGGACCTAAAACGCGGTCGAAATTGTTCGCAGTGACGACAACAAAGATATCATCCTGTTTCTCGGCGAGCCAGGTCAGAATATGGCCGAAGACCCGCGCCGAGACGCCGTTATCGCCGGCACCGCCTTCGGCGCCAGCAAACGCCTTATCGATTTCGTCGATCCAAAGCACCAGTGGCGCCAAGCCCTCCGCCAGCCGCAGCGCGTCGCGAGCGCGCTGCTCGGATTCCCCAACGAACGAGCCGAATAGGGAGCCGATGTCGAGCCGCAGCAGCGCCAGGTTGAGAGTCTGGGCCAACAGGCAGGCCGAACGCGACTTGCCCGCGCCGGACGCCCCGACGAGCATGCAGCCCTTCGGGGCGCGCAGGAAGTATGTCTCTCGCACTTGTGTGCTCGTCGCGGCGCCCCGCCGCACGGCCATCCATTCCTTCAGCGCGCGCATGCCGCCGAGTTGGAACTCGATGCGTGGCGTGTACTCGAGTGCGGGGCTCTTGATCGTGTCGGCCTTGAGCTGCTCAATCTGCCGGATGTGTTTGGGACGCAAGGTCCGGTCCGCGACCCAGATCATGTTCAGCCCCTGCTTGTACGCAGCGAGCGTGAGGCCGCGGCCGGCGGCGGCGATCAACTCGGCGAGGCGCTGCTTGTATGCGTCGTCACTTGCCTCGACACCCGTGATTTCCGCCTTCTCGGCGGCCGATATCGGTGACGGAAAAACAAGGTCTCTCTCCTTGTCTTCCCCGATCATGCTCTTGAGCACCTCATGGAGTTCTTTCGTCTCGGGGAACGGCAGGTCGATTGTGACCACCTCGTGATTCAATTCGATTGAGCGGTTGACGACCGTAGGCGCCACGACGATGATCGTCTGATATGCACCGCTCCGCCCTTTGTTCGCCTCGTAGTACTGCCGGAGGGCCTCGGCGGTATTGCGGAGGGGCCGCACCATCGGCCCTACGTTCCCGTTCACATCCGACCCGAGATACGGATGAAGATCGAAGAAAACGACGATTCCCCGCTCCAACTCCGGGTGCATCCCCTCTTGCGCCTTCTCGATGCGCTGTAGGGCCTCATAGGCCTCCGCAGCCTGCCCTCCCGCAGGCGCGACCGGCCGCGCATGCGCGCCCAGCCCGGGCGCATGCAACCAAAGCCCCGTGTCGGAGGCTTCGTCCGGGAGTCCTTCGAAGCGCTCCAGGCCCTGCCCTTCGGACCACCGCCAGAGGTGCTTCCCAACGTCTTTCCGGCGCAGGCGATTGAGCACGCGCGCGGTGCAGTCGAGCGCGCGGCGCTCCTCGGGGGAAACGATATAGATGACCGGGTGCCCGGACTCCATCAGGAGCCGCAGCCGATCCATAGTTTCTTCAAAAGTCATTCGCGGCATAGGCGGATTCTCGACTAACGCAACTGTCTTCTCCAAAATTCTTGTGTCTCGACGGGCTCCCGACTGGCATGCAATTGCAGCGTCCCGTTGACCCAGTGCTCAATGTCCGCCGGAGTCGCCAGGGAGACGGTCAATGCGGCCAAGTGCCCAGATTCCAAGTCCCGCCCGAATGCGTCGGCCATGGCGACCGCGTCCGGGCTGTGCAGCTTCTGCAGTCTCTCGCGGTGAGGGTTCGTATGGGCCGCGATCTCTTCTACAAAAGCTGTGGTGCGGGCCAGCGATTTCAGTCCGTGTCGACGGAAGGCCGCGGCGAAAACGGCGGCCCGATATTCGTCGTCGGCCATAGTGAAGGGATGATCGAGCTGGATGCGCAACTGCATCCGCCGCAGCCATTGGGGCTCCAGGTCCACCCCGCGGTTCGCCGTCACGACCAGCGTCAACGATGGCGGCATATTGTCGATCCAATGGAGGAACACGGTCGACATCCGGGCAAGAGTGGCATCGCCCTGAGGAGCGCCCTTGAAGATCCGGTCCGCGTCGTCCAGCAGCACCACCGCGCCGGCAACGCTGGACGCAGCCGCTAGGGTCTTGCGCAGTTGCGATTCCGATGCGCCGAGATCGCGCTGCAGGCACTGCCCGGCTTCCAGGCGCAGGACCGGGCGCTCGAGCCGGCGCCCAAGACTCAGCGCGAACGTGGTTTTCCCGTAGCCGGGGGCACCTTCGACAAAGACGCGGCGCGGCGCGGCGGTGCCGCCGGCGTCTCGCACGATGGACGTCATGGCGCGCGTCCACTCGTCGATGCGGGATCGTAGCAGGCGCGGTAATCCGACCGATTCCATCTCCGGCAGACGCGATACCCGGACGAAGGTGAGCGGTCCGGAGTCGCGGAACCGCTCCTCGCGCTGCTCGTCCCAGACCTCCGCCACCCTGCGGTCGATCCTGCCGAATCGTAGCGCGGCTTCGTGCATGGCATACGAGAGCTCGCGCTTGGTGCATGGGAACATAAGCTTGGAAACTTCGCCAGCTTCCTTTTCGCTGACTTCCGGAACGCCGAGCGTGGCGGGCGCGGCGAGGACGAGATCGAAGATCTCGGCGCCCATCAAGGGAGGCACGACCATCCAGTGGAACGTCGGAGCGAGCTCGGCGTCAATCGAAAGGTACGCGTCGGCCAGTATCACGGCGGGTCCTGGATACACTGCGGACTCTTCCCCATCGACCACCACTGTTACGGGCGCCGAATACTCGTCCTGGCAGAGCCGCAGCAGGCGCCGGATCGCAATCTGATGGCGTGGCGAACCGGCATCCCACCACGCGTTGCCGAGCGCCAGAAGGACGGGAGGAAACTCGCCCGCTTCGCGTGTACCGAAGAAGTAGCGGAGGGCATCCGTCAGGAGCGCGTTCCCGTTGTAGGCGATTACCTGCTCCCGGCTGGGCGCCGGCGGATCGGGCAACCCCAGCGCGCGGCTTTCCCCGATGGCGGCCCGGTGAACCTCGGGATCCTCACGCCATCGGGCAATGCGGAAGCTATCCGAGCGCCGCACGACTCCGATGTCTTCCTGCATGAGAAAGATGTCGCATCCGCGGAACTTCAGTGCGTCCAGCGCCCCGATGAGATCCTGGCTCGACTGCGCCCAGACGGCGAACAATCTCTGCCCGGCGCAGAGCCGGGTCCACAGATCGGCCTCGAAAATGCGCAGGAAGCGGCCGTCGAACTCGCCCGCTACGAGTAGCCGCAGAAAGACCTGGTCCGCGGGCGGGCGCAGCCGGGGATCGGGGACGAGGCAGTCCCGCACAATCCTGTCGAGCGCTTCCGGAACATCGGGGCCGAATTGCTGCCGGATCGACGGCCGCCGCCGCCGGCCGTCAAACGGCGCCACGCCGGTAGCCAGCTCGAACAGGATGACGCCGAGACCCCAACAGTCGACTTTCAACTCGTCGGCGGGATCCTGCTGCGTCCGCTCCTCGGGAGCGCCATAGCGCCGCTCCGTGCAGCGGCCGGGACTTGTGTGGCGAAGCCACGAGTTCTTGACAAAGACTTCGGCGCGGATCTCCGTATGGCCTTGGGGCTGTTCGGGCGTATCCGCAGGAACACGAAATGCGATGCCGCCGGGCGCCAGATTGCCGTGCCGGATGCCGCGCTTGTGGAGTTCGGCGAGGAGTCCAGCCACATTCGCTCCGAGCCCCATGATATTCATGAGATTCTCGCGCGACTGCCGCGGCAGAGGCAGCGTGCGCAGCGTTCGCCATCGATCCGGGGATTCCTCCATTGGACGGTCGTAGACAAGGACAAGAACCTCGCGCGAGACCTCACCAATCTGCCTTTCGCAGAATTCGCGGCGATGGGGAATGAGGTGGCGGTCGCTAAGACCCGCTCGGGTCAGCGTCTCGATGGCGGCGTCGAGTTCGGGCGCCATCTCGGCGGTTTGCCACTCGTCGGTAAGCACCTCGACGAAGTGATTGCTCGTCTCACTGGTCGCCCAGAAAGTGCGCGAGTAGGCTTCCGTCCAGAGCTGCGGACCGAGAGTGTAGGGGCCCAGGCGGTCGCCGATGGCGATGCCGGAGATGAGCCCGCCGGCGGGTTCCTGGCGAATTTCGGGCCGGGGAGGCGGCGGAGGCCCTGTGACCGCGGCTGGTATAGAGGGGACGGGCGGGGGCGCCGCCGGCGCCGGAGTTGCCGCCACACTGGCTGCCTGCGGCGCCGGTACTGGCGCGTCCACGGGCTCGCTGCCAAGGGTGTAGATCTGGAACAGGCTGGCAACCAAAGGAAAGCCCATGTCGCGCTTCGTTTGGTAGAGATGGTGGACCGCTGCATCGGGCTGTTTAGCCCAGCGGGAGAGAAAGTCGGTGGTGAGATGGCAGATCGTGTTCCCGAGGATGGTCTTGTCCGGCCCGATCACGTTCATCCATGCGCCGACGAAGAAACGGACGCCCCGTCTTAAGAAGGACTCCGGGAAACAGCGATCGCCTCCTCCCGTTCGATCGCCCCAAGAGCCCGCGCAGCAGCCCGCGAATATTAGCTCCGGCACGGTCTCCGGGGTGGATCCCATGGCGCCGGCGATTTCGACCATCGTTAACCGGGACCTCGGGGAAAGCCGCCACCCGGAAGGCATTCCGTTTCCGGGCGGGTCCATGTGTCCCAGGAACAGCACCACGCGGTGCCCCAGAATGGCTTTCAGATAGGACTGGCGGGTCTCTGACCGGTCGAGCGTCGCCCCTGGGAAAAACTGAACGCGAAATTCGGGCGATAGTTTTTCGCGGCATTGCCGAGCCCATTCCGCAAAAGGAAAATTGGGATCGTCGCTCTGGTGGACGATTGCCACGGACATGTCCTCCGGGCACCGTATGGCGGGCGTTTCGAGCGAAAGCACGCGGTAACAAGCCACGATCTTATCCAACCAGGTCACACCGACCTTCGGGTCCTGGATTGAAATCATTTCCGGGAGCAGCAGCCAGCTTTCGCCTTGCATTGTGAGACGGAGGCTCGCCGGGGTGGCCTTCGGCACCGTCCTCTCCGGCGTCCCGAGTTGAGGAGACATCGTTCCGGCGAGTCCAGCGGGAAAGAGACCGCCTTGCTCCAAAGCGGTACGCATTGCCGCTTCGAAGGCGCCCCGAGTGAGCGTGAGCTGCTGCAATGGAGCCGTGATGTCGGAGTCGCGCCAGGAACCTCCCGCCATGGAGACCTCGAATTGGTCCCGATTCGGTCCTTTCGGCCCAAGGAAACTGACATGAGCGGCGCCAGCCATTCGATTCTCAAGCCTCTTGCGAGAAAGGTATCTCCACTGCGTATTCGCCAGGCCCGGCGGGAGACTCCCACTCGAATCCGGCGAAGTAACTCTGTTCCGACGGCGCCACCTCCTCCAACTCGGCCGTCCCGCCTGGCAAAATCTGGTATGTTGCCGCAGCGCCGGATTCCCCGAGGTGGAGAGCCACCCACAGCTTGACGTCCGGCCGCTCGTCCGCCTCGAAGCGAATTCTCCACAACCGGTTTTCACCCAGCGGCGGCGGGGGCGTCACCAACACCCTCACCTCGATGCCCAGACCCGGCGGCATTATCGCCACCGAGATTGGCGGTGCCGGTTGCCCTAAGTGGACAGCCGCAGTCTGAAAAGCCGGTAGCTGCAAGAGGTGCCATTCGCCGACAGGTGTGCCTTGCTGTTGGCCCTCTCGGAGGGGCGATCGGTCCTTGGCCCAGACCCAGGCCGTTCGCTCGCGATTCAGAATTAGGCGGTCGCCGGGCGGGGGTTCGTAGGGCAAGTCGTCCGGCTCGTCCTGCCCATACAAGCGCACAACCTCGCTAAAGGGTCCCGGCTGGTCCACTCGGCCCCGAGTATCCTCGCCGCCCGGACGTGGCTCGGGCCACTTCGAAGGCGGATCGGGAAGCCGAATGTCCGTCCTTCGCTGCAATTCCAGCGCGCCTTGGCACTCGTCGCAGAATTCAACATGCCCTTGCACATCGGGCATCAGCTCGGCGGCCTCTTCGGGCGACAGGACAGCGAATTCCACGATGCAATCGCGCACTTCCGCGCAGCTCAGCGGAGGGTCCGACGCCAGAATGCTCCGCGCCGTATTCCGCCACAACTCCGGCTCGCGTTTCACGTTTTCCTCGATGACCCGCCGGGCCACGTCGACGTCGCGCTTGATCAATGCGCGTAGCAGTTCGCCCCGCGCGTTGTACCTTGTTGGTTCCATATTTTCCCTCTTCATCCAGTTACACCAAGCCCCAGAAGTCGTGCAGGCTGCCGTCGGGCGGTGGCGATTTTTCCAGCAGGTAATTTTTCAGGATCCAGGCGGCCGCCAGGCATTCCCGGTCCTTGCCGGACCTCTGTTTCCAACGCCAGAGCGGCGCGCACGGCCCGAAGTCGTACGACCGGCAGGCCTTGACAAAATCCGCCGGCAGATCCGGGTAGTCCAAACGCGTCAGCCCGAGATTACCGCCATTCTCCAGCAGGTGAAGGGTGGCGGCGCCGAGAATGGCCGGCCGGCACGCCAGCGCCCGAATCAACGGCGCTTTCACGCTGTCATACGACGCGAGAAAGTCCGGATCGTCCGCCGGCGCTTGGAGGCGGCCCGCTACGCCGCCCGCATCCCAACCGTTTCGCCAGTTCTCCACGTACCAGCAGGCAGCCACCCACCGGCCACGCGGCCCGCCAGGGAGGTAATTCCAGGCATCGATGCGCTCGCCGAAATGGTAGATCTTGGCGGCCAGGATTCGCTGGGCGTAGTGGGGCAGACCCTTTAGGCGTGGGATGGCGGCCGCCGCGTCCTCGACCGTTCGCGCCATGCCAATAACGTAGTGGACGAATGCTGCCAACAACAAAGACTCGCCCCGCGCGGCACGGACCAGAGCAGCGAGTTTACGGACCGTACCTCCCTGGTTCGCGTGATAGCGGCGATGGTGGGTCAGGTAATCGATCAGTTCCTGATCCGTGGCGTCCGGGTTCTTGCGGAGGAAAAGCACCGCAAGGATCCGCGATAGCAATCGGAATCGCGCCCCTGCATCGATTGGAGGCAGGCCCTCACAGAGCGCCTCCCACTCAGCGTTCACTGTCGCAGGGTTATCCGTCAAGGACCTGACCAATTCGAAAGCATCGAGGACTTCCGCAGGATCCGGCGACTCGGAAGCCCTAATGCCGGGGAAGAAGACGGGCCCCTGTGGGCCGGCCTGCACTCCCTGGTGGAGCGCGTGTAAGATTGCAAGTCCGCGATTGTAGGCGGCATTCTTCAACCACCCGTCCAGCGGCCCCTCGTAAACATACCCGTCGACCCAGAACCTCTTAATCTCTTCCAGCACGGCGGTATGGAATGCGTCTTCGGCATCTTCGGGCTCAAGACGCAGTCTCACCTTAAGGTACGCGACCACCTTGCGGCCGAACTCGACGAGCCACTTCTCCAACTCGGGGTCCCCAGGTTTGAGGCCCTGCATGTATTCCACATGCCGATCCCAATCGCGGAAGTTGCCGACCACAGACGTGAGCTTGTCATCGTCATAGGTGCGGAAGCGCGGCAGGGCGCCGCGGACAAATTTCTCGAAGCGCCCTCGCAAATGATGCTCGTGCGTCGCCCCTCCGGCCGGCGCGGCGGCGTCGAACGTCGCCATCACGTGCTCGATGACCGCATCGGCGGAGAGCGATTTCTTCGATAGGTACGCCGCGACGCGGGCGTCCAACTCCTTGGGTTTGGCCCGGAGCGCCCGCACGCTGCCGGGCGCCATGGCAGCCTCGAACGCATCCCCGGCCGCAGCCACCCCGGCCATGGGCAGGGGCCCCCAATTTTCCGGCCGATAAAGGCCCATCGCCTTGCCGGCAGCTTTCAGTACGTGATCGGATGCCATCGACCTCACACTCCCGATGGGCGCGGGCACCGCCCCGCCAACCCGCCCCAATGATAGAAGGGGCCGCCGAAGTCCTGGATTTCAGTGCCACACCTTCGGTTCCCGTGGCCGCACTTCGATCATCAATTCGGCTGAAACGGGCTTCGCTTTCGGGCACCACAGGCATACCGCGTAAATCGTCACCTTACCTTGTGTTTCGGGCGCGCGATACTCCCGTGAGGCGAAATCATTCTCTCCGTTTGGATAGAGGTGGCCGGCGTCAGATCGGAATCGATACCGCACACGCCCCTTCGGGGCGGGCTCCATTTGGACATAAAGAATCGTGGTATCGCCCGGCGCCATCACGCTCGGCCCTTTGAGCGTCAGTTGCGGTGGTCCACAACGGCAGGGGTCGACCGAGCAACAACCGGTCCCCGCCAGCGCGATGGCGAACAGCAATATGCGGCTCACCGCCTTACCTCCACACGCAGGGTCTTCGGCTGGCCAATCGATTTCCCGTGCCGCCACAGGCCAACTTCGATCGTAAGCAGTTCATCAGGAGGAAATTCGATCGTGATCTGGGCACCGCCCTGGACGAGCGACACCTCGGCTTCGTCCTTGAGTTCGCCGGTATCATCCCTAAACGTCACCGTCTTTCCCCTGCTGTTGGGCTGTGATCGGAATCTCAGTGACGTCGCTCCATCATTGGCGCGGTCCGATGCCTCCCATAGCACCACGGCTGGGCTGCTATTCACGACGATGCTCTCGGCCAGATCGAGCCGGACATATTCTCCCAGTGCAGATGTTCTCACAGTCGACAACGCCGGAGCAACATTCATCAAGTCCGAGATGGATTTGGCTGTCAGCATACTAGCCGGCAGGCCAGCGCCGATGGCCGCGGCTAAGGCTACTCGCCGCGTCACCGCCCAACCGTCGTAGCCCATTATGAGCCGGATCACGTCTGAGACATTGCGGACCGCACCAGGCGTGTTCATCGGGCCACTAATATCGTTATCGTTGGCAGCCGGGAACCAAAACTGCCGGGCCGCGGCCGCCCGTCGCTTCATTCCGATGGCATAAACCCATCCGACGTCGTGTCCTTTCGCGAGGACGCCGGTCGAACCGGAGGCCATCTTGCTACGGCCACCCACGATATTAGCCCTCCACGCCAAGGGGACTCCCGATTGCGATTTAAGCAAGACATCGCCGATCAACGCCGCGAGAACCGGCAGCCCCAAGCTCTCCCCCTCGACTTGGTAGATCGTGTAGCCGCTGCTTCGCAGGTTCAGCCACGGTCCCTCGATCACAACGCCGATGCACCCCCCCTCGATCTTGTTGCGCACGGCTTCCACAGCACCCGATAGCGCGGCGGCGGCGATGTTCCCGGGAGCGCAAAGAGCGGCTTTCGCGAGGACCGCCTTGCCAGCTCCTCTGATCAGCCAAAAGAACTCGTTCCCGGCGGCGGTCAGCGCGCGCCGGGCGGACTGGTCGGCCGGGCTGTTTACAGCGAACACGGGCAGCTTCAGCGCCCGGCATTGAGGGCAACGTTCTTTGGCGGGAACATGCGGGACGACCGCACCCCGCACCTTCCGGAGCGGACTTACCTCTACACGCTCGCCACGTGGAGCCGTCGGTGACGCTAACGAGAACGGGATGACATGGCAGTAGCGGCGGTCCCATCGGCGGTACTTGTCCAACGACCGCCACTGCTGAAAAGCATTTGCGTAGGCAAGAGCATAACAGGCCAATCGGAACCGGAGCGGATGAAGGAACGGCATCACTTTGTCATCCGGGAAAGGCAGGCTCCTCATCTGCTGCAAGAATGGACGTTCGAGGTCCGGCGCAAGCTTCGAAAGGACTTCTGAAAAACGAAAGGAATTGGGGGATCTCTCATAGCGCCGGATGCTCTCGCCGAAGTCGAATAGGCAATCGACACAACCCAGATCTGCCGCCGATATGCCGCTGCGCTCCTTCTGGGCGTGGAAGCGCGCCTCCCTGTCGAGCAGCTGCCAATGGAGGAGTTTCAAGAACTCGTCGATTGCATTGCTCACCGTCGCGGCCCCAGCCGTCATGGCGACCTCCCGGCGGGCGATGGACCCGCCGCATACTCAACGGCGCGGGCGGCCCGCGAATTTCAGCCCCTCACCCGCGCCTCCCCGGGTCACACAAGTTCGCCATCGAGCGTCTTTTGCGTGTCATACGATTATGTCGCCGTCCGCGTCTTTTGCGCAATGCCAACAACAACCCCGCGATCCCTGAAATACGAAGCCACCCCGCGTTCTTCACTGAACGGGGGACTACTATGAATCCACCGGCGCGGGATCGGGCGGGTCGCCGCCCGGCCGCGCCTACGTGCGGTCTCTAGATGATCCTCTGCGCCATCCCTTGTATCCTTCGCGGAGAATCCTCAAAGGGAGGCGTTTCCCAAAGAGCTAGAAACGTCATCATAAGGTGAAACGATACCAGAGTTCACTAGCCTCCGAATGCCGGTCACGCCGTGTCGTTGCGAATCTTGAATTCCGGATAATACCCGCGATATCCGACCGTCTATCCAATAGCCGTCAATCGATGTTGGTGCGGTCGAGAGGACTTGAACCTCCACACCCTTACGGGTACATGTACCTCAAGCATGCGCGTCTGCCAATTCCACCGCGACCGCTAATCACCTGTTTCCGATCCAACTTGCTAGCACACCTACATCAAAGCTAGTAAGGCTGCCGTTAGCCAAGGAGGCGGATCAGTGCGAGGCGACAATCGCACACAGCTGCGCAGAGCCTAGAATTCCGGATCATGGAGTGACACGCTCGCTGCAAAAGGGTTTTGCAGAGTGCCAGCGTATCGGCTGGCATTCAAGACTGGCTAATCCTCATGGACACAATAACTTGCAGAAGGCCTTGAAAGGCATTACTCCGATTCCTCCGGATATGATCGGCACGAATCTCGCTATGCCATTGAAAAAATGGAGCGGGAGACGGGACTCGAACCCGCGTAACCAACTTAGGAATATGGCATTCGTTTGAATATAGAGAACATCCGCGGCCATTACGGTGCATTCTGACCATATGCAACCACCGAGATTCAACAACTTGCCCGAAAACCCCGCTTAACGGAGTAAACGGAGTAACGAAATCCGTCGTCAACGGCCCTTCGTTCTTCTCCTTCTTTTCACCCTTCCCTGGATCGCCCAACCCGTGCTGTCGCGGCAGCATGTTGAGGCGAACCATTGTCGTCAATTCCTGTACGTCCTGACAGCCCGGCGGCCACCGCCGGCCTTGAGAAAGCCGACCGAATACTTGAGCGCACGGAGTTCACTCCGCTTACCGAGCAGAAACTCCGGAAGCTGGAGGCCGTTGAATGCGTGCGGCTGAAGCGAGATTCCGCCAGCCAGTCCCTGGGCTTCGCCTCCCGGCCCTTTGTTCTTTGTGGCCTGCCGATCAAGAGACCAGCCAATGGTGTCTTGCTGCACGAACGCCGAAACGGACAATTCCTGCTGCAGGTCACCGGTCATCCTACCTATGGGCTGCCGTGGGGCCAGGATCGCTTGGTCCCCCTTTTCCTCGCGACCCTGGCGGTCCGGCGGCAGCGCCGAACTATCACGTTCTCCAGCGCACTTGAAATGTTGGATACTTTCGGCATGCAGCAGGGCGGTTCCCAATACCGCCGGCTGATCGGCGCTTTCCAGCGCATCTTCGGCGCCACCATATTCTTCGGCTCCGATATGCAACTGGAAAAGGCCGCTGTCGTCCACCACGCGCGGTTCAACTTTATGAGCGAGGCGCGCATTTGGTACTCCCGCGATCCCGGTCAGCAGAACCTGCCGGGTGACTGCCAGAACATGTTTGTGTTGAGCGAAGAGTTCTACCGGGAAATCCAGAGCCATCCCATCCCTGCCGACCTGTAGGCGGCCAAGGCCCTATCGTCCTCGCCAGCGGTTCTTGACCTCTACATGTGGCTGTCGTACCGCTGCTTCGCAGCGAGGGGAGAGGAGCGCGTACCGCTGTTTGGAGACTTCGGCCTGGTGAATCAGTTGGGGAGTGCCACTTATACCCGTCCTCGGAAGTTCCGAGAGCGATTGGAACGGTGGTTGGACCTCGCGCGCATGATGTGGCCGGAATGCCCGGCGTTCATCAGTCCGGACGGTCGAGCGATCATCGTCAAGCGCGCGTATGCCATTCGGCCTGCGGGGAGCAACCATGTTTGTGCCTAAGATCGACGACGGGGTGCCTATGCGGCAAACGGCCTTGGCCGAAATTGACCGAGTCGTTTCGGAGCGACTGGGCCGTGCGCGGGTAGCGGGAAATGTGCAACCGGCGGCATTCAATCGGCAGGTGGCGATGTACCTGGCCAAGCGGGTAGGCGGTTGGAGCCTTACGAAGATCGGCAAGTTCTACAACGGCCGGCACCACACAACCGTGTGCCACGCAATTCGGCGAATTGAAGCACTCCGCGAAGTCAACCCTGACGTGGACGGTTTGTTGGCGGTTTTGATTGATCAGATCAATGCGGTTGGGGTCCGCACGCCTAGCCGGCGAGAACGTGTAGTGAGACGGATCGCCATAACGGAGTCGGCTCTACCAATTACAGAGGAGTTCTTGATGATTGTTGCAGACCGCCTCACCGGCCACCTCAAAGTCAGGATTGATGAGATTCTTGCCACACGCCTGTTGGATGCGGGTTCTGGGAGAACGTAAACGCCGCGCCTTGAGCGGGTGCTCTGGGATCTAAGACGGCACGCCGGCAGCGCGAAACGAAAAGTGCTCGCCGGTGCGTATCGAGTTCCCAATATCTGCGGCACGGCCGATCAGAATCCGATTGTCATCTGAACGCATCATGAATGATTCACCGTCGCGGCCGACCAGTCGTCCGCTGTAGTTTTCGCCTGCGACTGTTGTCGCAATGTACGTGTCGTTCCAGTTGAAACTCTCGCGAGAGAGGAACATGATCGCACGCCGCAGGGGTTGAATGCACTCCGTGTCTATGATTTCCTCAAACAGGCGGGTCATCATCCCGAAGTTGCCTCTATTCGCCTCAATGCTCGCCTGAACCATCCGCTCTCTGCTGACCACATCGAAATGCAGTTGGTGGCCTGCCTGGTTTGCGAGGGCATCGACGAAAAGTCTCTGTGTTCTGCCATTCCCTTCACGGAAAGGATGTAGCGCATTGATCTCCGCGAGCAAGCGGGCGCCTTTGCGCGCAAACTCGATTGGCTGGATTCGGCGCAACAGGTTCGAGCGGTGCAGCGAGTCAAATATTCGTTGCGCCTCGTGTTCCAATAGGTGTGGCGGTGTAAACCAGGTGGGTGGTTGCCCCACGCGTTCCGCTCTTCCCAGCATCGTCGTGCGGAATTCCCCAGCCCACGGAAAGACATCCTGAAACACCTGTTGGTGAATCGTCTTCAAATGTGCGGTATCAAAATTACCGAGGACCGGTGTCCTTTGGATCTCGTAAATGCGCTGAGCTGTCTTTGCCGTTTCAAACGCGGCCAGTTGCTCCGCGTTGTGAAGGCCAGGGACGTTTCTAAGGACGTCCGTTCCCGGATACAGGTAAGGGTCCGAAGCGGCGTTCATTCAACTCGTCTATTGTGGCGGCGAGTTCTTCGTCGCCGATTTCTCCGTCCACGTGCCGCTGGAAGATACGCTTCAAATCGTTATCCAAATGCAGGTCTTCGATTCGAAGGTGGGCGATTGTAGCGATTAGTGCTTGCTGTCGCTTCGCCTGCTCTTGTGTGCTTATGGGGGTCGATGTTGTGGCCATGCTCAAGCACCCTACTTTCAACAATTTTAGCACGTCCGAGATCACTGTTGAGAGGGCAGCGTTTGATTTCCATTTCGTCCCCAACCGCTCGGTTGCTAGGCTGCCGGATCAGAATGGCCGGGTCCGCGGCTGCTGGCTTCTCCGCCAGTTGAGGCGAGTGAAAGCGCTCGACTGATGGGTACCGGCGCGGGCGTTAATGCAACCCGCGATTCAGGAGCGCGCAAGCTGTGTGTCCATTGATTTGCTCGCTGGCAGAAATCAGGTCTGGGGGTTTAAGGGCCGGTTCCCACGTCCGCACTTCGGACTGGTGTTGGGCTGGGCTCGACGGTCAATACCCCGACGCTTCGCGCAGTTTTCAGCGACGCACATCAGCCGAGCCCGACAAGCGAGGGGCCAGATGGGTTGTAATTGACTGAAAGGGCGGGACCTAACAGGCTGGCGCGACACCCTCTGGGACATCGTCCCTGCCAACTTTTCGGTGGCAGAAAACGCTAGAATGATGTGGTGTCGGGTGTGCTTGTTCCTGTTTCGCCGAGTCAATACGGGTTCGACTCGCCTTGCCTAGTATGGGGTTGCGAAGTGCGAGTCTTTGAGGACCCTGCATGTTGGCAATCGGAATCCGCGTGGTTTTCGTCGCTGGCCGCACTTGGAGATATTCCCGACGCCGTAGTGATCCCGCTGGAGTTGGTGGCGCCAGGCCGGAACCGACAAGATCTCCTAGGATACGACCTCTTGTGTGTGCTGCGTTGGTCCAGTAGCGAGGCCCTTCGCGGCCGGCCGGTTCTTCTGGCGGCCTGGCAGCCCTTGCAGGACATTCTTCGCAAGAAGCCGGACGTGCTCATCGTGCGACCGGCAATCGAGTTTGCGCGCCTGCCTGAAGCGTCGGTCCGCCTCCCGGATTTCCTGAAGGACGTAGCCGCTGGGCGGATTGAGACCGCAACCTCCGAGGACATCGCCGAGATCTCCGCCGCGGACCGGCAGGCCAGCCGAGTGTCCTACCACGATCTCGCCAACGATTTTTACGCTGCGTATCGGATCAAGAAAGGATACCTCGCCCTTCTGCGCAAGGCCAACCAAACCGGGGTCAGCGAAGCCGAAAGCGAGTTCGCGGCTCTCTCCGGAGTGCGCTACCAGTGGGAAGACAGCGTTGAAGCGAAATTGCAGTCGCCGCTCGTGCGGCGCTTTCAGGCGACCCGCTCCAACCTTCGCGTTCCCCGCTATCCGGTAGTCGAGGAAAGCCTTGAGATCCTGACCTACCACATTCGGCAAGGGCTCCCCGCCGGAACACGGGTCTTGCTGGTGGATGACGAATTTCACAAAGGGTCCGCCGAGGTGCTTCTGCGGGTGCTGTTTGGCCAATCAGATTTCACGAAGCAGCTCAATGATGAGTGGGTCTATTCGGAGCTTACCGAGAAGGGTCCGCAGGATCGCTGGGCGCGATTCGTGTGCGTGCGCAGCGCCGAATTGGCCAGAAACTGGCTCGCCTACTGGGACACGGTCGCCTGGGAGGATACCACTCAGCGCCCATCATGGGAGGTCTGGCTCCGGCGCTGGGAGGAGAAGCTCAGCCCAAGCGCGAAGAGTCGGCAACATCCTCGCGACGCGGAGGATGTGTTTGCTCAGGGTCGGGAGTTCGTCCTCGACCGACACTCGGCGGGACCGCGAATCAAATCAACTCTCGTGCTGCTGGATCTTCGCCTGGAGCCGGTGCAGAACGCTCTGTACTCCATCAAAGACTTCTCCTCCTACGGCCTGCGGCGAACCATCAAGGCCGAAAAATCAGACCTGCCCGTCATCATGTTTACGGCGAGTCGCCAGATCCTGAATTTTGCTGAGATGCTGGATTCGTCGAGCGACATTGACGGGTGGTTCATCAAGGAAGGACCGGACATCCCGGTAGATGATGCGGATGCCAACAGCGCGAATTCTGTCGCCTACCTGTTGGAGCGCCTGCACCTTTATGCGACGCTTCGCGGCTGGTACCGCCCGTCTTTTGCCTGGGACGCCGAGCGAAAACTGGCGTATGCGCGATTGGTCCACTCCAAACAGGCGGGCACCGTGTTCGCAGAAGTAACGCGGTTGTCGGACGGCCTGCTTGAGCAGATTCTGACAGACGGACACGCGGCAAATGAGACCGGCACGTACCTCGGGTATATCCAGGATCGCGTACCATCGACCCCCTTCTCGGTTTCTCAAACCCTGGTCGCACGGCGGGTGGCGTTGGCTGCGTTGTTGTGGACGGCGGATATGACGCCGGCCGGCCCGGAGTGGAACACGGATGCGTTCGTGCATCTCCTGCCGGGCCGTCCGATCAAGAAGGTCGTCAAATGGGTTTACGACAAGCTGAACTTCAACCAGGTGCTCTGGATGCGAAGCTCCGGCGTCCTCTCCCAATTGCTTCGCGAGGAAATCGACTGGCTGGCCCGGGTCGACTGGCCTGTGGACAAGAGAGCCGCGATTCTGGAAGCGCTTGATCGGGAGCGCCAGTTGCTGGATGCCTGACCGGCAGTGGGGTGCGGAGGGGACTTCAGGGCCCCACGCTGAAATTCAGAAGTGTAGATCCGTACCGCGTCGGGACGAGTTCAGCGCCGGCTGCGCGGAAATACTCCAGCCAGAACTGCTCGATCCCGCGAAGCTGGTCGCTCGAAAGGCGCGATCCGCCGCCCGCCCCTGCTCCAGCGATCCATACCCTCACGCCGTTCAGCTTTGGAATTCTTCCAGTCCGCCTGTCTTTTTGGATCATGGCCGAGATCGCGCGCTGGCTGAATGCGGCCCGTGTGAACTCGTAACGCTCCGAGCTTTCGATCATGTCAGAAAAGATCAAGAGGCGGCGATCGGGAATGTCCCTCATTTCTTCGCCGTTGAAAATGCGGCTGGTCACCTCAATCGCATCGAGAATCCGCGTCATCGGCGTCGTCGGCGTGTCTGAAAGCAGCCGGGAGAGTTCCTGCCCTGCGCTGTCTTTCGCCTTCTTGAGACTTTCCTCCATGGTGAATTCGTTCTTGTCGATAACGGACATCTTCGCGACGTCGATGCGAACCGGGAAGACCGTGTCGGCTAGAGGTGTCGCTCGGATAGCATCGGCGCGGATGACCGCACCATGGGGCACCAGTTGGTCGATGACATCCAGGAGTTCCTTCTGGTATCGCTGTTTCAGCACGTCCTGGTCGGTGCTGGCCGAAATGTCCAGGAGTGCAACTACTCCAAACTGCGGCGTTGTAGAAACTGCATGCTTAACGAGCTGACAGCCGGTCAGCGCCAGCACTCCTGCGACGGTCGGGATGAACGATTTCAGTTTCACAAAGCCTCCTTATGTATGTCCCTAAACGTTCGCCATTGCGGATTCATGCTCGTCTGCGAGATCTGTCTCGGCAGTTGCAGCCCCGGCGCTGCCCACTGAGCGGACCTCGACCGATCCTGAGTCACGGTAGTCGAGGTATTCCGACTGGAGGGCGCGCGGAAGGTTGATGTGCATGGCCTGCCGCGCCGCCTCCGTCAGAACGCAATCATTGTCCCGGCTCTTGCGGTCATTCCTTGTGCGCAGGTTGGCATCGCCGTAAACGTGAACCAGTTGCCAGAATCCATCCAGAGCTTGCCGGGCCCGGGTCACGTACTTGCGGTGCAGGTTCATTCGCGCGGCGCGCACGACCCGGAGTGCCTTCTTGGTTCTCTTCAATTCCTTCGTTACCCGCTCGACGATGCGGCGCGTCCCCGCGAGTTCTTCCGCACCCACCAGGTGACTGAACCAGGAGATGTAAAACGCCACCGCGAACATCAGCAGGTTGATCGATAGGAACGCGAAGTAGGCGATCTTTTCTCCTTCCGGGGTGACGAGTTGCCGCACGTGCAGGTAGTACAGCCGAAGCGACGCCATGACGAAGACCGTCATTACCGGCAGGGACATCACCACGATGAACATTACGGACGAGGTCCGATCATTAAACGCTTTCCGCCGCAGGTGGATACCGGCAGCATGGGCAGCCCAGAGGATCAGCACGCCGATCCCGGCGGAGATCAGGTAGTTAAACATTTGGCCTTCCTTGAGCACCTGGAAGACGGTTCCGTTCAGAGGGACCTCGCAGAGCAGAAGGAAAATGATCATGACCCAGTACGCCACCACGCGATATTCCGCCGTCGAGGCCGGGACTCCGGGATTCACCGAAGAGAATCTCTCGATGGCGTCGGCCTTCGCCCGCTCGGCCAGTTCTGCTTCCTGGTGGAGACCTCTCTCGGTTGCCACCAGTTGCTGGAGCTTGTCATCAAGAGGGGTATCCTCGCGAACCAGGCGGTGGATGAGGTCGCCGATTTCGAGGTCGGTCGCCTCATGCAACTGACGAAGGTAGGGAGTGGGCTCCGGGGTTTCCCAGCGCGGCATCGGAGGGTCGAGGCGTGCGTCGAGCCGACCGTGCAGATGGGCGCCTAGCCTTGAGTACGGATTCCAGAACCATTTGCGGACGCTGCTGAGACTCATTGAAGTAACCCCCTCTGCAACTTTACAGCGAAACACATCCCTTTTTTGTTTTCGGCATTTCACGCAATCGCGTTCCGAAGGGAGTGCTGTCCTCGTGCGAGATCAGGCCAGCAGACTACCCGGAGGATTGTGGCGAAGGGGCCCGCCACGATTGAATCGGGCGCGCGGACGACGAGCAAGTCCTGCGGGTCCGCGTAAATCTACTGTTTCGACAGTAACACTGGTTGTTGGCGACTTAGTTTTTCGCGACTTTTCGAAGCGAACTCTTCAAGTCCTCGGCCTTCGTGATTAATTGCTGGTACTCCTGACGATCCGCCATACAGTTCTGAAAATCACGGGATGTAGCGGCTCGCGACGTCACCTTCGTCCACGTCCCAGATGCCAAGCGGTCTTGCGGAGAAAGCCGAAATCGGCCGCTTTTATTCGCAGCTACCTGCTTAGGCTGTGGCTCCACCCGTGGGAGAGTGAGCCATGCCACCAAGTCACTTATCGCGTTGAAGACGTCATCATTGGAAGGTCCCCTCACTTTGGTTTTACTTGCTGAGGCAAAAACGTTAGTTTGGTCAATCATGCGCACGTGGGACCACTCATTCCGCTGGGAAAAGAGGCGGAAGGCCCACCAGTCTTGCCTGAAGAATACGAAGCAATCGTCCTTCGCGTCTTTTCTTCCTCCAACAGTCCCAGCCTTCCGAAACTCGTCGGGCACCGCACCGCCTTCGGTGAAGCCATGAATCAACTCGATAACCTTTCCGATCTGATTGAACACTCCTGCGCGAAGTAGATAGGGCGTCGGCGCGGCTGGCTCCCCGACATTGCGATGCTCCAAGCGCAACGCGATTCGTAACGACTCTAACATCGGCCGGAGGAGTTCGATCACCGCGACCTTAGTACCCTTACCTGGGGGTTGGGATGTAATAGCGCCGATAATTCTACGGTCAATTCGGTTAATTTGCCGACCGTCAGCGCGGACCGGAGCTGGCCAAACGATGCCTTTCTCCCACCACCACGTTTCACTGGCTGTCTCAATGTTTGACAGTTCCATCCACAGCCGCTGCAACCAACGATAGTCTGGACCCAACAGGTGTTCGATTTTCCCCGCAAGAGAAATGACATCGGCGTGACGGCTGCCGAGACCCCTGTGCTCTCCGAGTCCGGGCTTCATCCAATACTCGTCTATATTGTAAGAGTTTCCGATTGAAAGCGTCTCAGCTTTGTTGGAGGCGGTGAACAGAAGAACGGGAAGAAATGGATCTGAAGCGCGAAGAATGCTAGCGAGTTGCATCCCCGTGGACAACGCCGGAGGTGTCGCGAATTCTGCCGATCCACCCAGGCGAAGGTCCAAGATAACAAAGTCTGGTTTCTGATCACGAACTTCAGCACTGATGGCGTGAAGGAGGTTCTCTGGACTCGTCTTTGAGATCAAAACTTCTCGTAAGGACCGGATCTTCGCTGGGTCAGGCCTCCAGATTGAGCAGTTTCCGTGTTCGTTGGGTCCGTTGACCAGCAGTTTTAAAAACTGAGCCCATCCATTTTCTGCTTCATCGTCGACAAGAGCGATTCGTCTTTCTTTGCAGCTGACGGGTAGACTCTCTATGGTCTTCTTGTGTGCCGCACCGATCATCCTTGGGCGCTCCCCTTCGAGCCATCTGGCCTTCTTACACGTGAGACTCTGAACGAATGCCAACACGTCACGTGGAAGTTCTTCAGCCGCTTCGACCTCCGGAAACTCTTTTGCGAGGCACGTGGGCCACATCTCATACAATCCCCACAGATTTGAAGTTTCGTGTGCGGAGTCGGGCGGCATATAATCACACGCCACGAATGGCCGAAAGCTGCGACGATCCAATAAAGCATTGCCCTTCGCCAGACCTTCAAGCGAAAGATCGGGGTTCCCGCGCGCATCCCGAAGGGCCTCAGTAAGAGCCCTCGACTCAGGCAGACGAAGGATCGTCACGCCCGGGGACGTTAAGACCAGGTTGCCGGGGCGCCGATCCAGAATCTGTTCCAAGGATTCAAGGGAATACACCACTGCGTGCCAGGAAGACAAATGATCCAGCCAGGGTGAAAGACGGATGTGTTTCAAGAGATCCACACCCTGCAGATCCTGACGCCTGGCGTTCTTGCTAAACCTTCCGTGAGCGTAAAGAACGATGATCCCGTGGCGCTCCGCCTTCCACTTTCGCAGTTTCTGCGCGCAGTGATCAGCGAAGTAGTCGTCAAGGGATACGCTTTCAGTCGGGCCAAAGACCTCCCGTTCGATGTGTGGTAAGTCCACCTTTGTATGCAGGGCCCCAAGGTCATCGAAGACGAGGCATCTCATCCGCGCCGCCCTCTCTGTGAGTGACTCCGAAACAACTGGTCTCGCAGCGAGACTAGGTGCGGCGACCGTTCAGCGTCATCCCGCGTGTCCACGCTGGCGCGCAGCAGATCGTCCAGATCCAGAATTCCAAATGTCCTGAGGTGCTCGGACACGTCGTCCACGCTATCGGGAGGTATGTCTCCTATTAGTAGGTCGCTGAGGATCTCCAATATTGCCTCAAGTGCCGGGTCGTATCCAATCCACGCTTGTGCGAGCCATTCACAGCTGACTTTGCTGCTAGGACTACTCCACGCGTCTACGAGTCGCTTTATGTCACCTCCGAACAATTCGTTCACTTCGGCAGAGGAGGCCCGGTCGTTGATGACGAACTCGCCCCCTTGGGCCGGCATTAGGCGAACAAAGTGTGGAGAGATATTTCCGCCTGTGAAGCCTGCTAGGATACAACGAGACTTCGCGGTCGCGTCGCTTAATCTTCGTCCCAAAGCGCCACCTTCATGCTCATGCTGCCTGTTGCCTACGTGGCAGATAACCAGCGTCTGCTGGTCTAGCGTGGCCGGTAGTGTATCCACAGTCTGCGGGGCAACGCCTCCGTTTGCTCGTGCCACACATTGAGCTAACAGAGGTCTGCGATCGGGATCGCAATCGACAATTACAATTGCCATAATTTCACTTCACTTCCCTTTGCTTGCTTCATCTGCTCTCCATGTTCGGTACAGAATGACCCAAAAGTTCAAGGCGTCGTCCTTAGGTACTCGGGCGGAATGATCGTTCAGAACCGTGCGAGATCTCGCTGTCGATCCCAGGTTCACAAAACTCGTATAGTTTTCAGCGTTTAGGGCCTCCCTGAGCAGGATCATCTGACCAGCTGCATCACGATTGACCAAAAGTAAATTCGCACACTCCTGACACGCGGCGGACCAATTGACCACAGTGTTTGCCCTATCGTTGAGTGCGACGTCGACCCCAACGCTGCACGGAAACCACAACGACTGTTCATAGAGACGAATCCGGTCTCTACCGATGAATGGGAATCGTTCGCCAAGGGCCGCGGCCCGGGATTCAACAAAGTGGGGCCCCGACGCGTAGTGTGTCGCGTCTCTTTTCCTACGTTGCCAATAAGCGTTGAGCCAATCTCCAAGCCAAAGGTTCCACGGAAGAAAGAAACGTGGGATGTTAAGGCAAGGTCCGTCTGCGTCCAGCGGAGGTGCCCAGAACCATTGAAGTTCCCCCCGGATCTTTCCTACAGTGCTGGCATACCGGCTGAATTTGTTCTTACCGGGGCTCTCCCAGTAGCGGAGATCGTCAAGCGCTGTAATCTTTGTTTGAACGACATCTGCAAAATGTTCGAAGGCTCTCCCAAATGTCTCCGCAGTTTTCTCATGCACGGAGTGGAGCCTCTGGGCTAACGTCTCGAAATGTTTTCGCAAGAAACCGCCCCGAGATACTGCAACTTTTGCGTCGTCGAGTGTTCCAGAGAAGTAGTCATCGACGCTAAAGTTATGAGTGTAAATCTTGACCAGAGAACTGTCGAAGAACGCACTAAGATCGTCGAGAAGACTGGGTTGCAAGGAATGCTGAAGAATCTGGAGTCTCGTCTCAGAGCTAGCGGCGCGGTGCGCCATCTGCAGATACCACATTGCATCGCGCGGAAGATCGGCCGAGTCTGACAGTGGAGCGTGAGGATTAGAGAAATCAGCTGGAACATCCGACAGCAGAATGTCCTGCACATCGTCAAGGGCGCGGGCCTCCATTATTCGCCGGGCCTCGGACTCGGGGAGACCTTCGAGAAACAGCACGAGGGCGATTCCGGTCCTTCGCGTCTCCTCTTCTTCCAGCCTCCTTTCCTGCTCGATGGCGTACCTCATCGATTTCAGGTAGTCCATCTGCTGTTCGATCGACTGCACGATGCGCTGTTCAATGAGGGTGTTTTGAAGGATGTGGTTTCCTATTCGTGGTGCTTTTCCCTCGATCCCGTAGGAGTGCGCCTGGAAGTCGATGAGATTTTTCTCGTCAGTTCCCGCGTACTGCGGTGGGCCGGCCTCAAGCGGTTGCCATCGATATCCCAGAATGCAGCCCCGGACACCAGACTGCGTGGTCTCTCCACCGGATTGTGTGGTTTCTTCGTACTTATCCGGTGTATAGTGCCAGGAGCGGTTGCTTGCTTTCGCAAATCGAATGGGGAACAGGTTATATATATTTTCGGCAAGGACGGATTTGAGCGCTTCGTCTGTTAGCTTGACACCCGGTGTGGCAAGCTCTCTCAGGCTGCTGGCCGCGGCGTGCTGGAAAGCAGATAGTGCGATGCGCTCCTGCTCGGCCGCAAGCATGGTGCGGCATTCCGCCTGCCAGAAGCGCCCGTGAATATCAGACCAATCATTGTGCAAAGTGGATACCGACGCGTCCGCGTCGGTGGTCGTAAGCGCGATCTGCAAAAAGTGAAGACGCCCCGCCGTCTGAAGCGGATATGCAACGAAGAAAAACCGCCGCCCGTCTCCGCCCCCAGAAAGTGCCTTTATTAAGGCGTCGACAAGGTGACCGTAACAGCGGTAGAGATACAGCTCTCCATCAAGTTCCTCAGGCCGTCTGCAATATTCAAAAAAGTCCGCACGCCGGGACATCTTGAACTCAGGTGCGCTCGTCGCCAGATCACAACACCCTGCCTCCAGGTTTACATCTTCTCCGAGAAGTTCTGCGGAGACGGTTCCATTTGAAGCGCCGGAATACTCAACTTCGGCGATATAGAAGGGTTCAAACCAATCCGCATCCGCACAGGCGGGGGGAAAATGCATCGAAGGCGAGAGTTCCTGGATCGACGCTTTTCGTGCCCGCAGGAAACAGCCCCAAGTATCCCAGCCCTCCAATATAGGAAGCAGACTGAGCAGGGTGATGGACAAGTTTCGGGACAATTCATGTGTGCCGGTGCCAGACGTGCCGAGATCAGAGAAACATCGGTTCAGTGCGTCGAGATCGCTGACTGGTAGCCGTTCGGCAAGCCGCGCGGAATGATGGAGATATCCCAGGTACTCGTCCCACGACTTCTGCCAGCCCGCGAACGAGGGCCTGTGAATTGGTATTGGACGATTCGGGTCGCCACCTCGTCGTGGGCGTACTTCAAAGCAGTCGGGCTTCAAGGTCGAAACAAGCTGTTCGATCGCTCCGCGCACCATGAACAAGAACCGTCGGACCTGGCGCCGATGGGGACTTTCCCCGTCGCGATGGTTTTTGTGATCGTTGAAGGAAATGAGCGGATCTTCGGCGAAATACTGCCAGCGCTTGTGTCGGGCGTTGTAATAGATCAACTCAAAGCGGTCGATTCGCCAATGTCCGGCGAGGTCCTGCCGCCCAGTCTGTGGTGAACCAGCCACGGATTGCTCCTCCCGCCTCCGAAGCCTTTGGATGGCGGGTCTGCGCACATGCTCGGAAAAGCAGAGCTTATTATAGCGCCGCTAAGCGCGTGTAATTACGACACTTCACGAGGATGCTGGCGAGGCGATTGCACCCGAAGCACGAGCACCCGATGGGAATCCTCTCCCTCGTCAAATGGGTGCCACGGATCATGAATGCGTTCGGGCTTCCAAGCCCAAATGTTTTCAGCCTGCCAGCCAGCTGAAGCGGCGGCGTCTTTCAAGGTTGATGTTGAATGCAGCCAATATTTCTCGGAGATCTCGGATTGGCGGAATCGGTAGGAACGAATGACCGTCGTGGTGGCGGCGTCGGGTGTGGTGATAATTTCGACTGCGGTGCCGTCACTAAGAACGCTTCGCTCACAGCCCGGCTCCGGCATAAGCCAGGGTGAAGCACAGTCCGTGAACAGCCTCGCTCCATCCGTCATGTACGAGGCGAGGTGCCTCAGGACTTTCGAGATCTCGCCGGGCGGGAAGAGGTTGAAGAAGTTGAGATGGGCCACCGCGGTGTCGAAATGAGCGCTTGTCGCGAGGGCCTGACAGGGTTTGCGCAGATCGCAGCACACCAGGCGAATCCGGGAGGCCCACGGCGATGTTTTCCGTAACTCGCGGGCCCACGCGATCATGCTTCTGCTTGCATCGACTCCGGTGACGGAGAAACCCGCAGTTGCCCAGGGATCAAGATAGCGGCCCGTTCCGCAACCGAGATCGAGCAGCCGGGGGAGTGTCGGATCTGCCGGCTTTGGTAATCCGGCTTTCCTCTTGACGAGCAGCCGCCATTGTCGGACCGCTTCTTCTGTATCCGCATCCTCATACAGACTGTCGTAGATCGGAGCGATTCGTTCATAAAACCGCGTATTCAGATTCGCGTCTGTCCGGCCATCGCGTGTGGCGCGCGCACCCAATGCTTTGCGCGCCATCAGTGCGCCCTTTCGATAGAGCGCGCTGCTATCTGGAGCGATCCGAGCGTGGCCGTGATCGCTATTGACGTTCCGATGACGATCCACCACGCGGTCGAAAAATAGCCCAGACCGTCGGCCAACATCCCTCCCCAGGTTGGAGTGGGGGCCGGAAGACTCAGGCCGACGAAGGCGAGCCCCGTCTCAAGGGTAAGGACTTCAATGGCGCCGTAGGCAGCCAGCGTCGCGATGCTGCGCACCAGATTCGGCAGCAATTCCTGAACGAGAATTAGCGTCCTGGAATAGCCGTGTGCTTGCGCGGCGATCACAAAATCCGCGTCGCGTAGCCGCGCTACCTCTGCGCGGATCACACGTGCCGGTCCCACCCAATTGAGTATCCCTATCGTTACAATCAGCGAGAGTTGGCTCACACCGACGACACCGACGATAAGAACAACAAAGACCACAAACGGGACACTCCAGAGCAGATCCACGGCGACCCTGACCATCACGTCAGCCCACCCTCCGACAAACCCGGCGATCGCCCCGAGCAAAACCGCAATCAGCAGTGACAGGCTGGTGGCACCGGCGACGATTACGAGCGTTGCGCCTGCAGCATGCAAAAGCCTGGAGAAGACATCGCGACCCAATTCGTCCGTACCGGCGATATGAGCCAGGCTGGGCGGCATCCGGGTCGCCGCCAGATCCAGGGCGAGAGGGTCCGGCAGTGGCAGCAATCGCGCCGTCGCCGCGAGGACCACGATCAGCGCCAGCCAAATCAGCGCGGGGCTGAGCGTAACCCTAGCCTTGCCACTCATGGCTTCTCCTCAGTCTTGGGTTTAGCAGATGCTGCGCCAGATCCAGTACGGCAGATAGCGCGGAGATGACCACGGCAAATAGAAGGCAGACCCCGGCGAGCACGGTCATATCCTTGTTTTGAATCGCCTCATAGGTGAGCGATCCGATTCCTCCGACGCCGAAGGCCACCTCGACAAAAAACGTGCCCGTGAAAAAATAGGCCAGTCCGTTCGCCATCGCGGAGACCGGCGCAGTTAGAGCGTTCACCAGGGCCTCGCGGAGCAGAATGGCCGCCTCGCTGAAGCCCTGCGCGCGCGCCCGGGTCGCATAGTCGGACAGGAGGGCGGAAGTGAGTGAATCGTGGAAGAGTCGTGAAGCGAGGGCGGTGGGGTATGCGGCGAGGACAAAGGACGCCGCGATCCAGCAGGCGATTCTGTCGGGTTCGAAAACGGCAGGAAGCACGCGGAGGAATCCGGCGAATATGGTCAGGGTCAGCAGCGCCAGGACGTAAGGAGGTGCCGCGGAGAACCCCGTCCAGAGCGCACGAAGTCCATTGTCAACAAGCCCCAGTCCCACGGCCCGCAGGCCTATGGGCAGCAAAACGGCAAAAAACAGCAGCGTCAGGAACGCGCAACCGATCAACTGGAGCGTTTGCCCCATCCTCTCGCGCAGCAAGGCCACGACGGGCCGGCGATAGGCAAGGGATTCTCCAAGGTCTAGCGTCGCCACCCTTGCGACGAAACGCTCGAATTGCGTGGCGACGGGATCGCTTAGGCCCGCGCTTCGCCTGAATTCCTCGATGCTCTGGGCACTGGCGCGGGGTCCCAGGATCATCCGTGCAGGATCTCCCGGCAGACGATAGATGGCAAAGAAGCTAGTCATCAGAATCAGCGCGAGGCCGCCCGCGAACATCACCAGACGGTTTGTCGCGTAACGCATCATAGCCATGCCCACTCGTCTCTTCGATTATGCGAAAAGCTAGTTCTGCCCTTCCATCTGCGGGACCAGGCTCATCGCGGCACGAGCATTTCCGCGAAACAGATTGGTCACGATGGAAGCGCGGTCGATGCCGTCGTAGACTTTCTTCCGGAGGGTGGCATCCGTTCCCCAGGGGGCGGTGCCCATGCGAAACGCAAGGAACTTAAGATTATTCAGGGGCACGACCCGCAGCGTCGAACTTGCGTACTTGGAGTTCAACTGGCCTTTCGCGTCCAGCACTTCCCCGTAGAGCGCGAGCGGCACATTCATCATGTCGAGTTCGCCCTGCCGATACGCGGTAAGCATGGCGTTGACTTCCTTCATAGAGCGAATGGACAGGGACTTTGCCAGCGGTAGCTTTCTGCCGTCTTCTGCCTTTCCCCAATAGGACGCGTTGGCTGCCAGCTTGGCGACGGTGCCATCCCAACTCTGCAGCACGAATGGGCCGGTGCCTGCGCTCCCTTTGCTGAAGTCATATTTTGCCGGAAGGTCGGCCGGTAACACAAAAGCGGCAGGCGCAAGCAGCCACGTGAGGATGATTGGAAACGGCTCTTTCAGGTCAATGACGAACCGGGTGGGGCTCTGCGCTCTGAAGCCTGCGATCTGAGACGCTTTCCCGCTTTTGAATTCATCCACCCCTTTGACGTGGTCGAAAATATAGGCGTACGGCGAGTTCTGTTTCAGCATGCGCTCGAAACTGGATTTCACGTCTTTCGCTGAAACCGTAGCGAAGCGACCATGGAAACTGACGCCCTTGCGCAGGTCAAATGTCAATCGCTGATTGTCCGGGGAGAACGCCCATGACTCCGCAAGTGCGGGCACGATCTTCAGATGATCGTCCATGGTGATCAAGCCTTCATAACTCTGGGTGGCAACGTGCTTGCTCGCAAGATCGTAGACCAGGGCCGGATCAAGGGTCTGCAACTCGATATTGCTTGAGACGCGAATGGTCTCCCGCGCCACTCTACGGTAGTCGTAATACTGATAGGCATTGCTGCGGAAACCCTCGGTGCCCGAAGACAACAGGAACAGCTCATTGTTCGAGTAGAGAGGAACCCACGGCAAGTCCTGCATCAGGATATGGCTCGCCGCGCGGAAGCCTTCCTGTTTCTTCTCTACCGTCGGGGCAAGGAGACCGGAAAGATAGGCCTTATCGTAAGCCGGGTTGTCATACTTCGAAAGCCGGAATCCCGCCTTGGAATAAAAGTCCGTGAGAAATCCCTCCGCGTCGTCATAGTCGAGGTACCACAGGGCAAGCGCGCACTGAAAATTTCCGGCCCCGACGCGGTCGTAGAAGACCGAGTTCGCCACCGGCTCCAACACGACCGGAATTCCTACCTTGCTCAATTGAGATTGGACGACCTGCGCGATGGCGCTCTTCTCGGCGGGTTCTTCCTCGGTGTTGTACAGGATCTTGAGCGTCGGCGTCGAGGCTGACGGCGTGCGACTGCTGCACCCGGCGAGAACAGCAACGCAGGTGAGCGCCGCTGCGAGGACGATTCTACGACGGAGGTTGTTGGGTGCCTGCATACGGGGATGCCGCCTCCAGGCGGACGAAATCTTCACTTACCTTTGTACACAGGCGGGGCTGCTCAGACAGTTTTCGGCCTTTTTCGACAATGGCATTCTCGGCGCCGTTCCAGCCGCCGAAGCAGTTTGACCAGCAGGGGCGGCCGATGCAGTCGTGGGCGGAACGAGAGTCAATAACCTGACCGAAGTGGCTGGACGGGTCCATCGCACGATCAAAGAGAGCACTGATCGATTCCTGCCCGACATGCCCGACCGCGTACTGGTCTGGGTCGGGAGATTGGAGAAAATGCATGTGCGCGAGGTAGGCTCCGGTATACGTGATCCTCGCCAGGCGCCACGCCTGAAGGGGGAACAACTCGCAGGTGATGACCAGGCTATTTCCGCCGATGCTGCGTTCGACATACAGCGTCGAGTTTTCATCCTCCCGGAGATCCGACCAGTTGAAGAAGCCAGCATGCACCGCCTCAAGAAGATAAATGCCGAGCAGTTCAATGGAGACATGGATTTTCGCTCCGGCGAGCGGACCGGACAGCGACGCAACCAGAGCCGAGAGAAACCGCATTATGTAATCGGGCGGAAGCGGCGGGATCGTGCTGTAGGGCGGCGGTTGGATCGGTTGGAGTTGATAGTAGG
>Ga0209333_1000244_pt1 | contig 29799 bp, 28 predicted proteins | sample BlaSpr_A8_OM2_O3_FD_187982 | JGI IMG/M metagenome (GOLD analysis project Ga0209333, IMG submission 187982) | Forest soil microbial communities from Thunder Bay, Ontario, Canada - Black Spruce, Ontario site 2_A8_OM2_O3 (SPAdes) (version 2) | ecosystem: Environmental > Terrestrial > Soil > Boreal... | reverse complement strand
GCCGCCGCGTGTTCGTCGGTGTAGGTTCGCTTCATGATTGAGTTGCGGCGACTGGCTGTACACCCGACTGTGAGATGGTCTTGGCCAGCAGGTCCAGGAACATGCCGACGTCCGCCACTACACCCTGCGCTTGCCCCGTACCGCGATCGCTGACCTTAGTGGCCACCGCGGGATTGATATCCACGCAGACGATCTTCACCCAGCTTGGTAGCATGTTGCCGGTGGCGATGGAATGCAGCATGGATCCCAGGCACAGCACCAGTCCGGCGCCTTTAAGCTGCTCGGCGTAGGCGTCCTGGGCGGCGTTCATGTCGGTGATGGTATCGGGCAGCGGACCATCGTCGCGCAAGCTGCCGGCCAGCACGAATGGTATACCGGCGCGCACGCACTCATATAGGATGCCGCTGGGCAGGCGTCCCGACTCCACCGCCTGGCGCACGCCGCCCGCATGATAGATGGCATTGATGGCGCGCATGTGATTGCGATGCCCGTGCTCTTCCTGCCGTCCATCGGCCAGCCGCACGCCTAGCGAAGTGCCGAACAGGGCAGCCTCCGCGTCGTGTACGCCCAGCGCGTTGCCGCTGAGCAGCGCATGTACGAAGCCTTCCCGGATTAGTGCTGCCAAGCCATGCACACCGCCCGTGTGGACCACTACCGGACCCGCCACCACGATCACCTTCAATTTCAGCTCCAGAGTCTGCCGGATCAGAGCCGCGGTTTGCCGAACGGCGGTCTCCACCTGGCGCTCCGACGAGATGCCGTTGGACATGAAGGCGAACGCCAGCCGGTCGCGCTCCTTCGATTCGGGCGCCACGCGGATGCCGCGCATCCCCACCACCACGCGGTCGCCAGGCCGGATATCGCGCAGGCGGCGGCACCAGGCGCGGCCGTCCGCCACCACGATCAAGGCATCCATGCGCTGGTTTTCCACCTCGATCCATTGCTGGCCGACGCGCACGAACGTGCGGTGATTGGTTGAGGAGTAGAAATCTTCCGGCGCGCAGCACTCGCGCTCGACCTCACGCAGCGCGGCATCGCCCGAATCCATCGCCGAGCAGCCCAGCTCCAGCAGGTCCTCGAGCAGATGCGCCATCAGTTCGCTCGACGGCGCCTCGACCTTCAGGCGCAGGTAGGATGGCTCGCTGTTGGTGCGGCCGATGCGAAACTGTTCCACTTCGAAGCGGCCGTGATGCTCCACCACCTTGTCGAAGATGTTCTCCATCACGTGGGAGTCGATCAGGTGGCCTTGCGCTTCGACGACTTCCTGTAGATGCATAAAAGACTTATTGTAGACTGTAGGGCGCGCGTTCCGCTGCGCTTGTCCCAAGATGGAGCTTCACATGCGTCACCGGCATTACTGCTTAATGGCACTGGCGGCCGCTGCGCCGGCGCTGGCCCAGCCCAGCGTCGATCAAATCCTGGCCACGTACCGGCAGGCTCTTGGTGGGCAAGCCGCCTACGAGAAGGTGACCACGCGCGCCATGAAGGGCACCGTCGAGATTCCCGACGACAACGTCACCGCCGCCCTGCAGGTCGTAGCCAAAGCGCCCGCCAGCTTTCGCCTGACGATGGACATTCCCGGCTACGGCGTGGTGGAGACGGTGCTGGATGGCGATAACGGTTGGGAGAAGAATCCCGATTCGGGCACGCATGCCATGAGTAAAGCGGATTTGGCGATCGCGCAGCGCGAGCGCCATTTCTACCGCGAGATGCGGCTCAATCGGCTTTATGCAAAGATGGAGACGGCCGGGGCGGACAAGGTGGGCGGGCGCGCCGTTTATGTAGTGGAGGCCACACCCGCCAGCGGTCCGGCCGAGAAGCTATACTTCGATGCGGAGACCGGGTTGCTGGTGAAACGCGACTTCGAACGTGTGACGCTGGAGGATGGCATTGTGCAATACGAAATATTATTGCGGGATTACCGCGACGTCGACGGACTGAAGCTGCCCTTCACGATTGAGCAGCGAGCGCCGGATAATACCATGATTTTCAAATTCGCCGAGATCAAGAACGACGTGCCGCTCGCGGACACGGCCTTCGCCAAACCGGAAAAATAGAATCATGCCAAACTTCACGCACCGGGTGCGCGTGGCGTTTCCCGATACGGACGCCTCGGGACGAATTCATTTCACCGCCATGCTGCGCTATTTCGAATCCGCGGAGATCGAGTTTCTGCGTTCGCTGGGATTCAGCTATCGCGACGCGCCGGATATAGGATTTCCGCGCGTGCGGGTGGAATGCGAGTACCGGTCGGCGGTGAGCTTCGACGACGAATTGGACATCGCCGTGTCGGTGAAGCGGGTGGGCACATCGTCGTATACGCTGGGGTTCGCTGCATGGAAGGATGGCGCGATGACTGCCAATGGATCGATTGTGGTGGTATGCGTAGGACGGCCGGGGCGGGCGCAGGCGCTGCCGGAGGCTTTGAAAGATGCGCTACGGCGGGCGGCCGAATGATGTTGAGTTTGCCGGAATTGTGGGGCGGGCAACCCTGCCCGCAGCCGGTTTTCAGCCGGCTCGGGCCGCATAAAAGGGCGGCTGCGGCCAAGATTGGCCGCCCCAAGATCGCCCAAAGGAATCTCGCATGACTTTGCTGGCGGCCATTCTCGCAACTATCGTCCTGCTGATCATCCTGTGGGATGCCTTCGAAGTGATCATCCTGCCCCGGCGCGTGGTACGGCGCTTGCGGCTGAGCCGGCTGTTCTACCTGTCCACCTGGACCATATGCTCCTGGGTGGCGCGGCGGATGCCGTCCGGCAGACGTCGCGAGCGCTATCTCAGTTTCTACGGGCCCCTTTCGCTGTTGTTCCTGATCGTGGTGTGGGCCACCGGGATGATCGTGGCCTTTGCCATGGTGCAGTGGTCGGTGGGGCTGCCCGGTATGAGCTTCCTCGAAAGCCTGTACCTCAGCGGCACCACGTTCATCACCCTCGGGATGGGCGTGCCGCACACACGCATGGCGCGCGCCGTGCTGGTACTAGAGGCCGGCACCGGCTTCGGTTTCCTGGCATTGGTGATCAGCTATCTGCCGGTACTGTACCAGTCGTTTGCGAAGCGGGAAACCAGTATTTTGCTGCTGGATGCGCGGGCCGGATCGCCTCCCACGGCCGCCGAGCTTCTCCGGCGTTACGCAATGGGACACGGTTTGGCAGCCATGGACGAACTGCTGCGGGAGTGGGAAATCTGGTCCGCGGACCTGCTGGAGACCTACATTTCGTATCCGGTGCTGGCCTACTTCCGCTCGCAGCACGACAACCAATCGTGGCTGGCGGCGCTCACGGCCATACTGGATGTTTGCGCGGTGGTGATCGCGGGCATCGACGGTCTGGCGCCCTGGCAGGCACGGCTGACCTTCGCCATGGCGCGGCACACCGTAGTGGATCTGGCACAGATTGTGAATGCGCCGCCGCGGGCGCCGGAGCCGGATCGCCTGCCCACGGAGGCATTGGAGAGATTCAAGGCGGGGCTGGCGGCGGCGGGGATCGCGCCCACCAACGCCGCGGAGTTCGACGCCAAGCTGGCGCAGGCCCGGCGCCTTTATGAGCCCTACGTGTTTGCGCTGGCGCAGCGGTTCATATTAAGCCCGGCCACCTGGATGCGCGCCTCCAACACATTCGACAACTGGCGCACTAGCGCGTGGGAGCGCAGTTCCAGCGGTCTGGCGCAGGCGCTGTTCGACGATGGCGGCGACGTGCATACGTGATGGAACTTTTTCGAGTACTGAGCGCGAAAAATTGGTATTTGACAATTGGCGCAGGCGCGCTATTATTTGAGTTACTCCCCCGATCGACGATCCCTGAAAACCTGCGATGCTCGAAACCATCATCCTCAATACCGAACTGCCCGGAATCGAAAAACACGCGCGAGGCAAAGTACGCGACGTCTATCGCGTGGGCGGGCAACTGCTAATCGTAGCCACCGACCGCATTTCGGCGTTCGATTACATCCTGCCTACCGGCATACCGGATAAAGGCAGAGTCCTCACGCAACTTTCCATTTTCTGGTTCGACTTCCTGCGCGATGTCGTGCCCACGCATTTCCTGGCTGCGAAGGTGGACGACTATCCGGCGGAGTTGAGGCAGTTCCGCGATCAGCTTGAAGGCCGGTCGATGCTGGTGAAGCGCGCGCAAATGGTGGACATCGAATGCGTGGCGCGCGGCTATCTGGCGGGCTCCGGTTGGAAGGAGTACAGGGCGCAGGGCACCGTTTGCGGCATCCCTTTGCCCGCCGGTCTGCGCGAAAGCGACCGCTTGCCCGCGCCCATCTTCACGCCATCCACTAAGGCGCAGACCGGCCACGACGAGAACATCTCGTTCGAAACCATGTGCTCGACGGTCGGCGCGGAACTGGGCGCGCGTTTGCGGGATCTCACGCTGCGCATCTACTCCCGCGCGGCGGCCTACGCGGAGAGCAAGGGCGTAATCATCGCCGATACGAAATTCGAGTTCGGCTTCGTGGGTGGCGAGTTGGTGCTGGGCGATGAGGTGCTGACGCCGGATTCATCGCGGTTCTGGCCCGCGGAAAGCTACCGGCCCGGCGGCCCGCAGATGTCATACGACAAACAGTACGTGCGCGACTATCTGGAGTCCGTCCACTGGGATAAAAAGCCGCCCGCGCCGCCGCTTCCGGATGAAGTGGCCGGCAAAACCAGCGAGAAATATCGGCAGGCGTATCGTGTTCTGACGGGCAAGGAGCTATGAACTGGCTGGACGCCGTGTTGCTGCTGGTGCTGGTGGGATCGGTGGTGACGAGCTTTTCCACGGGCTTGGCGCGTGAAGTAGTAGGGCTGGTCTCCATGATCGCGGCGCTGGTGCTGGCTATCTGGTTCTATGGCACGGCGGGATCGTTTCTGCAGCCGTACGTCAGTTCGCCGGGTGTTTCTAATTTCTGCGGCTTCCTACTAGTGTTTTGTGGCGTGCTGATCCTGGGCGCGATTTTGGGCCGCGTGCTGGGGCGGTTGATGAAGGTCGCGGGCCTGTCGTTTGTGGACCGGCTGCTGGGCGCGGGCTTTGGAGTGGTGCGGGGACTGCTGATATCCATCGCCCTGGTGCTGGCCATGTTGGCCTTTACGCCGGGCAAGTCGCCGCCCAATGCGGTGGTTCGCTCGAAGGTGGCGCCCTATGTGATCGATGCGGCGCGGGTCTGCGCCGCGGTGGCGCCGCACGAATTGAAAGATGGATTCCGGAAGAGTTACGAGCAAGTGAAGACGATTTGGGGCAACGCCCTGAAAAAGGGCATTCGGGGATTGCCGGATGCGGGAAAGGCATAAATGAAAGAGAAGTTTGAAGCGTTGGTGGAGCATCTGGTCGGACATGGCTTTTTCCTTGAAGAGGTGGTCGAGTTGCTGGAGAGGACTTTGATCGAAAGGACGCTGGAGCGGACGGGCGGAAACCGCTCGGCCGCCAGCAAACTGCTGGGGATTCACCGCAACACGCTGCAACGCAAGATGGCCGAATACAAATTGGACCAGCCCAAGGCGCGGCGAAAGCCCGTGCGCGGAGAGTCCAGCGCGCGCGGGAAGGCCGCCACCGCGTAATGGATCTGATCGTCTTCGATCTGGACGGCACACTGATCGATTCGAAACTCGACCTGGCGCATGCCGCAAATGCCGCGCGCGGCCATATGGGCATGCCGCCCATCGAAAACGAGCGGGTCTACTCTTACGTTGGCAATGGCGCGCCCGTCCTGATCCGGCGCGTGCTGGGAGCGGAGGCCACCGAAGCCCAGGTACAGGAAGCGCTGGAGTGTTTCCTGGAGTATTATCGCGATCACATGCTGGATCACACGTTGCTCTACCCCGGCGTGCGGGAAGCGCTCGACCGTCTGCGGGATGCCGGAGTGCAGATGGCGGTGCTGACCAACAAGCCGGTGAAGATCAGCCGGGCGATTGTGGACGGGCTGGGAATCGGAGGACATTTCCGGCAGGTCTATGGCGGCAACAGTTTCGATTTTAAGAAGCCGCACCCCATCGGGGTCGAGACTCTGATCGAGGAATGCGGCGCGTCCCGGCAGCGCACCATGATGGTGGGCGACAGTTCCGTCGATATTCAGACCGCGCGCAACGCGCAGGTGAAGTCCTGCGGCGTGACTTACGGCTTCCAGCCCGAATCGCTCAAGACCGTGCCGCCGGATCTGCTGGTGGACCGCATGGAAGATCTGGCGGAGTGGGTGATCGGGTCGGCCATACCGGTTATTTCTGCGAATAAGTCACACTGACGGTGGTTCCGTCGTTGCCGGTCCCCACGGCCACCACAACAGTGCGGTTCGCGGCCGCGTCGTCTCCTGAGATCAGGCCGCCTGAAGACGCGCCGATGCCGCCCGTGATGTTGGCTGTAATGTGGAATCCGGTCTGCTTCAATTCCCGTTCATAGAAGGCTACTACGTCCGCGGCACCGTCGCGCGTCTGAAATTTGAAGCTGCCTGAATTGCCCTGATTCGCGTTCAGGCTGAAGACGTGCGCAGGTTTGGAATTGGGATACGCCGGAATCCAGGGCGGTAGCGTGGCGCGGCTGGTCCCGCTGCCGGCACCCAGGGTCAGCGACTCGGAGCCGGCCCCGTCATCGGCGTGAAAGCTGAACTTTCCCCGCTGCATGTCGTCGAAGGTCACAGTCATGGTCTTGCCGGTAGACTTCTGGCGGATCGTAACGACGCCGCGGCCATCGTCGCTCGAGACCACTTCCAGATCCGGATTGGTGGCGGCGAGCAGTCTCGCCGTGGCCAGGCCCGGATTGTTCCGCATCAGTTCCGCATCGAATCCGGCTTGTTTGGCTTTGTGCACCAGGAAAAGCCCGCCGCCAACCACTGCGAGTAAGAACAATCCCAGGACGGCGATCAGTATCCAAACGATGGGACTGATTTTTCGCGCGGCTACGGGCGCTGCGCTGGAAGCGGCAGCCGCGGGCGTATCGCCGGCCTTGACGCGGGTTCCACAGGTGGTGCAAAACGAGCCGCTGACTTGCGCTCCGCAGCTCTGGCAAAAGGGCATACTTCCTCGCTTCAGTACACTCTAGCATGGCCGGGGCGGAACAAAAGCCATCGGCCCTGTCTCACTCCAGCTTCAACTCGCCGCCCGCGAGGTAGTTCGCCAATCCGTTTGAAGCCGCCATTCGCGAGGGAGGGTGGAACGCCAGCGCGCGCGTGGCGGCACAGAGATAACCGGCATCCGAAGACTGCACGAAGGCCATCCCCCCCAGTAGTTCGGTCGCCAGCGCGGCGGCCCGGTCGATGGCGTGCTGGACCGCATACCGGACAAAGAGAGCGCGCGCGAAATCGTTGCGGGTGGGTTGGCCGGTCATCAGGGTATGCGCCACGCTCTCCAGCGCCGCCATGGCGCCTTCCAGTTCCACGGCCATGGTGCACCTATCCTGCGCAGTTCCCTTGCCGGCCAGCAACACCCTTTCCACCAGCGCGCTGGCAACCCCCACATACGATGCGGAGATGAGCAACTCGAACCACAGGAAACCGGCGCCTTCGCTGGCATCGGACTGGATGTCGTCGCTGCCGTAGAAGACCAGGCGTTCCGGGACGAACACGTCGCGCAGAACGATCTCATCGCTCTCGGCTCCAGCCAGCACGAAGCTGCTCCAAAACGGGCGGCGTTCGATTCCCTCCGATTCGGCCGGGATGAGCACGATGCCAAAGCGGCAGCCCGCATCGCCGCTCACGGTGACGCTGGCGGTGAGCAGGTTCATCGACCGGGACAAGCTGCACGGCTTCTTGCTGCCGTTGACCACTACACCTTGCGGGACTTTCCTAGCCTGCATGCCGGGCCGCCGGATATCACCGCCGCTCTGGCCTTCGGCAAACCCGGAGGCAACCAGAAGCTGTTGCTCCGCGATGGCCTGCAGAAGCAGCCATTCCATGCCTGTACTGCCGGCGCACATGGTCACCAGGGTGGCTACCGAAAAATGGTGCATGGTCGCCGCCACGGCGAGCGATGGAGAACGGCTCCCCAAGGCCCGCTGGAATCGCAGCGCCTCTACGGCGGTGGCGCCCAGGCCCGAGTACTGCTTTGGAATCAGAAGGCCGGGTCCCCCATGCGTTCGAAACAACTCAATTCCGCCGCTCTCCGGAGCCTCCAGCCGGGCCAGCCCGATGGCCGCGAGTTTGTCGTCGAGGCCGGGAGCGAATCGATTCAAGGTCTGCCGCTCGGCGAGCAGGAAGTTCATCATGTTCAGGTGCGTCACTCCTGCGGGATGGCATCCGCTCCGAACATTCCGCGGAAAATAGCGCGAATGTTCTCCGACAGGAGCTTGGCGATGCGGGGCTCGATGAGGCTGCCGAAACCGGGTAGACCGATGTCGAAATCGCAGGCGAATGTCAGCACCGATCCGGCCCCGTTGTCGCACGCGGTCCATGTACCGCTGAAGTAGTCGATGTCTCCCGAGATGCCCCGGAATCGGATGGTGTTGTTCTCCGGTTCAACATCGTCCTGCTGGGTCCAGGTAGCCGTGCCAGGGCCCAGCTTAACGGTCCATTTGGAAACCGTGGACCCATTGTCCGATGGCGCGATCTCCAGGGATAGCACCTGGTCGGAGTAGTTGGGGTACTGCCGCATGTCGCACAACAGGAGAAACAACTCGCCAGCGGGCCGTCCTGCAACTTTGGCGATGACTTCAACGTGCCGCATGATCCATCGGCAAGAGTAGACCACACGGCGGCGTCTCGTGTCAATTCGCGCGCGATGGTGATGCGGCTGCGTCAGGCGGCGGCGACCCATTCGCCTCAATCGCCAACCTGGTTGACGCTCCGGACACCGATCTTTCGGAGAGGGTAGATGAAATCCTCTCACCGCCGGCCTGCAAGTTGGCCAGCGAGAGATCTTCCCCCAATCGCACAACTTCACTGTCCACTCGCCTGGGCGTAAAGGTTCGCGATTATCCGCTTGGTTGCATCTGATGCGAACACGCGGCGGAGCCATGTACGGAGGACACCTTCGTCCAATAGCCGCATCCCTTCGATCGGGATGATGCCCGACGATCCAGTCTCGTCTTCGTTGGCCAAGACGGGGTAGAGATCCACCGAGTGGTGGACCTGGAAGAGTGTGTAGCGGTAGTTGCCCAGGGCCGGTACCTTATCACAAATCGATGGTAGATCTCATTGGCAACTGACGAGGTCTCAACGGCAGCCTCCAGCACTCCCTTGGTCTTTTCGCCGAGCAGGGCGGCTTGCGCTTTGAGAATCGCGCCAGGCATAATGACAGAGCCGATCCCCAAATCCGATGGCCAAAGGTCCTCACTCGTTACCGGCATAAGGTCATCAGAGTTCCAGTCCGAACAATATCGGCAGGTGGTCGGATCCCACCGATTTGTCGGGGCGGCCATTCGCCGAGAGGAGAGAAACTGCCCCAGCGCGCGTGACGATCTCGACCCTTCTCTCGATAGCCGCTCAACCAAGCTCGGGCGCAGTAGCACTTGGTCGAACATATTCCAATAATAGCTCACATGTTCGCTGGAATCGTAGAAGGTACGTACCGGCCGGCGTTTCGCCGTGCTCTCCAAAGCATCCCCACATCGGATTGTAGAAGAACGGATACTGTTGGCCGCTGACCGTGCGCTGCTCTCGGAGCGCTTCAGCGCGAGCCATGGTTGCGTGAAAGCCTCCCGCTCCGACAACGCCAGCCTCGAACGGATTCATATTCAGGTCGCCCACAATGACTGTTCGGGTGTGGCCGGCCAGACGCTCGGCCCGCGCAACGGTTTCCGCCCACTGCGAGCACGCGAGTATCTGGCTGCTTTCGCTTGTGTGAAGCTTGCTCGGCAGGTGGAGGGCTGCAAGAATAATATCCGTAAGCATTGGACGCCTCAGGCGGCGGATCGTATGGCGAGCGCCGTCTTCCAAAGGATCCAAAAATTCAGGTGTGAATCTGGTAAATATCTTGATCGACTCCTCAGGAGCTTCTGCCCAGTTTGGCGCGTAATGAAAAATGGGGCCGTTCCCTCGTTAAGAGCGCCGAGCAGGTCCCCGACTTGTATGGCGTACTCCAAGAGGATCAACACGTCGACGTCCCTGGATCTGGCGTGATCGGCGATGTGATGCTGAATCGGTCTTCGGTTTAGATTCCAGCAGAGGAATGTAATCACAATTGTTGTACCGCAAGCTCCGCGCGCCTGCGGTGGCGTACGAAGTAGGCGGCGCCCAGCGCAGCGAGCGCCAAGGAAATCCACTGCGAGGTGTTCAGCGGGCCGCCGAAAGGGTTGGGCTCGCCCGGGTGGTCCCGTACGAACTCCACCAGGAAGCGCACCGTGGAATACAGGATCAGGTACAGGCTGATGATGGCGCCGGGCGCATGCTGCCGGCGAATACGCCAGTAGAGGATGCCGAAGATCAGGAACTCGGCCGCCGATTCGTACAACTGCGTGGGATGCAGTTTGATGTCCAGCGGCACGCCTACCAATTGCTGCGACAACGGATTGGTGAACGTGACGCCCCAGGGCAGTGTCGTCGGCCGGCCCCAACAGCAGCCCGCGGCAAAGCAACCCAGACGGCCGATGCCATGTCCCAGCGCGATGCCGGGAGCGAATACATCCGCGGTCGGGAGCGCCGGCATATGGTGGCGACGCATGTAGATCGCAGCCGCGATCAAGGCCGCGATCAAGCCGCCATAGAAAACACCGCCGGCCTGCAGGCTGGCCATGGAGAAGATCTCGCCCGGATGGCTGGCATAGTAGGGGATGTCCACCAGGAACATCATGACCTTGGCGCCCAGGATGGCGCAGAGCCCGCAAAGGATTCCGAGGTTTACGGTCGCGTCGCCGTTGAGGCCGGCGCGGCGCGCCAGGCGCGAAATCACCGATAGCGCGACCAGGAATGCCAGCGCGACCAACACTCCGTAGGCCGACTGCGAAAAGCTCCCGATATGAAAGAGCCGCGGAAACATCAGGCGCCCGCCGGCTGTCGCTTGGGCCGCAACAGTTCCAGCAGCAGCAGGCCGCTACCGATCACGATGCAGGAGTCGGCCACGTTGAAGGTCGGCCAGTGCAAGTCGCCGATGTAGAATTCCAGGAAATCGGTGACGCGGCCCCACAGGATGCGGTCGAACAGATTGCCGGCCGCGCCGCCTAGCACCAGAGCCAAGCCAATGGCGGTCCAGCGGTCCAGCCGCGAAGCCCTCCAGAGCATGCCGGCCACCAGCAGCAGCGCCGCTGCCGAGAACACGATCAGCACCACGGTACGCCAAGCCGACGTGGAATCGTTCATTAGCCCGAAGGCCACGCCACGGTTCTGCGAGTGCACGATATCGAAAAAGCCCGGGATCACCGGATGCACGTCGAACGTGGAAACATGCGCCTCGATGATCGACTTGGACAGGCGGTCGATGCCAAATACCGTCGCCGAGAGGCCGTAGGCTTTCACTCGGCTGTCAAGCATGCAGCATCTCTTTCACGGCGTCGGCGCAGGCGGCGCAAGCGGTGGGGAAGCGTGGGTCGGCGCCTGTATCGGTGGTGTACTTCCAGCAACGCGCGCACTTGACGCCATCGGCGCGCTCGATCGTTACCGAGGAAAGGCCGGAGGCCTGCCGTACCTCCACTTGAGAGACGATGAACAACCCCGGCAAGTCTTGGGCATACTCTTGCAAAAGCGGATACAGGTCGGCGTTGGCCGTCAATCGTACCCGAGCCTCAAGGGGCGCGCCAATGAACTTCAACTGGCGGGCCTCCTCGAGGCTCTTGAGCACGTCTTCCCTCACTTTTATGAGACGGTCCCAATTCCCCGCCCGTTTCCGATGGGCATCCGATAGTCCCTCGGTCAACTCGGCGGCTTCGGGAAGCAGCTCCAGGTGCACGCTGCCCTGCTGCCCCATGTGGGTCCAGATCTCATCGGCGGTGAAGGCGAGGATAGGCGCCACCAGCCGTACCAGTGCGTATTCCAAGCGGTAAAGCGCGGTCTGCGCACTGCGGCGCGCATGCGATTTGGTGGCCGCCGTATACAACCGGTCCTTCAGCACGTCGAAATAGAGTGGGCTCAGATCCACCGTGGCGAAATCGTACAGCGCGCGGTAGACCTTGTGGAACGCGAATTCGTCATACCAGGCGCGGCAGTTCTCGACCAGCGATTCGGCGCGGATCAGGATCCATTGATCGAGTTCCAGCATTTCGTCCACGGGCACCGCGTCGGTACATGGATCGAAGCCCGAAAGATTTCCCAGCAAATATCGGAAAGTGTTGCGCAACTTGCGGTAGGCCTCTTGCAGCCGCGCGAGGATGGTCTCCGAGGCACGCACATCTTCGTCGAATTCGACCGAGGCCGACCATAACCGGACCAGATCCGCCCCGTGATGCTTGATGATCTCTTCGGGCTCGATGGAATTGCCCAGGGATTTGTGCATGGCGCGGCCATCGCCATCCAGTACCCAGCCGCTCAGCGCGCAGGCGCGATAAGGGGAGCGGCCCTTAAGCCCCACGCCCACCAGCAGCGAGCTATGGAACCAGCCGCGATATTGATCGCCGCCTTCGATGTAGAGATCCGCGGGCCAAGTCAGGTCGTTGGCGGCGGTGAGTACGGCCAGATGGCTCGATCCGGAATCGAACCAGACATCCAGGATGTCGTTTTCCTTGCTGAACTCCGCGCCGCCGCACTTGGCGCAGGCCACGCCGGCGGGCAGCAATTCGGCCGCCGTGCGTTGGTACCAGACATCCGCGGTGTGCTCGGCGAAGAGCCGCACGATGCCATCCAGAATCTTGCGGTCGACGATCGGCTCGCGGCAACGGTCGCAGTAGAAGACGATGATGGGCACTCCCCACACGCGCTGCCGCGAGATGCACCAGTCGGGGCGCGTGGCGATCATGTTGGAGATGCGGTCTTGCCCCCATTCGGGCATCCAGCGCACCTGCCGGATGGCTTCGAGCGCATGCTGGCGAAAATCGTTGCGCTCCATGCCGATGAACCACTGCTCGGTGGCGCGGAAGATAGTGGGCCTGTGGCAGCGCCAGCAATGCGGATAACTGTGTTCGATTTTTTCAGTGGCTAGCAGGGCGTGATGGCCGGTCAGAATCCCGATGACGATGGGGTTGGCTTCCCAGACGGTTTTGCCGATCAGTTCTTCGGGTAATCGACCGGCAGCGCCCTCGGCGTGATAGAAGCGGCCGCCAGCGTCTACCGGGCAGTAAGTTTCGATGCCATACTGGCGGCCGACGACATAGTCTTCCTGGCCGTGTCCGGGCGCAGTATGGACCGCGCCGGTGCCTTGTTCCAGCGTGACGTGATCGGCCAGGATACCGAGCGAATCGCGTTCCAGAAACGGGTGATGGAAGACCGCGCCTTCCAAGCGTGCGCCCGGGAAACGCGCCAGGACTTCGTAGCCGGCCCAACCGCACTTTTCGGCGGTGACGTTCAGGAGGTCGGCTGCGACGACGTAGACGGGACCGCTCCCTGACGGTCGCGGCTCGGTAACAGCCACGTACTCATACTTCGGATGAAACGCGATGGCCATGTTGGCCGGGATGGTCCAAGGCGTAGTGGTCCAGATGAGGCCGTAGACGTGGCGGCCGGCAAGCGCGGCGTCGATCTGCGCGGCGTCCGAAGTCAGGAGGAACCGCACCCAAATGGACGGGCTCGAATGGTTCGAGTATTCGACTTCAGCCTCGGCCAGCGCAGTTCGGTCGCGCATGCACCAGTGCACCGGCTTCAGACCCTTGTAAACGTAGCCTCGATCCAGGAATTCCACGAACGCGCCGGCGATCACCGACTGGTAGTGCGCGCTCATGGTGAGATACGGTTCGTCCCAGCGGCCGAAGATGCCCAGGCGTTTGAAATCCGTGCGCTGCAGGTTGACGTATTTTTCGGCGTATTTGCGGCATTCCGCGCGGATTTCTGCCGTCGTCATGGCGGCTTTGCGCGCGCCGAGTTCGCTGTCTACCTTGATTTCGATAGGCAGGCCATGGCAGTCCCAGCCGGGGACATACGGCGCGTCGAAGCCCGCCATGGTCTTGGATTTGACGATGAAATCCTTGAGGATTTTGTTGAACGCGGTGCCCAGGTGAATGCGGCCGTTGGCGTAGGGCGGGCCGTCGTGCAGAATGTAAGTGGGGCGGCCGGCGCGCGCGGCGCGGATCTGGGCGTATATATCCTCGCCGCCCCATCGGTCGAGCAGCTTCGGCTCGGCCTGGGTCAGGTTGGCCTTCATCGAAAACCCGGTGTGCGGCAGATTGAGAGTCTGCTTCAAATCGACGTTATGCGAGTCCATTTTGCAGGGATATTACTATCGTACACGACGCGGACCTCACTGCGGTTCTCAACGCGCGCTCGACCCCTTTTCGTCCTTATTGCAGAAGTCGGCTTCCGGCTGTGCGTGCCTGGTCTGCGCGGCGCCACCGCTGGGCTTGCTGCGCCGCTTCCCTCGGGTCGGATAGACGGACGTTAGATTCGGCAAAAGTGGGCTGGAAGCCGGGTGCCGGTCAAGGCCTTCGGATAGGCTGCGGACAACCGTTTGGATGCGCCGCGCCGGTATGCGGCCGCGAGTGCAACGGGAAACCGCCCGTCCGGCGAAAGTGCGGGCGCTTCGGCGAAGCTGGAAATGGCGCTGACGATCCGCGGCGCGGCGAACGGCTCGCGCACGCGGTGCGGACCGAAGGTATCCACGCCTTGGATTTCGCCGCGGTAGGCGAAGTGCAAGGCATCTATTCTTTCGGCGTAATGCAGGTTCGAATCCACGCCCGGATCGTTCCGGTTGTTGAATTGTGTATGGCAACTGCAACAAAGCGATTCGCAAACCATAGCCCGCGCACTATGCATACTCCCACCGGCGCGCGAAACGGCGGGCGATCAGGAACAGCACCATCCCGGCGCCGATCAGCACGGCCACCTGCGGAGCCAGATGCAGAACAGGCTCATCCCGCCAGAAGACCTTCGTATAGCCGTCGATGGCCCACGCATTGAAGGTCAGCAGGCCCACTTTCTGCATGGCTTCCGGCATCAGGAAGCGCGGGAACATGCTGCCGCCGAGGGCCGACATGGTCAGGATGATCAGCGTGGAAACCGCGGCCTGCTGCGCGCGCGTGTGCGAGACGCTGGCCAGCAGCATGCCGAACGACGCTACGGCGAACGAGGTAGCCGCGGTCATCACGATGAAACCGGGCAGGTGCGAGAAGAGATCTAAATGGAAGACCGCCGCGCCCCACAGAAACATGAGCGTAAGTTGCGCGGAGGCCAGCAGCGCGCTGTAAGCCATTTTGCCGGCCAGCAGGGTGGTCATGCTCACGCGGGCGCTCAGGATGCGGTCGAGCGCGCCGCTCTCGGCTTCATCCAACAGGGTGCCCCCGGCGGCGCTGGCCGTGAACAGCAGGAACATAACGCCGATCCCGGCCGCGTAAAACGCGATCATGGAGTTCTGTTTTTTCTCGCCAACCACGTCGCGTACGTCCAGGGCCACGAATCCCGTATCTCGCTGTGGGCCGGCTGGTGGGCCGCTCTGGCCGGTCGAACTCCGCGGTACGCGGGAGATGGCCGATTCGATGCTCTTGCGCTGCTCCGGCGTCAGCCCCCCGCTCGCCCGCTCAAAATACTGCATGCCGACTTTCGCCATCGCGTCAGGCAAGGAAGTCATCGCGACTTTTTGCAGAATTCCGGCGACCATCTGGGCGGCCACCGGGTCGGAGCTATCGTGCAGCAGCCGGATGGGCGTCCGATCGGCGCCCGGGCCAAGCGCCACAGGATGCGCGCCGAATCCTTTGGGAATAATGAGTGCGGCTGGGGTGTCGCCCTGTTTGACGGCGGTTTCGGCGCCCACGGCCGTAAAGAAAGGCGGAACGGGCTCCCCCTTTTTCGCGTCGGGCCGGGTGCTTGCGGCGAGAGAAGGTTCCTGCAGCAGGGCGTTAACCAGCCGCCCGGAGATGGCGCTGCCATCCTCATCCACCACCAGCACTCTGACGCGCGGCGTGCCTCCGCTCATGCCGCCGAATATCGCGGCGAAAATGCTGAAGAACGCGACCGGCAAAATGAATGACAGAATCAGCGCGCCACGATCGCGGCGGAGGGCGCGGAAGCCATTCAATACGATCGCGGCCATCATTCTCATCATGCCGATCATTGTCGTAGATCCCTTCCGGTGAGTTGCAGAAAAACAGATTCGAGATTGGGGCGGCGTAGGACGACGTCGATTACCTCCAGGCCGTCGCGGCCCGCGGCATCCAGCAGCGCGGCTATGTCGGTCGGTTGCGCCACGGCGAAATGCGCAACGCCCTCGCCGCCCTCCTGTAGCGTGCCACCGCGCGCCGCGGCCCAGGCGGCGGCGTTTTCCACGGACGAGGCGAATCTCATCAGCACGTCGCTGCGGCGTCCGAACGACCGCTCGACAAGCTCTTCCTTGGTGCCCTGGGCGATCACACAGCCATGATCCATGATGGCGATCGTATCGCACAGGCGCTCGGCTTCTTCCATGTAATGCGTGGTGTAGATCACCGTAGTGCCTTGGCCGCGCAGTTCCTCGACCATCTCGAAAATGCGGTTGCGCGACTGCGGATCGACCCCCACGGTGGGCTCGTCGAGCAGCACGAGGCGCGGGCGGTGGACCAGGCCGGCCGCCATGTTGAGGCGCCGGCGCATGCCGCCGGACAGGGTCTTAACCGTGGCGCCGGCACGGTCGGCCAGAGCGGCCCACTCGAGACACCACGCGATGCCATCGCGCAGCGCTTTGCCGCGCAGACCCTGGTAGCGCCCGAAAGCCTCCAGATTCTCGCGGCCGGTGAGCAGCGGGTAGAGCGCCAGTTCCTGCGGCACCCAACCCAACTCCGCGCGGGCCGCGGCGGAGCCGGCCGGTTCGCCGAAGACGCGAATGCCGCCGGAATCCGGGCGGACGCGTCCGGCAATGCTGCGAATCAGCGTAGACTTGCCCGCGCCATTGGGGCCCAACAGGCCGAGGCAGGCGCGCTCGCGGACATCCAGGGACACGCCCGACACGGCGGTCAAATCACCGAAGCGTTTAACGACGGAATCGATGCGCAGGGGGATTGCGTGCATCGGAGAGGCCATGCAACGATGATACACGTACATGTTGACACCTGCTATATTCTTCGGCCACGGCAATCCCATGAACGCCGTGTTGCAGAACGGCTACACGGAGGCGTGGGCAGCCATGGGGCGCGAGATGCCGCGCCCGAAGGCGATCCTGTGTATATCGGCGCACTGGTTCGTGCCCGAGACGGGCGTCACTGTCGCCACCGCGCCCAGAACCATACACGACTTCGGCGGTTTTCCGCGCGAGCTGTACCAAGTGAACTACCCGTCGCCCGGCGATCCCGATCTGGCGCGGCAGGTGCAAGAGTTGCTGTTTCCGTTGCCCGTTACGCTGGATGAGAACTGGGGCTTGGATCATGGCACATGGTCGGTGCTGTGCCATGTCTATCCGAAAGCCGGCATCCCGGTGGTGCAGCTCAGCATCGACGAAACGCAGCCGCCCGGCTACCACTACGAGATTGGCCAGCGCCTGGCGCCGTTGCGCGAAGAGGGAGTGCTGATCGTGGGCAGCGGCAACCTGGTGCATAACCTGCACGCGTACGCATGGGGACGGCACATCTTGGAACCGTTCGATTGGGCCGTAAAGTTTGAGCAACAGGCGCGCGAGATGATTCTTGCGGGCGAGCATACGCCGCTCATCAATTACGAACGGCTGGGGCGCGAAGCGCGGCTGTCGATTCCTACACCGGACCACTATTTGCCGCTGCTCTACGTTATCGCATCGCGGCAGGCGGGGGAGGCGGTCAGCTTCCCGGTGGAAGGTGTCGATGGCGGGTCGATATCCATGCTCACGGTGAAAATTGGGTAGCAGGCTGAAGACCGCGCCTTATTATGTTCGATCGTCGCTGTCCGAATTGCGATAGGCCGTTGTCGTGCTTGGCGGCCGATGGTAAATCAGTCGCATGGCGCAAACTTGCCGTTATGTTTCTCAGAGAAGACCAAAACGGACAACCTTCGGCTTGCAATGATGCATGCGTTAATGATGTTTTGGCGGCATCTGCGAGCCGCTCGCACAAAACGATCAAGGTTTATTTGGATAGCCTGCCAGCAGAAAAAGGTCGGCAAGCTGGCGCGGCTACGTAAGACATTACAGGATGTGGGTTGCTTCCATTTCCACGACATACCTCCATTCAGATTGCGCCACAGTCGCGGAATGTGTCAAGCTCAGGCTGGCTAGTGCCTGCGCGGGTGCGGCGTGTGTACGTCTAAAACGCCCACGTCAGGCTGGTATAGCCTGTGTTCGCATGATAGCCCTGGTAAAACGATTCCAGGCCGAATTGTTCGTGATAGTTGTAATACTGCCAGCCCGCATTCCAGCGCAGCTTCTCGCGCAGGCGAATGGAGACGCGCGCCAGCGGCGCCTGGTAACTCAACGGGAACGTTTGCACAGGGGCAAAGATCAGCGTCGTAGGATCCGTGGCGCCGGCCGGCGCGGCGGCGCCGCGGCCATCGCCCGTATCCAGCGTGATCGTGTAGCCCGCGTAAAGGTCCACGCGCTTCGACACCACGAAGCGCGCCACGAGATTGGCCGCATGGATGTTACTGATGTAAATCTGATTGCTGGTCAAGGGGGAAACCGCCGCCAGCCCCGCGAAGAACGCAATGCCGGACAGCGAATCCAGATGCAGCTTCGAGTAACTGGCATCCAGCGTGAACCGGTCGCGCGGCGCCCACGATGCATTCGCGCTGTAGTCCCGCGCATGTGAGCTGTAACTGCTCAGGGTAACTGAATTGTTGTTGTAATTCTCCTTGTACATCGCATCCAGCGTCACCTTCTTGACGCGATACTCGAATCGCCCGTTCAGCGCAACGTAATTGCGCAGACTCACGGGAGCGAACGGCTGGTTCGCATGGCCTATTTCGCTTTCCAGGTTGATAGTCATGGCTTTCACGGGCTTGATCCGGAGGCCCAACAGCCCTTCCTGCAAAATGTTCACTTGCTCGTACATCGCGCCGCTGAGCGGTCCGGGAATCGCGTAGTCTTCGATATCCTCGATCCGGCGATCGAAGTAGTGATAGCCGCCGTAGAAGGAGAGCCAGGGCTTCACACGATAGTGCAGGTCAGTGGCGTTGGCGATGGTGCGCAAGCCCAGGTACCGGAAAGAAATGAAGTCGGATGTTTCGGTCGCCAGGTTGAACTGCTCGTAGTCGGATGTGCCATTGACGCGGGTGCTGTCGAATGATGTGTTGTTCACCAGGGTAAGCCGCGAAGTGGGAAAGACGCTGATGGAAAGGTCGCCTGTCAGCGACGGACGCGAGGCATCGCCGCCCACTGCCACCTGCTGGTTCTGCGCGCCCAAAGGTGTGACGCCGAACGCATTCTCATCCAGGATAAAGTTGCCCTTTCCCTCCACATAAGTCATACGGCCGTTCACCGCCAGGAGCTTACTGCTTTTGTTGAGATTGCCCAGCCAGTATGGGCTGGTGCCGCGATATGGCGCCGAGCGCTGAAACTGGGAGAGAGTAACTCCCGTGGACGGATTGTCTCCCGCCTCCAAGCCGTTCTCCTGATAACCGCTGTCGTCCTTGAAGAACACCCACGAGTGCAGCATTGTCAGCTTGAAGCCTGCCAGATCCACGTCTGCGCCCAAGCGGAATTCGTTCTGTTCGGTGCGCACGTTCTCGAACACGGGGAACTCATTGCCCGCCGTGCCGCAATAAATACTGCCATCGAAGCATAACTGCACCGTGGAGAGCGCCGGCCCGTCCTGCGTGTTGCGGCTGTAGCCCAGGTGAAACTGAATCTTCGATTGCGGCAGCAGCGTCAGATTGTGGTCCTGCATGTGGCGGCTGGTGTCCATGAAGTGCAGACCCGCCGCTACGGGCAGGCCGGGATTGAAGTAGTCGTCCAGCCGCCATAGCATGTCATAGCGATACATTTTGTTCTTTTCCACGCGCAGATTCACCGACTGATACGGATCGTTGCCCAAGCCAATGGTGGCGAGCACGATCTGGTCGAACCAGCGCCCATGGCCATCACGTGAGTTGATACTGAGATTGCTACTGAGCAGCCGTATGCCGTCGCCATAGTTCACATCGCTGCGATAGGTGCCGACGCTGCCCGCTACCGAGGCGAAGCGGTAGCCGGTTTCGAACGACTCCATCACGTTGTAGTCGCCCGTGTTATCGCCACGCGGGGAGCCGGCTTGGTCGGGGGAAGGGGATACTACCTGCTGCCCAAGAACTGCGTGCGCGAGGAGAAGGCCGATTAACAACCGGCCCGCAGGTTGGCAACCTGCCCCACATGGCGGAGAATCGTCGCGATAGAAATTGCGCATGGCCATCTCTTACCGAAAGAAATACGGGTCGCTGTTCGACCCGTGAATGCGCACGTGGCACAGCGTGCAGCGCTGATAGCGCGGGTCCAGCATGTTATGCGTGTCCGACAACGCCGGGATGCCGTTATTGCGCGTGCCGAAGTTGTCCGCGCCGTTATGGCAGCGCAGGCACAGCGTGAAGACCACCGGCCGCGCCAGCATTTTCGCGTTGGTCGATCCATGCGGCATGTGGCACACGCCGCAACCCTCCACGCGCACCGGGGGATGCTCGTAGGCGAACGGCCCGCCTTTATCCGCGTGGCATTTCAGGCAAGGCTCCCGATTGCCCTCCGCGCGCGTCACCATCGCGGACCCGTCCGCCATACCCCACGTGGGTGCGAACGTCCCATGCGGGTTGTGACAATCCGTGCAAGCCATGAAGCCCTCGTTCACGCGGTGTTTGAAGGGCATGGAAAACTGCGCGCGCACATCCGCATGGCAGCCGTAACATAGCTCGGCCTGCTTTTTCGCCAGCAGAAATTGTGCGGCAGGGGACTTGTGGATCGAGTGACAGTTGGTGCACACCACGTCCGCCAGCGAATGCTCCGAACGACGAATGTTGGCCTTCGAAAAATCCCGCGCGTGGCAGTTCAGGCAGGTGTTCAGGACAGCTTTAGGCTCCATCAGCGAGAAGGCGCGCGGGATGGTGGTCTTGCCGCCCCGGGCTTCCACGTGCGCCTTCCCCGGCCCGTGGCAGCTCTCGCATCCGGTGCGATCGGGCGGCTGGCCGCCGCTGACGAGACTTTTGTAATGTGGATTCTTGTAGAAGTTGAACCAGACGTCCGCGTGACAAGTCTTACATACCGTGCTGCCCACGTAGCCCTCCGCCGCCTTCAGCGCAGACACGGGCAGGCATGCGAGGCACGCGCATAATAAGAGCAACCGGCCGGACACACTCTCAATATAGGGGAAAAAACGCTAAACACATGCAAATTCTGCTTGCTCTACCCGTCCAGGCGGATGATCTTCTTCTGAATGGCGTACTGCACCAGTTGCGCCTTATTATGGATATCAAGCTTGCGCATCAGGTTGAATTTGTGCGCCTCAATGGTCTTCACACTGAGATTCAGTGTACAAGCTATCTCTTTTACCGAATTGCCTTCCGCCAGGAACTTAAGAATCTCCAGCTCGCGCCGCGTGAGAGTGTTGAACCGCGGCTGACGTGTAGCCGAATGCACCCGGCTGCGGAAATCGTCGACTAAATGCGTAAGCATTCGCGGACTCAGATAACTGCCGCCGCGGTGTACTTCCCCGATGGCCGACACCAGTTGCTCCGCCGGACTGTCTTTCAACAGGTAGCCGCTGGCCCCCGCTTCCATGGACTCCGCCAGGTAGTCTTCATCGTCGTACATAGTCAGGAACAGCACTTTGGTTTCGGGTCGGGCCTTGCGGATCTGGCGCGTGGCTTCGAAGCTGCTAAGCCCCGGCATGCTAATGTCCATTAGCACCACGTCGGGCCGGAGTTCCGCGGCTTGCGCGATTGCATCCGCCGCGTTGGCGGCCTCACCAACCACATCGAGGTCCGGTGTGGCGGAAAGCAGGGTTTTGATACCTTGCCGAAACAGCGTGTGATCGTCGGTCAAAAGCGTTCGAATTGCCATAGTCGTCTCACTGGCAGGCTGAAGCCTGCACTACCTAGCCGGAAATCGGCAATCGCATGGCAATCGTAGCGCCATGCCCAGGGCTGCTGCGGATCTCCAAGTGGCCGCCCAATAGGGCGACGCGCTCGCGCATGCCTTTCAACCCGAACGAGTTCGGCTGAGCCACCGCGCTATCCACCTCGAATCCGACGCCGTCATCCTTGACGTTCAGTTCCACTAATGTATCGGTGGATGTCAGCAGAAGGTTTACCCCCGAAGCCCTAGAGTGTTTGCCGATATTTTGATAACACTCCTGCACGACCCTGTAGATGGCGGTTGCGGTCTCGCTCGCCAGGCCGGCGGAACAAGGAGACAGCCTGATGCGCAGCTTAATAGGATACAGCTTCCGAAAACGCGCGCTTAGATGGCGGATGGCGGCGTTCAGTCCCAATTCCTCAACCGCCGTAGGATGCAGCGCGGCGATGATGCGGCGGATCTCAGCGATGATTCGCTCGGTTACGCCGCGCGCCTCGGCCAGTTTGGCCTGCATCTCCGGCGGCGCGCTTTTCTCGAGCATTTCCAGGTGCAGGCGCAGGAACAGCATGGATTGGCCGGCCTCGTCGTGCAATTCCCTGGCGATCCTACGGCGTTCCTCCTCTTCGGCCCGCAGAAGGTGGGCGGCCAGAGAGCGCACCTGCTGTTCGCGCGCCGCCAGATCGCGGAGCAGGCGGGCACGCTCCGCGGCGCGCAGGCACCGTTCCGCGAATGCGTTCAGCATGTCCAACTCGCGGGGCAGCCAGCGGTAGGGCGTCGGAAAACCGAATTGGATCAAGCCTGTCGGTCGCCCCCCCGCTAAAAAAGGAATAGACCAGTAGGATTGAAAGACGCCGCGCATGCCCTTGTCCAAGACCAACTCCCCGGCGCGGGCGCCGGCGGCGATATAGCAGGGCCGCGCCAGCCGCTTGAGCAGCTTTGCGGCGATGGGCGGATGGTCCGTGAGCGGGATGATGCGCCCGGCCTTTGCGCGGAACGTGCGGGTGAGGATGACGATGAAACGGCGGAGCAGATCGTCCAGGCCGGTGGAGTCCATCTCGGCGCGCAGCAAGCCATAGAAGGCTTGCGTTTCGGCTTCGCGCACCTGATAGTAAGCGTTGTTGACGGCCAACAGCGTGCCGAAATGCAGTTGCCGGCGCACGGCTTGGAGCGGCGCATTCTGCCGCGGGAGAGCCTTGGCCGGCAGGCAGTCGATCTCGCGGTCGTATTCGCGCAGCGCCTCTACCACCTCCATGGGCGCGACGTTCAGCTTGGCCAAGCGGCGGCTGTTGTAGGCCACCTGCTCGAAGAAATCGGCAAGTGGACGGCCGGCGGAAAGCAGATGGGCCGCCGCTCCCGAAGTGATCAGGGATACGGCTTTGAGTTGCCGAGCGTCGCACATCCCCGCGGGCTGGACGGCTTTCAGGCGACGCCGCAGAGCCGCGTCCAGGCGCGGCAAGTGCGGTTCGATGCGGCGGGCGAAGAGCGCCAATTGTCCGGCCAAGGGCTCGCCGAACATGCCGGCAGTGTGCGCGGGATGAGATTGTGCCAATAGTACAGGTGGCGGGAGACGCGGAATGTTCTCGCAATCCTGCCAGCGGGCCGTTTCCCGGCCGCGAAGTGCAGCGGGCTGGAACGTCTTCATCCATCTGCCGGACCATCGCCATGCCAGCGGAACTGGCGAGGCCGATCCCGAGCGCAAGGGCGAGGCTTGGCAGGACCCAACCGAGAAGCGGTTCAGCGCTCGGGGTACTGTACCTCTCAGTGAAGCCCTCCCACGAGAAACGATGATAAACTTGAGACGATCTTTTCCAAGGGCCGAATTGGGACCTCCAAAATGAAGCAGGCAATCTCTGCGTTGCGTAGTCTGGTAGCGGAGCCGCGCTCCGGCAGGAGGACGTTTGCAGGAACGGGTCTTGTTTGCCTCTGCTTCCTTCTTGCCGCGGGTACGCCCGCGCAGCAGACGAAGAGTGCCGGAACACGGGACGGCGGCACACCCACCTTCACTACGTTCGACGCTCCGGGCGCGGGCACTGCCAATGCCCAGGGTACTTTCGCCCAGAGCATCAACGAGGGGGCCATAGCTGGATTCTACATTGACGGGAGCGGCGTGTATCACGGTTTCGTGCGTGCCGCCGGCGGCACGATAACCACGTTCGATGCGCCCGGCGCAGGCACGGCGGCCGGCCAGGGCACATACGCCCATAGCATCAATACGGCGGGAGTTATCGCAGGATACTACGCGGACACGAGTAACGTCGATCACGGCTTCTTGAGAGCCGCCGATGGCGCCACAACCACGTTCGATGCGCCGGGCGCAAGCACGGCGGCCGGTCAGGGCACTTATGCCTATGGCATCAACACGGCGGGCTCTGTAACGGGGTTCTACCAGGACACGTTTAGTAACAATAATGGCTTCGTACGCGCCGCCAGCGGGGCTATAACCGCCTTCAACGTTCCCTTTTCAGACACGCAAACCCTCCCCTTTAGCATCAACGCGCGCGGGGTTATCGCGGGCTACTATATCGCAAGCCAGATTATTCACGGTTTCGTGCGCACCTCCGGTGGCGCCGTTACCATTTTCGATGCCCCAAACGCAGGCGCAGATCCCGGTATGGGAACCTTTGCCTTTTGCATAAATAACCTAGGGGCTATTGTGGGAAGCTACAATGGCGGCGGGGTGCCTGCACGCAACGGCTTCATGCGTCATGCCAGCGACGTCATCGATACGTTCGGCGCTCAGGGCGCAAGCGCCGGCACCTACGCCCAGAGCATCGACGATACGGGAGACATCACGGGACACTTCTGCGACACCTCGTGCCACGGCTTCGTACGCGGCGCCGGTGGCTCAATGAACAGATTCGACGTTCCGGGGGCAGGTGCGGGAAGCGGCCAGGGCACTTATTCCGAGAGCATCGGCCAGATGGGGGCTGTCACGGGATATTATTCCGACGCGAATAATGTTTATCACGGTTTCCTTCGGACGCCATGAGGCCGGTAGGCGAAACCGCCTGCCCCACCCGGCTTGAGCACCGTCTACCTGGGCGCGGAGGCACGCAAGAGCGCGGCGATATCGTCAAAGCCGTTGGCCATCGCGCCGTCCAGAGCCGTGGCGCCGGCCTTGGTTCGAGCGCCGGCATCCGCTCCACGCGCCAGCAGCAGTTCCACTACTTCGCGGCGGCCCCAGGAAGCCGCGTTGTAAAGCGGTGTCGCGCCCGAGCCGTCGCGTGCGTCGATATCCGCGCCGCGATCGAGCAGCAATGCCACCATCTCGGGATGCCCGCCCAGCGCGGCGTCATGCAGCGGCGTGACGCCCGTGGAGTTTTTCTGGTTGATGCGCGCCCCATGATCCAGCAGGATGCGGGCGATTTCGGCGTAGCCTTTCAGGGCGGCGTCCGACAGCGGCGGAGACCCCTCCCGGTTGTGCGCGTTGACGTCCGCGCCCTTGCTGGCCAGCAACTCCACCATATCGGCCTGGCCTTTCAGCACGGCTTCATCCAGCAGTGTAAAGCCGGGTTGATCCTTTTTGGCCAGGGTCGCGCCGTGCTGCATCAGCAGATCTACGACCGCGGCGTGCCGGTAGCGCGAGGCGTTTTCAAGCGGGGAGGCGCCCGAGTTGTCGCGCGCGTTTACGTCGGCGCCGCGCGCGAGGAGCAACTCGACCACTTCCGCGTACCCTTTGGCGGCCGCTTCATTGAGCGGGGTTGCGCCAGTCTCCGGGTTGCGCGCGTCGATCCCCGCGCCTTTGTCGAGCAGCAGCGCGGCGACCCCGCGATAGCCCTTCCAACAGGCCTCGTCGAGCGGCGCCGCGCCCGATTTGTCGCGCGCGCCGACGTTCGCGCCGTGCGCCAGCAGCAGGGCGGCCATATCCCTATAGCCGCGGGTGGCCGCCAGGTGCAGCGCCCTCGCGCCCGAGCGGTCCCCGGCATCCACGGCCGCGCCACGCACCAGGAGTAGCTCGGCGACATCCCTGTTATCCTTAATTACCGCGAAGTCCAACGGTGTGGATCCGGCTTCCAAATGGCGCGCGTTTACATCCGCCCCGTGCGCGATCAGCACAGCGGCGATTTCCCGGTTGCCGGTCCAGGCCGCGTCGTGCAGAGCGGTCGCACCCAGCGTATCGCGTGCGTTCACATCCGTTCCCGAAGCCAGCAGCGCGCGCACTTGTTCTAAATTTCCGGATGTGACCGCCTCGTGCAAATCGGCCGCCTGCGCGATGGCGGCGCAAAGCAGTACGCAGGCGAAACCGCCCGCGCCACCGGAGCGCACCCCGCTAACCAACTGGGCGCGCATCGGTGAACCCCACATATTGCACTTCCTCCTCCAGCTCCACCGCGAACTGGCGGCGCACACGGGCCTTCAGATCCTCGATCAACGCGCGTAGGTCCGCGGCAGAGCCGCCGCCGGAGTTGTAGATCAGGTTGGCATGATAACCGGCCACGTGGATATCGCCTCGCGACATGCCCTTGGCGCCCGCCTGTTCCAGGAAATATGCGGCTGGCACCTTGCCTTCGCGAATCACCGTGGGGGGAATCGCGGCGGCCACCGCGGGCGGCAATTCGGTCCACAGAAAATTCTTGAAGATGCTGCCCGCGCACTTCATGGTAATGGGGAACTTCTCGTTGCGCACTTTCAGGATGTCATCCGCCGTTTTGCGCAGGGCGGGGGCGTTCGCGGGCGTCAGGTGCAACTCGGTCGAGAAGACGATCCAGTCTTTGTGGCGTTTGAAAACGCTCTCGCGATAATGGAATTCGCACTCGGCGTTGTCGAACATGCGCACGCGCTCGCCATCGAAGAAGCGCACCGCGCGCACGCGCTCCGAAATGGAGTGGCCGTAGGCGCCGGCATTGCCATATACGGCCGCACCCACAGAGCCGGGAATTCCGGCGAGAGTTTCGATACCTTGCAGCCCATGGCCGATCGAGAAGTCCACCAGATCCTGCAACACCGCGCCGGCATCGCACTGCACGCGGTCGCCCGCCGCCAGTATGCGCCGCGCCACGAAGCGCAGCATGATGCCGCGGAAACCCAGATCGGATACGACGAGGTTGGTGCCCCCGCCCATCACCATATAGTCGCGGCCGCTGGTTCGCGCCACCGCCAGCGCCTGAATAAAGGATTCCACGCTCTCGGTTTCGGCATAGATATCGGCCGGGCCGCCGATGGCAAATCGGGTGTACGCGGAAAGCCGCGCGTCGCGGGAAACGGTTAAATTAGGTATTTCGGACAGGCGCGCGAGCGTGAGGTCCATCGATTCAATTATAGGAGGCAGCTATGCGGCTCGGGTTTCCGGGCTTTCCGCCCGAGGCCATCGCCTTTTTCCGCGGCCTGGCGCGCCACAACGCGCGCGAATGGTTCCAACCGCGCAAGACCGTCTACGACGAAAAGGTGAAGGCGCCCATGGTGCAGTTGGTCACTGAGTTGAACCGGGCCATGATCGACTTCGCGCCCGGCTATGTCGCCGATGCACCCAAGGCCGTCTATCGCATCTATCGCGACACGCGCTTCAGTCCGGACAAGACGCCATACAAGACGCAGATCGCGGCGTCGTTCCCGCGGCGCGGCATGGAGAAGTACGGAGCCGCGGGATATTATTTCGCGATTTCGCACAAGGGCGCGGATGTGGGCGGCGGCATCTATATGCCTACGCCGGAGACGCTGCTGGCGGTGCGTATGCACATAGCCGAACAGCACGCGCAGTTCCGGCAACTGGCGGCATCTCGCGGCGTCAAGCGGCTGCTCGGCGCGATGCAGGGCGAACGGCTTTCGCGGGTGCCCAAGGGCTTCTCCTCCGAACATCCCGCGGCGGACCTGCTGCGCTTCAAGCAATTCCTGCTGTTCACCACGCTGGACGCCGCCATCGTAACGACGCCGAAGCTGTTCGTCGAATTGGAAAAACGCTTTCGGGCGATGACGCCCTTTCTGGAGTTTCTGAACGCGCCTTTGGCGGGAAAGCGGTGCGGCGGATAGGAGGAGCCGCTATGAAGGGCCGTCTACCGCCGCCGCGTGCCCTCACTACTGGGATCCCGTGAGGGAGTCGATCAGGTTCGGACCGTCGAAACTGCCCCATCCGGTCACCAGATCGTAGCCGGCGACTGCGGAATACTTGCCGTTGCTGCCGCCGACGATGTCGTGGAAATCGCTGCCGTAAATCGGTTTCAAACCGATTCGATAGATGGTGGGGTTGAGAAAGCCGACCGTAGCTCCGCCGTTGGCGATGGACTGCTGGTTCACCATGGCGGTGAAACCGGCCCATTGCGGCGCGGCGTAGCTGGTTCCGCCATTTCCTCCACTGCATGACCCGTCGTAGCAACTGTATTGGTTGGTGTTCGCTTCCGCCGCAACGTCCGGAATATTGCGCAAGGTGGTCGATCCGTCATTGGACGCGGTGATCACGCCCGCCAACTGCTGATAGCCGGGAATCGGAATGTTGTTTTTGGAGGGGCCGCCGGCGCTGCCGTTCCAGCCGGTTTCCGATGCCCATGACCCGCCTGGGCCGTTGGTTGTCAAATCCGTGCCGCCGACGGAGATAACATATGGATCGTCCGCCGGCCAGACGGAGTCGCCCGGAGTGCTGGAACCATCGTCGCCACTAGCCACGAACAGACTCTGCCCCTGGGCCGCGAATTCCTTGAAGATCGGGTCGAGGCTGCTCTCGTTATCGGTCCATCCCCAGGAACAGCTCAGTTGCTTGGACGTGTTGTCCGACGCCATCCGGCCAAAAATCGAGACATCGTTGCTGCCCACGTAAACAACGACCTGGCTCAGGCCAGGGGCCATGGAGATAGCCATTTCGATGTCCAAGGCCTGTTCGCTATCGTCGCACTCCGAAGGCGGACACTGCAATGGCGCCCCATTCACCCGCACACCTACAACGGGCACGTTCAGCGGCTGGTTCAGGTTTTGGAAGTAAAGCTGGACATCGCTGATTTCATATCCGGCAAACTCGAACAACCCGACCGACTGGCCAGCGCCCGTGAGCGGGCCGGAACCATAGTAGGCCGTTCGCATATCGCTCCCGATGAATTGGCCGTGGGGGCCGGAACCGGTCGCTTTTCCTTCCGGCGATTGGGAAGTCTTTATGTTTTTCGGCCGCGGAACAGTGAAGTTGTCCAAACCGGAGATATGCAAGACCGGAACCGCCAGGTCGAGGGTGGGCTCCCGGTCCGGCGCGTAAAACGTCCGATTCCCTGAGGGGTGCCGATAGACGCCCATAGTCACGTGGAAGGCTTTCTCGATGTTGGCCACCGGCCCCTCGATATCTATGACCAATCGATTAGCCCGGGTTTCCGTCACCGTCAGTCCATTCGCCTCCGCGAAACGGACAACTGCGTCATGATCTTCCGGAGCCGGGCCGAACCGCCCGGCAAACTCCTCCACGCTGAGATACCGGCGGTAGTTGGCGCTCTGGGGATCGTAGATCTGCCGCAACAGATCGTCGAGATCGGCCTCATTGCGCAGCGGCAAGGAAACCGCCAGACTCATACGCTGTGAGCTCTGAAGCCCGCCAAGCAGGGGGGCTTGGCCATTGACCACCGCCGGAGGCACATGCGGCGTCAACGTGCGGCGCGGCTGCGCCTGGCCCAACGCCGTGAAAAAAAGCGCACCCGCAAACAATGCCGCGGACAACCGCCGCAACGTAACGATTCCCGACATCTTGTTCATTTGGTTCATCTCCGATATCGTTGACTGCCCGCTAGCCGGAACTCCCCCCGGCCTGCGGCACGAAGGAGACCCAGGGACAAGAGTCTAACACGAATCGACCCTTCTGATGCTGCCCCGAATTGGCTGGTGGGGTGCGTAACCGAATGGGGGGGGGCGTGTGTCAGTCTGGCATAGAGTGGCTTGTGGCGCAGGCGTCCACGCCTGCAGCGGGTCTCCAGACCCGCTTTTGGCGCCGTTCGCAAGCGGAACGC
>Ga0209333_1000243_pt1 | contig 29975 bp, 25 predicted proteins | sample BlaSpr_A8_OM2_O3_FD_187982 | JGI IMG/M metagenome (GOLD analysis project Ga0209333, IMG submission 187982) | Forest soil microbial communities from Thunder Bay, Ontario, Canada - Black Spruce, Ontario site 2_A8_OM2_O3 (SPAdes) (version 2) | ecosystem: Environmental > Terrestrial > Soil > Boreal... | reverse complement strand
TCATGATCGATCCAGCCATTGCGGGCGGCAGCTTCAATCATGGAAAACTCCCCGCTCACCTGGTAGGCGGCGATGGGCACGTCGAAGCGTTGGCGGGCCTCCCGGATCAGGTCTAGATAGGGCATGGCGGGCTTAACCATGATCATATCGGCGCCCTCTTCCAGGTCCAGCTCGATTTCCCGCATGGCTTCGCGGCCGTTGGCCGGGTCCATTTGGTAGCTGCGCCGGTCGCCGAACTGCGGAGTGGATTCCGCCGCCTCCCGAAACGGCCCGTAGAACACCGAGGCGAATTTGGCGGCGTACGACAGGATCGGAATGTGGGAGAAGCCGTTGGCGTCCAACTCGTGGCGGATGGCGGCCACCCGTCCGTCCATCATGTCCGAGGGCGCTACCACGTCGGCCCCGGCGCGCGCGTGCGAAACCGCGGAGGCAGCCAGCCATTCCAGCGTCTGATCGTTATCCACTTCGCCGTTGACGATCTTGCCGCAATGCCCGTGGCTGGTGTACTCGCAATTGCAGACGTCCGTCATGATCAAGAGGCCGGGAACATCGCGGCGGATGGCGCGGATGGCGCGCTGCACGATGCCGTCGTCGGCGTAAGCCCCGGAGGCCGTTTCATCCTTGCTTTCCGGCAGTCCGAACAGGATCACGCCGCCAATTCCGAGCGCCCGCACCTGCCCGCACTCGCGCACGATTTGGTCCACGGACATTTGGAAATTGCCGGGCATGGCCCCGATTTCGCGGCGGACGCCCTCGCCGGGGCAAGCGAACAGCGGCAGGATGAACTCCGCCGGATCCAGGCGGGTCTCCCGCACCAGGCTGCGGATGGGCTCGCTGGCGCGCAGCCGCCGCATGCGGTGAATGGGGAACGGCACACCTAAATTGTAGCTCAGGGAACCGGAAAAGCCCCTCCGACACCCTATCGACCGTTAAGATTGCAAAAAATAATGCTCATCCCCCTTGACAAGGGTATCTAGTTCATTAGAATTAATCGTAAGTCTTGCTTTATTTATGCAGCACGCTTGCGAGCACAACCGTACCGAGATCATCGCCAGGCGCGATGGCGTGGAATACCTGGAATGCCTGGATTGCCGCCAGATCTTCGAAGCCGAGGACCTCGAACCAGTAACAGTCGAAGACGAGGACGAGTAGAGGAGGGGGCGCGTCCCCAACGGGATCGGTGTGCCTCGGCGTCCGCGGGCAGCCCCCCTGGCATGCACCCTGGCATGCGCAGGTCCCCATGGCGCGCAGCTTGATTGCATCGCGTACTTTCATTGTGAATCGTGGCCGAAGTGGCAAAACACCGCTTACTGACGTGCGCGGCTCAGTAGATTCAGTGCGTTACGCAGCCACGACCGTCAGGGAGTCACTTCTGCCACGGGCTGCTACCTTTTCGCATGACCTACAGCGCGGCGCCAGCGTCGGCGATGTCCTGACTGTCCATCTACTTCCCGGGCTTTCGAGACGTTTAGGTGTGTCAATGCCGGTTTGTACCGTTCCGCGGTGCGCTTAAAGGACTAAACCATCCCGCAACGCACGCGCCACGGCCTCCGAGCGCGAATGTACGTGCAGCTTCTCGTAAATCGACCGCAAGTGAAAGGTGACCGTGTGTACGCTGACGCCCATCTCCGCGGCGGCCGTCTTGGTGTGATGGCCGTCGGTGAGCAGCTTCAGCAGACGCGTTTCTTGCGCCGACAGGCCGGCTGAACCCGGTTCACGCGGCGCCGCCCGGCGGAATAGCTGCATCACGCGCATCGCCACTTCCGGGGACATCACGGCGCCCCCTTCGGCAATCTGTCTCACCGCCTCCATCAGCCTCCCAGGCGGGGTCTGTTTGAGCAGGTATCCGCAGGCGCCGGCGCAGATGGCCTGAAAGATCCGGTCGTCGTCTTTGAACACCGTCAGCATAACCGGCGCGATCGACGGATAGCGCTCCCGTAGAATCCGGACTCCTTCGATGCCGTTCAGTCCGGGCAGGCCGATATCCAGAAGCGCCACACGGGGTGGGCCGGCCCCAATTCCCTTCAACGCAGCCTCCATCGAAGCGTAGGCATGCCGGCACTCGAAACCCTCGGTATGGTTAATCAGGAACGCGATACCGTCGCGCATCTCCTTTTGGTCTTCGATGACCGCTACGCCGATGACCGAGGCTTCAGGTGTTCCTACCACTATTCAAACCCGCCGAGGTTTCAGTGTAAGCTATGGACGCCCGGAGGGCTCTAAATTATTGCTGCGCCGGTTGCGGGCGGGGATGATGGATTTCGGCGATGCTGGGTTCACCCGCATGCCCGAATAGTTCCGGATGGATATAGTGGCCTTGGTCCTGCGGCGCCTTGTCCACTTCCACCTGAATGCGATGCGCGTTGGCCCAGGCGTCCTGACGGATGCCGGTCACCTGCCAGGAGACCTTCACGTCCGGTTTGTCGGTTTTGATGACGAAGCTGCGATTGGCGATTTCCGACGCGACGATGGCTCGCGCAAACTGGCCGATCACGGTGAGCTGATACCGGAAGTCGCTGTTGAGAGCTTCAAACCACGCGGGCATCGTGACGGTGGCTGTGCCGCTGCCGTCGGTGACCGCGTTGCCATTGTAAATGTTCATCATGTCGGGGGATTCCACGAAGGAATGATAGAGATATTTATTGGCCGGATCGAGCGGATGATCGATCTTGAAGGAGCCGCCGCCCTTGCTGAGGCTGCCGGAAACCTGCACGTCGCCGTTGAAATTGCCGGCGAACAGGCCGGCCGACGAGGCGTATATTCCGTCGCCGTCAAGCAGAGATCCCGCCCCCCCATATGCATCGATACCGTCGCCGCCAACCGCGTTGCCGCCGGTCCCGGCGCCTCCATAAGCGTTGACCCCGATTCCGCCGGTATCATATGGACCGGTGCCAGTTCCGCCCGAAGCATAAACGCCTACTCCGCCGGTACTGATTTGATTAAAAGCGGCGCCATGGGAACTTCCGCCGTAGCCAGACACTCCCTTGCCACCCACGGTATTATCGCCTAAGAGTGCCTGTCCGCCGCTGCCGGCTATCGCGGAGTTGTACGGCACCGTGTTGGCGATGTTGAAGAGCGCGCTACCCGAGCTCGTCCCGGTTCCGTTAAAGGGCAGCGTAACCGTTCCCGCCGGCCCTTGTGGCCCAGCCGGACCCGCCGGCCCTTGTGGACCAGCCGCACCCGTGGCGCCCTGCGGCCCAGCCGGACCCGCCGGCCCGGCCGGACCTGTGGCTCCTTGGGGGCCAACCGCTCCGTACGTCGCGTCGAATACCCCCGTCGTGCTCGTGCCATTGCTTACGGTCAAGCGGAACGATCCGGCTGTCAGCCCAGCCGGCAAGGCGGCGACAATCTCCGTGCTGCTGGACGACACCAGCGTCAACAACGCCCCGTCCAGGTGCACCACTGGCGAACCCGAAGACGGCAGCAGATTCGCCCCGACGATGGCGATCTGCTTCGTTGTGTAATTTATGGTCGTGCTCACAACCGTCGGTGTCTGGCTGTGGGCCGGAGCTACCAAGCAAATGAGCCAGGCGGCTGCCACTCCAGCTTTGCTAACGGTGGATATCAGGTTGTTACACGCTTTTTGGCAGGCTGGTTTGCCGGCAGGTGCGAATTTCCCCGGCGCGAATCGTTCAGTTACTTTCGTTCGAAACATGGTATTGTCCTTTCTCTTCGCGCTTGATCTGCTCTATTGGCAAAACTTCCGCTTCAGTTTGTTCAACTCCCTGGGCATAACGGGGTGAGTTCCGCAAAGATCAACTGGTACGCACCCCACACATGGTTCGTAATAAAACTGGTTACGGCACCAGTACTCGCGTTGACCTCGTAAACCGTGTCGGGATTGAAGCCGGCTGAAGTGTTGTACGTCGGTACGTACAGGTTGCCACCCTTCAGAGCGATAAAGCTCAACTCAGGCGTCATGCCTGAGCCCAAGAGCGCGATCGGGCCAACGTGGGGAACCGTTTCATAAGCCACCTGACCGGCGAAAGTGCTGGGAAGGTATAGTTGGTCGCTCGCGTCGAACGCCAGTCCGGCCGGCTGGATCGAGAGGCCGCTCGCAAGAATCTCAGCGTTGTAGTCGAAGGTCTGCGCGCCGGTGCTGGGGTTGAAGCACCTCACCGTCTCATCGGCCCAGCTCGAGATACAGAGGTTCCCTTTCGCGTCAAACGCCATCTGATTGCCGCGGTACAAATAGGTTGTAATCGTGAAAACCGGAGATGGGTTCGCCGCAGCGAGAGATGCCGCGGCATACTCGTAGATAGAGATTGGGGTGACCGGGTACCCCTCCTGGGCCACCGGGAACCCATACGCAGTGGCCACCCAAAGGTTCCCGGACTTGTCGAACAGCAGGCTTTGTGTGCTTGGGATCTCCGACGCCGGAAGGGTGAAAGTGCTCCAATTGGCGCTAAACTGCCCATTCTTCTGGTATTGAAGAATGGTGGCTAAGAAGTTGCCGCCGGGAGCGGAAAGAGTGGACGCAAATATCTCTCCGGTCAGCGGACTCTGTGCCAGGGAAACTGGCTCATAAGGTCCGGTGGTGGCGAAGGTTCCGATCCATGTACCCGTCGGCGAGAACCGCTCAATGGAATGACTGGTGCTGCTGGCGACCAAAATGGATTCTTGCGCCAGAGCCGGGGAAGCGCCCGGCGCCAATCCCAGGAATGCGAACCAGAATGCCAGAAACTTAACATTCGGTTTGTAGTCGTAGCCGTTTGCGGGCTTGCCGACGGGTCCGGATCCTGCCAGCGCGAATGGTTCAGTTACTTTCGTCGGAAACATACTATTCTTCTCTCCCTTTGCGTTGATTTGACCGGGTGTTAGCAGGCGCCAGCTGCGGGGCCCAAGCTCGCGGCATTCGCTCCGCTTCATTATTTATGCCCGTAAAAGGCTGCGCATACAAGCTGCGTGTTCTTGTAGGGCTGGGGCTGGAACGGCTCTACCGCGGCAGTAGCTAATCGAGTTATAAGTACCTCTATCGTCTAGGATTGGCTCCTCGTGTGTTTGAAATGCGCCCGGCAGCCCGGTGGCCACGGACCTACACAAACATGCGGGGTAAGCTATAGGGCGGGTCTGCCGAAGGCGCCGTGCCGGACCGGCAGATGTACGGCTACGGTGCATCCGCCGCCAGGGCTGGCCATCCACTCCATCCGGCCGCCCAGGCTCTCGGCGCGTTTCTTCATGCTCGGGATGCCGTTGCCGCCATTCCGCCCGGGCTCGCCGCCGATGCTCTCGATCCCACGGCCGTTGTCCCGCACGCGGAGCATAATCTCCTGGCTGGCCACTTCGAACTCGGCCACCACCGCCGTGCAGCGCGAGTGACGGGCGGCATTGTGAATGCATTCTTTGAAGATGAGCAAGAGTTGCCGCCGGGCATGCAGGCTCAATTGCAGGTGCGGCCTTTTCTCGGGCACCCGCAACGCGAAGCCGATCCCTTGCGACTCCAACAGATCGCCGGCGAACTCGCGCATGCGCCGGATCAGGGAGTCGACGCTCTCCGGTTCCGCGCGGATCGACCAGACCACATCGCCCATCGAATCGGCTAACTCGCGGGCCAGCGTGGCAACCCGGTCCAACCGGTCGTTTGGCTGCGACGGTCCCAGACTGCTATCGACGCGCGCCACTTCGCTTAATACGGCGATCTGCGAGAGGCTGGCGCCGATATCGTCGTGCAAATCGGTGGCGATCGCCGTCCGCATGCGCTCCAGCTTGACGGCCTGCGCGACACGGTAGCCGTGCGCCGCCAAAACCAAGGAGGCCAGGCCGGCCACCGCCAGGTCCTCAAACCACCAGCGTCTCCAGAACGGTGGCAGAACCTCGAAATCGATTTCCGCGGGAGCCGTGCTTTCCCGATCTTCCGAATTCACCGCCTTCACCAGGAAGTGGTAGCCGCCAGGCTCCAGCGCCGCGTAGTTGACTGTGTGCTCGCGTGTGTCGTGCCAAGCCTCATCCGTCCCTTCCAGTTTGTATTTGTAGCGGAGACCCTCTGCCGGCTCGTTGTTGAAGCCCACGAACGTGACCTGAAGCTGATTCCGCGGGGGATCCAATCTAGGCGGCCGGATAAGCGTTTCGCCGGCTTGCGAAACCGGATAGCGCTCGCCTCCGGTTTGCAGGTCCGTAATCAGCACGGTCGGGATCGTGGGCGCCTGGTCCGCGGTGGGCGTCAGCCTGGACAAGCCTTGCGTCGTGGCGAACCAGAGATTGCCGGAACCGTCGCGAAACGCCGACCTGAACGTACCATGCGCCAATCCGTCGGCGAAGGAGAAATGTTTGGTGCGTCCCGTGGCCGGTTCTAAACGATCGACGCCCTTCCCCGTGCCGGCGTAGATTCGCCCCATGTCGTCTTCAACAATGCATAGGATTGTGTTGCTGGCCAGCCCACTGGCGATATCATAGGTGTGCACGCGGAATTGCGCGCTGCCGGGGTTCTCGAGCAATCCAATCCCGCCGCCCGTGGACCCCATCCATAATCGCCCGCGATGATCGACGAGCAGCGCGTCAATGACGCCGGCCGGCACTCCATCGCTCCGACTGAATCGCGTAAATTGCCGGCCATCGTAGCGGAATAGGCCGCCGCGAGAGAGGCCCATCCAGATGTTGCCGTTGCGGTCCTCCGCGAAGGCCATGACTAACTCATGCCTGGTGGGACCGTCTTCAAACCAGGAGATCGCTTTCCGCGCGGGATCCCATCGCAGCAAGCGATCTCCCTGCGCGGATTGCGCCGAGGCCCAGATACCGCCCGCGGAGTCCTCGAAGGCAAGGAACACGCGAACGTCTTGTGCGTAACACGCCACCGGCTGCCTTCCCGCCAAATCCGCTGCGCTCATCGGCCCGAACCGGCAAAGCCCTACGCTGGTAGCCGCCCACCACTCGCCCGTGCGGGCTTGCAGCAGGATCTGGTGCTGTCCCCAACTTGCTTTGTCGCCAAAAACCTTGGGAGTCACGGCGTGAAAGTTAAGGTTGACGGGGTCGAAAACGTTCAGCGAGCGCCGTGAAGGAGCCGCCGATTGGGTCACCGCCAGGAGGGTTCCGGCGCGATCCCCAAAAACCGAAAACACCCGATCGCTCGGGAGCCCGTCTTGTTCGCGAAATGTGATGAATCCAGCGGACGCAATCCGCATTACCCCGGCGCCTTCCGTTCCGGCCCACATGTTCCCGGCTTTGTCCGCGGCGAGGGCGACAATCGCGCGATCGCTGAGTCCATGGATGCGAGTCAGACTTCGGAACACCGGATCGCCGCCTCCGGGAAGCACGCTGATCCCAGCCAAGGTCCCCATCCAGATGGCCCCGTCCGGTGCTTGCGCCAGCGCCATCACATTCAGTTCCGCGAGTCCGTCGCTCCTAAAGACCCGCTGGACGCCATGCTTGCCGGCAGCATCTGCATGGCGCATGACCGCCAACCCACCGCGGGTTCCGGCCCATATTCTGCCGGCTCGGTCCAGCAGCAACGCGTTTACCCACTCGTTCGGCAAACCATCCTCTTTCGCGATGAATTGCACGGCGCCGTCCTTCCCGAGAACATAGATTCCTCCGTTGGTAGCCACCCACAGATCGCCGCCTGCATCCTCCTTGATGTCCGTGATCGCAAGCCGGTCCAACCCAGGCAACGGTTGGGGCCGGAACCCGGACGCACTGAGCACTTCGAAGAGTCCTCCGCTGGTCCCGCACCAGATCCTGCCGGACGGAGATTCCAGGAGCGCGTAGATCGGCTTGTCGAAGCGGCCGGCTCCCTGCCGGTAAGTGAGGAACCGGTCGCCGCTCGCCCGTGAATGAAATTGGCTGAGGCCGTGTTCCGTGCCGGCGAGGTATGCGCCGGAACGCGTCTCCAGAAAGGTTTCTACCGCGCGGTCCGGGAGCCCCTCGCGCGTGCCGAAGCCGACCATGCGATAACCATCGAACCTGGTCAGCCCTTCAGGCGTGCAGAACCAGACGAACCCGCGGGAATCGGGGACGATGCAGTCGATGTGGTCCGCTGCCAGGCCGTCCGCCGTTGTGTAGGCGCGGATCGGCAGCAACTCGCCTTCGAGACACAACGGCAAGGCAATGGCCGCAAGGAGAATCGCCTGCCATGCCTTGGGTGCGCGCATCCCCTCTAGTCTAATCGAACCTCCGCAACCGAACACCCGTACAGGATCTGCGCGCGGGACTCTCCTTCCCTACCCGTCAGGCACTCTCTTCAGGCTGCCGTAATGTATTCGGCAATGGTGCTTGCCTCGGGGACGGGGTCTCCGTCTTCCCGCATGCCGGCCAAGTGAATCCGGCTGGCTTTGCGCATGAGTTCGGCCGTTTCTTCCATCGTGGCGCCAGCGGCGATGCATCCCGGAAGGTCCGGAACGTACGCGCTGTAGCCAGTCGCGGTCTTCTCGAACAGGACAGCGTATCTCATCGTCTCAGCCCCGCTTGTTTCAAAATACCATTTCGTGTCTTCGGGTCCGCATCCAGCCGCTTGGGACGAATGAGGGAGGGCCAAAATCCGCCTCGGCGGCCTCACCTCACCCGGCGGTAGACATCCGTCCGGTTTCCGACTTTGACCACCAGGACCAGGAGCATTTCATCCCGAATCTGATAGATGGCCCGGTAGTTCTTCCCCGGTCCTACGGCGACGCGATAGAGCTTCTCCTTCGTCTCCATTTTCTCAACTCCATGAGGGCGGGGGTTCTCTTCCAGGCTGAGAAGGTCCAGGTTCACTTGCTTTCGAACGTGAGGGTCGAGCTTGCGGATGTCTCGCTCAGCGGCGGGTGTTGCTTCAACCCGGTATGCCAGGACTCAATCTCCCAGCCTGCGCATGACTTCACGGAGCGGAATGGTCCCTTTTTCCGCGGCCTCTTTCAGAGCGGCGCGGGCGTCCGCGATGTCCTGGCGGTCCATCTCCTTCTTCGCCAGCCGCTCCAGAAGGCGGAGATCGTCAATGGGAATGACGGCGGCCAGGTCTTTCCCGCGGCGGGAGAGGATGGTGCGCTCCTTCCCGTAGGCGGCGCGGTTTACGATCTCGGGAAATTCTTCCCGTGCTTTCGAGACGTTTAGGCGTGTCATGCTGGCTTGTACCGTTCGTACAATTCGTACGACTCCATAACCAGTATCGAACAGGAACGCGCGCTTTGCAAGGTTGGGAAAAACGGTAGTGGATCAGTTTGCAGCTTGTGGGGCAGGATGATATCCGGGATGATATCCTGCGCGCCGATTGACAATCGGCCTGCAGGTTGCCAACCTGCCCCACAAAGCAAATTGACCCTCTACCGAAAAAACCTACACCGCGTCGGAGATGCTGGTGAACGAAAAATCCTTCACCACAATGGCCGGCGCGATCATGCCCTGCCCTTCCCCACCGCGCACGCGCACCGGTACGCCCATCGCCACAGTGCTCTTCAGCATCTCCACGGGACTCTGGTTGAAACGGAAGTTCATTACCGGCGAAGTGACTTTCCCCTGCTCGATCAGGAAGACGCCATCGCGCGTCAGTCCAGTCACCTGCATGGTCTGCGGATTGACCACGCGGATGTACCAGAAGCGCGTGACCAACAGCCCGCGATCCACGGAAGCGATCAGATCGGCAAGACTCTTGCCGCCGCCTTCCAGCACCAGTCGGCTGGGGAAAGGCGTAGGCTGCTTGCCGGCTTTGGCGGCCCAATAGCGATCGTAGACCAGGTTCTTCACCACGCCGTTTTCGATCCAGGTCATGGGCTCGGCGGGCAACCCTCCCCCAGCGCCACCGCCACCGCCGCCAAAACCGAAGCCGCCCCCTCCACTCCACGGCAGCGAGGAGTAGAGCGGGTTGAACGGGTCCGAACGCAGCGTGATGAATTCCGGGAACAGTTTCTCGCCCGCCAATGTGCCGCCGCCCGGCTTGCTCAGGAAGCTGCGGCCTTCTTCGGCGGCGCGCGCCTGCATGCCGAAACCCATCATCTGCACGAGATCGCCGGTGGCCGTGGGTTCCAGAACCACGGTGTACTTTCCAGGATCGAGCCGCTTGGGTTCCTTCCAGCGCAGGCACTTGTCGATAGCCGTCTTCGCTACCGCCCCGCCGTCGATGCTCTGGATCAGCACAGACGGCTGGCAGGCCCATCCGGAACTCGATCCGGCCGCATTGCGCAGGGTCGCCGACAGGCTGGCATCGGTCACCCGCCCATAGCCGAAATTGCCCTGCTTATTGGCGATGGCCGCCGTTTCGGCCGAGCGCTCGAAGAACCCCGCAGCCGCCAAGTTGTTTGCCTTGGCGCCGTCAATGATTGCGCGGATGTGCGGAATCATCGCCTGATTGCGCGCTCCGGCGGTGGAGGCCGCGTAGTTCTCCAGCCCGGAATACTTCTGCTTTTCAAGCGGCGGGACGCGCTCCGGGTTGGGCGGCGCGATCATTGCCAGACGCTCGGTGCGCTTCACCGCCTCGCGCAACGAATCGTCGTCGAATTCATCGAGGCGCGTGCTGCCGGTCTGGCCGTCCCGCACCGACGAAATCGACATGGACTGCTCCACCGTGAAGCCCGAAGTAGTCACATCGTTCAGCGCGAAACGGATGAACGCGCTTTCCGAGCTGTTCACGCTGATGTCGCACTCCGGAAAGGTGGAAAACGAAAGCGCCTTTTCCGTAATTTTCTGCGCCTGTTCTCTGGTAAGCATGGCTTTCTAAGAATTATATCCGATATGGACCTTAGGGCCATTGCTTAAGGGGCGACCGCGATGGTGACCTGGGCCGTCGTCGTCACGCCGCCGATCTGGATCTGTATGGGCACCGCATCCCCCGTCGGCGTGGCGGGGCCCGGTATCACACCGATCTGATACTCGCTTACGAATTGCGGCGAGAGCACGGAATAAACAAACTGCGCCTGGACCCCGCCGATCAATACAATTGGCTGTAGCAAGGTGTTCCGGAGGATGCCGTCCGATGCGGCCACGTAGTTGCCGATAGATGGGGTCACTGGGCCGAGCCCGGTGCATGCAATGATCAATGCGTGCCCCGAACCGACAGAGATGGGGGCCGTGTTGAAAATTCCAATAGCCGCGCCGGCCGGCGCGGCGAGATCCCCGGTGGTGTTATCGTACGCAAACGCCTGGCCCAGCCCGTTAGCAGTCGTAGTGAAAATGCCGGGCGACGCGGGCGCCACCGTAACACTCTGCGGGGTCGAAGTGCCGTTGCTGCGCGTAACCATCACATTCATCGTGCCGCTGTCCTGGCCCGGCGGCAGCACGTTAAACGGGAGCTGTGCATTGATCTGGTTCTGGCTTACAAAGTACAGCCCCGCGGGAATACTGTTGAAGGTCACGGATGTGACATCGCTCAACGTGGTCGGCAGCGGGATGGCATTCGCGGAGGCCGTCGAGGCCGCCAGGTTCGTGCCAAAGATGGACACGATGGAACCGGGCGCGACGCCTTGCGTGGTGTAACTCGCGGAATTCAAGACGCCTCCTGCGTTAACCGCAGGCACGGCCGGGCCTAAGCCTACAGACAGGCTGAAGACCGTCCCATAGCCGGCGGCGGCCCCGCCCCCATTCGTCGTTCCGTAGAAGTCCCCATTGGTGGCCTGCGCTAGTCCAGCCTGCGGCAATGCGCCGTCAGCGCACGCTGGTTGGGAGCAAAAGCCGTATAGCGTCGTCAGCGTGCCACCTGGGGTGATTTTGAAGATCGTGCCGCCGCCGGTGGCCCCGCCCAACGTTGTTGTCCCATAAAAATTGCCGTCGGTGCCCTGGACCAGTGCCCCCTCTGGGCTCATGCCGTCCGGGCAGAAGAGGTTAATATCGAATTGGGCGCAGAAGCTGTACAGCGTGGTCAGGGTGCCGCTCGTGGTGATTTTGAAGACCGTGCCAAAGGGGGGGGAAAGGTTGGCCCCCGCCCCGTACGTTGTCCCGTACAAGTCCCCGTCGGCGCCTTGGATGAGCGCCGGTTGGATGCCATGTGTACAGTAGAAGCAGAAGGTATATAGCGTCGTCAGCGTACCCGTAGGGGTGATTTTGAAGACCGTGCCGCCCTCGGCGCCCCCAACTGTCCCATAGAAGTTGCCGTCGGCGCCCTGGACCAGCCCCCCATCTGGGTTTGCGTCCGGGCACCCGCCGCCAACAAATTGGGCGCAGAAACTGTATAGCGTTGTGAGGGTGCCGTTCGGGGTGATCTTGAAGACCGTGCCATAATCGAAGGCCCCGCCTCCACTGGTTGTCCCGTACAAGTCGCCGTCGGCGGCCTGGACGAGCGCCGCCTCTGGGTATGCGCCGTCCGGGCACGGCCCGCCGGCGTTGAAAGTTTGGGCGCAGAAGCTATACAGCGTCATCAGAGTACCTGTCGGGGTAATCTCGAAGATCGTGCCACAGCCCGTGGCGGGACAGCCGGTGTTGGCAGCCCCCCCAAAGGACGTAGTCCCGTAGAGGTCCCCATTGGCAGCTTGGACCAGCCCCGCCTCTGGGACTTTGCCGTCTGAGCAGACGTCTTCGCTAACAAATTGGGCGCAGAAGCTGTGTAGCGTCGTCAACTTGCCAACCGGTGTGATTTTGAAGACCGTTCCAGCGCCATTAGCTCCCCCAGACTCGGTTGCCCCATAAAAGTTGCCGTCGCTGGCTTGGACCAAAGCGCCAACGGGGAGTTCGCCGTCCGCACCATCGAAGACGTGTAGCGTGGTGAAGGTCTGCCCCGGCAGGGCAATCGCCATCGTTGCACACAGCGCGAAAACAGCGTACGCCCTCTTCCCGCAGTTAAACTTGCCCGACGCGCTTACGACTCGGTTCATGGATGCGCTCCTTGTTCTTGCGCGTGGTTTCTTTTGGCCGAAAGCAACCTTAGCAGATATACGCCCATCTATGCATTCCCGCACGCTTCCATTTCTTCACTGTGGGGCAGGGCAAGTCCCCCAACCCGAGTCCCAAGGCGGACCTCCCGCCAACCTCATCGCGAACGAGCACAGCAACAGCGAATCTCGAGGGTGCTGGCCAGCGACGGGACGGCCCTGTGGGGCAGCGGTCCCGCTGGCCGCCCATTTACGAATCGTCGCCGTTACAGAGGAGCGGACTCACGGGGCGACCGCGATGGTGACCTGGGCCGTCGTGGTCACGCCGCCGATCTGGATCTGTATGGGCACCGCGTCCCCTGTGGGGGTGCCCGGGGCCGGCACCACGCCGATCTGATACTCGCTGACGAATTGCGGCGAGAGCACGGAATAAACGAACTGCGCCTGGACACCGCCGATCAGTGCGCTTGGCTGTAGCAAGGTGTTCCGGAGGATGCCGTCCGATGCGGCCACGTAGTTGCCGATAGACGGAGTCACTGGGCCGAGTCCGGTGCATGCAATGATCAATGCGTGCCCCGAACTGACCGAGATGGGGGCCGTCTTGAAAATTCCAATAGGCGCGCCGCCCGCCGCGGCTAGATCCCCGGTGGTGTTGTCGTACGCAAACGCTTGGCCCAGCCCGTTCGCAGTCGTCGTGAAAATGCCGGGCGACGCCGGCGCCACCGTAATATTCTGCGGGGCCGAAGTGCCGTTGCTGCGCGTAACCATCACGTTCATCGTGCCGCTATCTTGGCCCGGCGGCAGCACGTTAAACGGGAGCTGCGCATTAATCTGGTTCTCGCTTACAAAGTACAGCCCCGCGGGAATACTGTTGAATGTCACGGATGTGACATCGCTCAACGCGGTCGGCAGCGGAATGGCACCTGCGGCGGCGGTTGAAGCAGCCAGGTTCGTGCCAAAGATGGACACGATGGAACCGGGTGCGACGCCTTGCGTGGTGTAGCTGGCGGAATTCAGGACGCCTCCGGCGTTAACCGCGGGCACGGACGGGACGAGTCCTACAGACAGGCTGAACACCGTCCCGCAACCGGCGATAAACCCGTCGCCAGGGCAGGCGTCGTAGGCCCCGCCACCCGACGTTGTCCCATAGAAGCTCCCGTCGGTGCTCTGTATTAGCCCCGCTGTCGGGAATACGCCGTCTGTGCACCCGGTCTGGGAGCAGAGATCGTATAGGGTCGTCAGCGTGCCGGCCGGAGTGATTTTGAAGATCGTCCCACAGCCTTCAGGGCAGACGCCAACGACAGAAACCCCGCCAATGTTGGTTGTCCCGTAGAAGTCCCCGTCGGTGGCCTGCACCAGCGCCGCGTAGGGTACTGCGCCGTCGGCGCACCCGGTCTGGGAGCAAAAGCTGTATAGCGTCGTGAGCGTGCCACCCGTGCTGATTTTGAATACTGTCCCGAAGAGGCGGTTGGCCCCGCCGCCCGACGTCGTCCCGTACAGGCTTCCGTCGGTGGCCTGGACCAGCGCCGCTTGCGGTTCTTCGCCGTCCGCGCAAAGGAACTCGGAGCAGAAAGTATATAGCGTCGTCAGCGTGCCACCCGGGGTGATTTTGAAGAGCGTGCCACCGCCAAATCCGGCCCCTCCGACAAATGTTGTCCCGTAGAAGTTCCCGTCGGTGGCCTGCACCAGCGCCGCCTCGGGACCGAACCCATCATTACAGGACGCGCTTTGAGAGCAGAAGTCATAAAGCGTCGTCAGGGTCCCGCTCGGAGTGATTTTGAACACCGTCCCGCACCCTGTGGCGGGTGCGGCTGGGCAGGGGCTAGAGCCGCCAGAGGACGTTGTACCGTAAAAGTCCCCATCGGTGGCCTGGACTAGGCCTGCCTCCGGGTATGCGCCGTCCGTGCATCCGCCGGATGACCCAATTTGGGAGCAGAAGGTGTGTAAGGTCGTCAGGGCGCCGCCCGGAGTGATTTTGAAGATCGTGCCGACGTTCCCGTTTGGAACGCCCCACGTCGTCCCGTACAGGTTTCCGTCGGCGCCCTGGACCAGCGTGGATGGCTGTTGGCCGTCCGTGCAGTCGCTTTGGGCGCAAAAGCTGTATAGCGTCGTCAGCGTGCCACTCGGGGTGATTCTGAATACGGTCCCAAAGCCGTTGGCCCCGCCGCCCGACGTTGTCCCGTACAGGGTTCCGTCGGTGGCCTGGACCAGCCCCGCGCCGGCCTCCAGAGCATTGACGAGTTCATCGCCGTCCGTGCCGTCAAAGCTGTGCAACGTGGTGAACGTCTGCGCATGTAGCGCAATCGCCGTCGTTGCGCATAGCACGGAAACGGCGTACGCTCTCTTCCACCAGCTAAGTTTGCCCAACAAGTTCACGACTCGTTTCACGGGTGCGCTCCCAGCTTAGCTTGTCCAATGCGTTGACGATTCGCCTCACCGGTGCTTTCCTTTCTTGTGGACGGTACTGGCGCCGGTCCCTCGCTCACAGCGGTCGATTATATCCCGTTCGAAGGAGACCGCACGCATATATCTATGTCAGTTGGCGACAATCCATTTCAGGGATTTTGCGCACCCACGTTCGCCGATTGATTTCCGATATCGCCGCACGCAATTGGAAGAGCGCCCCCTCTTATAAGAATCATATCGGGACCGCCGCTGAGGAGCGTGCCGCCCGGAGTTGTCACCTCAACACCTCCGGTGCTAGCCCGTGGTAGCCCCGGTCGGCACGCTTGCCGCGATTTCGTTGCTAGTCCGTCTGAATGACGTTCACCTGGCGGAAGCGCGCCGGCGAACACCCGTGGCTGACCGAGTTGATCTGCTCCGGCTCGCCCTTGCCGTCGTTCGGCGCGCCCCACTGCTGCCAATAGCTGGGTCCGGCGATCAGATCGAGCGACTGCCAGAAGTCCGTGGTGCGCGATTGGTACGCGACCCGCGAAACCATGCCCTGCTTCTTGCCGTGCTTGATCTCCCAGAAAGCGTCACCGCCGAACTGGAAATTGTAGCGCTGCTGGTCGATTGAGAAGCTGCCATCGCCATCGATCAGGATGCCGTCCTCCACGCCCGAAATCAAATCGTCGATGCTGGTCCCCGACTGCCCCGGCTCCAGCCAGACGTTGGGCATGCGCTGGAATGGCACGCTGGACCAGTTGTCGGCATAGCAGCAGCCGCGCGATTCCCGCTCGCCGATCAAATGCGCCTGGTCGCGAATGGTCTGGTAGTGCTTGAAAATGCCCTTCTCGATGATCGGAAACTTGGTGGCTTTCACGCCATCGTCGTCGAATCCGGTCGTGGCCAGGCCGCGGTCGGTGGTGCGGTCGCCCCATATGTTCATCAGGTCGCTGCCCACGCGCAGCGTGCCCATCTTGTCCGTGGTCAGGAAGCTGGTGCCGGCGAAGTTGGCCTCGTAACCCAGCGCGCGATCCAGTTCCGTGGAGTGCCCGATGCTCTCGTGAATGGTCAGCCAGAGATGGCTGGGCATCAGCACCAGATCCTTCTTGCCGGGTGTGACCGGCGGCGCGTTGAGATGTTCGAGCACCTCCGTGCGGATGCGCTGCGCGTTTTCGACCAGGTTCATCAGCGGCACATACTCGTATCCTGCGGTGACTTGCTGCGGCTGATAGCGGCGCGACTTCGAAAGCCGGCGTTTGAAATCCGTCGCCGTCGCATTCACTCCGCCGTAAGTCTGCAGATTGAGCTGCTGGATGGAAGATCCCACGGACGACGCGAAGTACTTATCCTCGGAGCGGAACGACAGATTGCAACTGGCCGAAAAGACGCCTTTCTCTTTCTTCACCTCGGCGGCCGCCGTGCGGATCAGCTCCAGCTTCTCTTCGAGCGGCACGGCGAACGGGTCGCGCTCGTGCGGTGTCTGCCAGCGCTCGCGATAAACCGGGACCGGAGCCAGTTCCAGCGGCTTGGATCGGATCGCCGCATTGGCGCTCGCCACGGCCACCGCCTCGCCGGTCATGCGCGCTATTTCCTCCTTGGTCACCAGCGGCGAGGCGGCGAATCCCCATGCCCCATCCACGATCACGCGTACCCCGAAACCGAACGAACCGCCGTCGGACACCACCGGCACTTCCAGCGTTTTGCCTGTACCCCGCTCTGGATTCAGCCGCACCGTGACGAATTGCTGGCGGTAGCGAATGATGCGGATATCGGCGTAAGAAGCCTTGAGTTTCTTGGCTTCGCGCAAGGCCGCTGCGCCCAGATCTTCCAGCTCGGGGTTGGGTTTGGTGGAACCATCCGGAGCGGCGAATAGACTCGTGGCCAGCGCCGCGGCCGTGCCGGATTGCATGAACGCGCGTCTGGTAAGCCAATTGGTGGGCATAGGCATCCCCTCCCGAAATATTGAGTATACCCAATGGTGGGGCAGCCGCTTTCGCCCGCCAACCGCTGCCAACCGCGGACTCACTTGCCGACGCGCCGCCCAAACACATACAATGATTTTTCGGCGGTGTTTTTCCGCCGCTCCGAGGGGGACTGTGTCGGATCGCGCAATTCTATTCTTATTTAGTGTGCTGGTCGAGATCGCTTCGCTGGCGGCGGCCGGCTGGCTGCTGGCCAGCGGGCAGGCCGGATCGGTGGACGGTCTTTTCCTGCTTCTGACGTGCTTATTGGTGGCTCTTGCATTCGGGCTCTACCTGGCCTTCATGATCCGGAAAGCGATGGAACCGGCGCCGGCGCCAGCGGCGCAACCGGCTAAAGCCAGCGCGGCCGCGCCAGCGAGCAAGCCCGCGCCCGCCACGCAAGCCTGACGGTGGACTCGGCGGTTTCGCCTGCCTTTCCATTCGTCTTTTCCCTCTTCCCCAGCGTCTCAACGGTTTGGGGAATCGTTCTAAGATTCGGCGCCTGGTTTCCTTCGGCACCGGCGCAGGCATACAAATCGACGGCCCGGACCTGGAAATTGCCATAGCGCGCGTGCGCCCCACCGGAGTGCGGGTGCTGGCGCGTGCCACCCTGCCGCGCTTTCGCGACCGTCCCGCGGCGCAATGGGGCGCGGAGTACGGCGCCCTGCTCAGAAAGTTAGGCACCCCGCATCTCAGCGCCACCGTGCTGCTGCCGAGGCCCGAAGTCATCGTGCGGCAGATCCCCCTGCGCGGCGTCGAGGCCAAAGATCTGGAGGCGGCCATCGCCTTCCAGTTGGATGGCATCAACCCCTACGGCGATCAGGAAGTGCTGTTCGGCTGGACCCGGCTGGACGCGGGCAGCGTCCTGGTGGGCATCGTGCGGCGCGAGACGGTGGATCGCTACCTGGAGCTCTTCACGGCGGCCGGCATCGCCACCGGCTCGTTCACTTTCGCGGCGGCTGCGATCCACGGCGCGATCCGTCTGGCTGCCCCCCCTCCGCGCGATTTCGTGGCGATCGGCCGTAGCTCCGGCTCCACTGTGGAAGTTTACGGCGAAAGCCAGGCGCGCCCGGTTTTTTCCGCGGAGTTCGACTTGCCGCCGGAAAAAGCGGCGGCCCTGGCCGCCGCGGAGTTGCGCTTGGCCCCCGAAACTGCGGCGCTGTCTCTGGAGGGCCTGCTGCCGGCGCCCCTCGTAAATCCGGTGGAAAACGATCTGGCGCGCAATGCGCTGCCATACGCGGCGGCGCTCGCCAGCGCTTGCCCGCGCCTGGCGCCATCGGCCAACCTGCTGCCCCCCGAGCGGCGCGAGTCGGCTTCTCGCGCCATCTTTATTCCAACCGCCGTGGTGGCGGCCGCGCTGCTCATCGTGATGGGCGCCACACTGGCCTGGCCGGGTTACGAACAGCGCCAGTACCTGAAAGAACTGGACGCTGAAATCGCGCAATTGCGTCCGCAAGCGGCGCGCGCGGCGGCCCTCAGCCACCAGATCGACCGCACCCTGGCGCGCGCCGTCCTGCTCGACGAATTCCGCTCCCGCACGCGCGCGGACCTGGATGCGATTAACGAACTGACCCGCCTGTTGCCCCCACCCGTATGGGCCAACACCGTCGACCTGTCGCGCGATGGCGTCACCATCATGGGCGAAGCCGACCAGGCCGCTCCCCTGCTCAAAGTGCTGGACGCCTCTCCGTTGTTTCACAATTCCGAGTTCAACGGCATCAGCAAGGTACAAAACGCGGAGATCTTCCGGCTGCGCATCCAGCGGAGGCCGCGCCAATGACCACCGGCACACTGGACCGCCGCACCCTGCTGATCCTGGCGGCGGGAGTCTTGTTCGTCCTGGTGTTGCGCTTTGTGGTGATGGCGGATAAACAGCCCGCGACCGTGGCGGCGGCGGCAGCGCAGGATTCGGTTCCGCTGGCCGAGAAGCGTCTGGCGGGCTTGCGACAGACGGTAGCCACCGTGCCCGGAAAAGAGAAAGCCGCCAAGCAAGCCGCCGCGCAGTTGGCCGCGCGGGAGAAAGGCATGATCCTGGCCGATACCGCCGCGCAGGCGCAGGCGCAGTTGCTCGAAATCATCCGCCGCGCGGGCAAGGACGAAGGCATCGACGTGCGCGGGGCCGAAGAGATGAAGGTGCTGCCGCTGGCCGACGATTACGGCGAGGTGGTGGTGGCGGTTTCGTTTACTTGCCGCATTGAACAGTTCGTAAATTTGATGACGGCGCTGGCCAACCGGCCCGAGTTGCTGGCCACTAGCGCCATTCGGGTGGCCGCCGGCAATCCCAAGGAAAAGACGGTAGCGGTGCGGCTGGCGCTATCGGGTGTGGTGCCGCGCAAGCTGGTGCCCGTGAAGAAAGGGCCTACCGCGCTGTAAGGCGCGGATTATTGCTGTGAAGCGCAAATTATTATGGGCGAATCTGGCGCTGCTGGCGCTAAGCGTAGCGGGTGGAGTGCACCTGCGCCGGGAATGGACGGAAGCGCGCGCGCGCGAGGCGGATATGCTTCGGAAGCGCACGCAGCCCACGCCGCCCCCGCGCATATCTCCGCTGCCCGCGCCCGCGCCGGTCAAGGCGGACGGATACAGCGACATCGCACAGAAGATGCTGTTCTCCAGGGACCGTAATCCGGTGGTGGTGGTGGAACCGCCGCCTCCGCCGAAGGTCGTTCCCATGCCGCCGCTCCCCTTGTTTCACGGAGTGGTGGATCTGGGCGACGGTCCCATGGCCATCATGAGCGTGGGGCCTAAAGGGCCGCATCGCGATTATCAGCCGGGCGACAAGGTGGGCGATTTCAAGCTGGTGGCGGTGAACAACGAGGAGCTCGTCCTGGAGTGGGAGGGCAAGACGATCACTAAGCAAGTAGATGAAATACTCGATCGGAGCACGGCCGCTCCGCCTGCGCCCGGCCCCGCGGCTGCCGCCGCGCCGCCTCCCGCGGCGGCGTTGGTGGCTAAAGCGCCGGCCGCGCCCGGTGGAGACCTTAACGGGGGCATCAAGGCCTGCCAGCCGGGCGATACGTCGCCCGCCGGGACTGTAACCGACGGCATGCGCAAGGTGATCAAGCCCAGCCCGTTTGGTTCGAAGTGTTATTGGGAAAGTGACAAGTAAAGGCCGTGGGGAAGGTTGGCGACCTGGGCCGATTGTTTAATCGTCCCGGTTATGCCGATTCTCGGACCCACTGCCTATAAAGGAGTAATTGCGAAATGAGAATTCTAGTATGTATGTGTATTCTGTCGGGCTGTCTGGCGGCGCAAGATCCCGCCAAGACCACGTCGCCGCCCTCCGCGGCCAAGCAGACCAAGAAGGCGCCGGCGGTAACGGCCATTCCGAAGGACGCCGTCGAAACTACGCCCGGGTTCTATCGTTGGACGGATAAGGACGGCAAGGCTTGGACCTATCGCCGGACCCCCTTCGGCGTGACGCGATGGCCCGCGAATTCCGTGGATATGGGGCAGGAAGCCGCCGACAAGCAGAACGCCGCCAGTGGGCGGACTACCGCGGTGGAGGCGGGCGACTCCGTTCGCTTCGAGCAGGCCACTCCGTTCGGCAAGCGCACGTGGGTCCGCAAGAAGACCGAATTGAACGACGCCGAACAGAAGATCTGGGACCTCCAGCAGAAGAACAGCGCGGCCAGCCGTACCGCGGAAAAGGAGTAAGCGGTGAGATCCAGCGGAGTCTATGAGGCAGTCCAACCCCTTGCCGACGTGCGCGTGCGTTACGGGGCCGCGACCGTCGGGGAGCGGTGTCGCCACGGGCTGTTGGCGGCGGCGATGCTCGCGGCATTTTGCGCAGCGCCGGCCTCGGCGCAGCAAGGCCGTCCGCCATTTGTCCCCGCGCCAAAGCAAACTGCTCCCGCTGCGCCGGCCGCGCCATCCACCTCCGCGCAGACCGGCCCCCGCCGAGCCAGTCTCAGCGACACTGGCGGCTTCATGCTGGAAAACGTATCGCTGTCGGAACTCATCGACATCGTGGCGCGCCGCTTGAAAATCAACTACCTGATCGATCCGCGGTTCAAGGGCGGCAGCGTCACCATCCACACTTACGGCGAGATGAAGCCCGCCGACCTGATGCCGCTGCTCGAAACCATCCTGCGGGTGAATGGCGCCGCGCTGGTCAAAGTCGGCGACCTTTACCGCGTAGTGCCGGTGGCCGGGGTGGCGCAGGTGCCGCTCCCGCCGTCCGTCAACGGCAAGGATTTTCCCGACGATGAGAGCATGTCGCTGAATCTGGTCTTCCTGAAGTACGCCACCGCCGGCGAGATTTTGAAGCTCATCCAGCCATTCCTGGGCGAGGGCGCCGCGGCGGCCACTTACGACCCGGCTAATCTGCTGATCCTGCAGGACAACAATCGCAACATGAAGCGCACCATGGATCTGCTGGCCCTGTTCGACAGCGACTCCTTCGTCAGCCAGCGGGTGCATCTGTTCGATGTCACTCACGGCCGGCCCAGCGATCTGGTGAAACAACTGGAGGCCATTTTCAAAGCCGTTTCGCTTTCCGACAAGACCAGCGGCGTGAAGTTCGTGCCCATCGACCGCATCAACATGGTGGTGGCCGTGGCGCCTAATCCGGGCGTCTTCGACCAGGTGGCTCAATGGCTGAAAAAGCTGGACATTCCGGTCAAGTCGCCGGCGGGCGCGGTCGATAACTACGTCTACCGGCTGAAGTACGGCCGCGCCGATGCCGTAGCCATGGCCGTGATGGCGCTGTATAGCGGCAACCCGATGGCCCTGATGGCCCTAAGCCAGATGAGCAACAACATGATGAACAGCATGATGGGCAACATGGCCCCCGGCGTCAATGGCGGTGGAGGTTATGGCGGCGGAGGTTATGGCGGCGGAGGTTACGGTGGCGGGGGCTACGGCGGCGGGGGCTACGGCGGCGGAGGTTACGGTGGCGGAGGTTACGGTGGCGGAGGTTACGGCGGAGGCTACGGTGGCGGGGGCTACGGCGGCATGGGTGGCTACGGTGGGTCTGGCGGATACCAGAGCGCAATGAACCCCTACTCCAGCATGATGGGGAACACCTCCGCCGCGCAGACAGGGACCCTTGCCGGCGCGGCAGCGGGCGCTTCCGGAGACCAGACCGGAACGTATCTGGGCCCCTCCAGCACGGGTAGTCTCAATCCCCGCATTCCCCGCATCATCCCGAACCCCTTCGACAACACCCTGCTGGTGCAGTCGACCCCGGAGGAATGGGAGCAGATTTCGCGGCTGCTGCTGCAATTGGATGTGCCTCCGCGCCAGATTCTGGTGGAAGCCAAGATCTACGAAGTGGACCTGACCGGCAGCCTCGCGTACGGCGTGAATGCCTACCTGCAGAGCAAAGGTACGGCGATCGGTACCGGTCTCACGGCGCCCGGCCAAGCCGGCGGCTTTGTGGGCAGCAACCTCCTGGGCGGCCTGACGTTGACGGGCGGCCTGCTGGTGGGCCACAGCCGCGAATTGCTCGCCATGCTGACGGCGCTCGAGAGCACCGGCAAGGCCAAGACCATCAACGAGCCGTCGCTGATCGCCACCGACAGCATCCCCGCCGTCATGAATGTAGGCACCAGTGTGCCGACGCTAAGCTCTTCGGTGGCCTCGGGCGTACAATCGGGCGGCAATACCCTGTTCGCGAATAACATCTCCAATGTCAGTACCGGTGTGACCTTGATGATCAATGCGCGGGTCAACTCCAGCGGTATTGTCACCATGCTGATCAATCAGCAGGTGAGCGGCGCGGTTCCGCCGGCGTCCGGCGCGGCCATTCAATCCGACTCTTTCTCTAACCGCAGCTTTCAGACGCAGATCACCGTGCAGGACGGCGATACCATCGCGATTGGCGGCATCATTCAGGAAACCCTTACCGAATCGTCCACCGGAATCCCCTTCTTGTCGCGGATTCCGGTGCTGGGCGCGGCCTTCGGCGGCAAAACGAGAAACACCAGCCGGACGGAGCTGATCGTCTTCTTCACCCCGCACGTCATCTACGACACCACCGGGCTGGCCGAATCCCTGGACGATTTGAAGTCGGGACTGAAGAACATGCGGAAAGAGCTGAAAGAGCAGTAGCCGGCAAGTGGGGCCCCTGGACCGCGGCCACCCGAAACTCGCCAACCCCCTTCAACGTCGAACTGGCAGGAGGAGCACCCTCATTGCTAAGGGTCGCAGTTCGGCGCGCTTCCTGAACGGCGGCTCGGCATTCGTTCCTAAAGCCTGCCTGATCAAAAGAACTGTCCATTTCCGCCAAGCCGAACTGGAAACTCTGTCGTCCTATGATAAGACCGTCTATGGGAACCGGGAAACCGAAGGCCGACCTTTTACCTGGCACGCTGGACATGCTCGTCCTCAAGATATTGATGCGGGGCCATTTGCATGGCTATGCGATCACACAACTGCTTCAGCAATTATCCGACGATCTGCTGCGCGTCGAAGAAGGCTCACTTTGCACTAACCTGTTTTCTTCTTCTTCGGTGTCTGAACGACCTTCGTAAATGGCAAATCCGTCGTTCGAGGAAACAATCCGCGGAAGGGTTTGAGATTCTTGTTTCCACGCAGCATCGCCGGAATCTGGTTTGGCGAGTTCCGGTAGAAAACCACCATCGTTGCCATCCCGTCCACGCCGAGAGCCATTTTCGGGCTGATTTTCTGGCAGATTTCAATTGCACGCGCACGCTGTTCGGCCTTCATGAACATGCTGCTTTCCTGTAGAGCCCGGTCCGACTTAAGGTGGACTCGATCCGTCACGACTTCGATTCCTCTTTCTTCCAATGCCGCCTTTCCCTCCTCGCAAACGCTCGGGGCGAGCATGAACTCTGAGACGTTCGTAAAGATATATTGCATCGTAAAATCGCGGGAATAACAAAACTGTCGCCCGCTACCAATGAAGTCGTCGATGTACACGATGGCCGCGTCTTCCAGTCGGTCTGTCAGTTCCTTCAGCTCTCGGGTGTTTTTCGAGTCGCACAAATTACAGCCACGCTGTAGAAGCGCCGCATTATCGCGCAGCATCCCGAGCATCATATGGCTGCTGCTTGCCGTCTGGTCAAACGACACATAAATGATTCTCTTAGCGGAAAAGCCGTCGTCCGCGAGCCGCCTCATGAGTTGTTCGTTGAGTCTTACCAGCGTGCGTTTGGTCTTATCTTCCGAGAAATACACCACGTTATCCAATAGGCTGCCGGCGATCCGACGGTCCTTGCATTCAAACTGTCCCATCCACTTGTGTGCTGATCCGAATGTCACTGGTTGTGGATTATAGCCGCGAAAGCGCAAGGCGGCCTTAAGGCTATAGAATATCCGCCACATTCGTCAATCTTCCGGCTCATCCGCGCTTTCGATACCTGCTATAGCGTCGGGATCGTCGCTTCCGCGCCAGGATTCTTCAAGGCTCTCGCAATATTCCCGTACTTGCTTCACAGCATCTCGCAGATTCTTGCGCTCAGTGTCATCCGCAATATGCCGGAGCTTGAATCCCTGAAGCTTATCTACAAACTCAGTGCACAGACTGAGAGCACCATAAATCCCCTTCTTGTCCGCGATGAACTCATCGAAAGCTTCCCTTGTCTCCAGATCGCGCTTTAAGAAGAACTCCTCAATACGCCTGAGAACAAAAGCGCGCTTGGGAGGATCTTTCTCGTTTAGATCATAGCTCTCCATCACGCGCCGAAAGTGGATTACGCTTTTGATCTTCCTAGCTCGATATTTTTCGACAAGCTTGTCCGTCGCGAGATTGAATCCCATCATCTTTATGACCGGGACGTGCCCCAGAGCAAGATCTATCACTGGCTTCGCTTCGATCCAGAAATTCGATGGGATGCGCGTTCTTCGGTTTGGATCGAGCGACATATTCTGGTACTTTTCTGGGAACGCAAGAAGGATTCTGCAGCGCTCAATTTGAGGTTCGCTTAGGCCGGTCCACTTTGCCAACTTCTTGTTGTCGGGTTGCCCCAGTTCCTTCAGCACCTCCTGGAGCCCCAGGGCGGTAGGCATCAGCTCCCATGATTCTCGAATGTTGTGGATCGAGAACATGTATAGCAGCCCAGCAACACGCGAAGGGGGATCGACCACGTTAGCCGGAAGCCGCATTGGCTTCCCGTCTTTGCCAAGATGCCCTTCCTCGGTCAACTCCTTGACGCAACGATAACGCCGCTCGCCATCGAGTATTGAAAACGTCTTCTGCCCTTTTCCCTGGAATACGGTTATCGGGACGAGGACCCCGTGCTCGCTGATGTTCGTCTTTAGATCCAGTAATTCCTCTGCATCGAATAGGCGCCGTGGGTTGTGCGTGCTGGGCTTGATCTCAGTCGGAAGGAGGTATTGCAGCCTTCCAGCAGGAACCATCCCTGGCGTAACATCCGGTTGCTTTGGATTTGCGACTGGCATCCGTCTTCAGATATTCGAAATCAAAAGTTCGTTCGTCATTGCCCGGTGTGCTGCGAAACCGGCGATGTGACGACGCACGGCTACCGTTTTGAATGAGAAGTCTTTCTTCAGCACGTCCGCCTCATCGGATTCGGCGTAGCTTACGATGAAGTTTATCTTCGCCGCATTCAGGCGTTCCATCCATCCGCGCAGCCGAGCAATGTCCTCGCTGGTGAACGTGCTTGGGTCGTACTCTCTGAACACCCGCCGCGCCCGCACCGCGAAGGGAGGGTCCATATAGACCAAATCCCCCTTCTCCGCCCGCATCAACACCTTTTCGAAATCACCATTGACGAGCCTAGCCGGTCGCAGCCGATTCGAGCACTTCTGGAAGACCTCATCCGCTGGCACGCTACCGCACCGCACGCCACTATAAGGCACGTTGAATTGGCCCAGCAAATTCGTTCGGTATATCCCATTGAAGCAAAACCTGTTCAAGTAGATAAACCGCGCCGCCCTGGCCGGAGGCGTCAAAGTCGTGATGTCGATGGCGCGCAGCCGATTGTATTCGCCCCGATCTTCCGGCCGTAGGCGCTTCAGCTCTTTGAGAACTTCGGCTATCCGGTACTTCACCTCGATGTACGTCGCAATCAACTCTGGATTCAGGTCACCCAGGATTGCTTTCGGCGGCTTGATCGCGAAGAAAAGGCATGCCGAACCCGCAAAGGGCTCTACGTAGCGTTTGTGCTTTTCGGTCCAGAAGGTTTGGAGAACAGGCAGCAGCCTGCGCTTGCTGCCCGCCCATCGCAAAAAGGGAGCGCAGTCCTGCCTCGGCGCAGCGGTATCGGCGGGCGGCATCGTAATGTAAACTCATTCATCATAACGTAAATCGCCACCGCCGATGTCAACAGCGCGTCTATGGGAACCGGGAAACCGAAGGCCGACCTTTCCCTGGCACGCTGGACATGCTCGTTCTCAAGATATTGGTGCTGGGCCAATGCATGGCTATGCGATCGCGCAACTGATTCAGCAAATATCCGACGATCTGCTGCGCGTCGAAGAAGGCTCACTCTACCCGGCTCTCCAGCGGTTGGGCCTCTCGGCCAACAACCGGCGCGCTCGTTTCTATAAGCTGACCCCCGACGGCGGCAAACACCTCGCCGGGGAGTCGGCCCGTTACCGCCAGGTCACCGGCGCGGTTGCCCGCGTCATGGGGTTTGCCGACGCGCATGCCAACCCGTTTCAGGTTGAAGAATCTTCGACGCCGTTTACGGTGCTGGCTGCACCACAGCGAAAGGCAGCGCCTACTGTGGGAGCAGATGGAGTTTCATATCGAGTCGATGACTCAAGACTGGATTGCGGCACGCTTCACCTGGATCGCGTCCAGGATCGATCCGATGGTTGCATCGCAGTCGAATTAACGGAAGCAAATGAGCGCGTTCGGCAGGGTGCGACACCTCGCCCTGGGGCCATTCAAGATACCCACAAATTCCTCCGGCGGGGCGATTAGATGGGCCGCAACGTCAATGACCGCGCGGCCGCCGCCCGGATGCGCGCCGCTTCGCCGGCGCTTTGGCCATGGCCGCCAATCGCCAAGCCCTGCCGAGCAGATCGCGCAACGCGTCGGCATGCACCCGCGACAGCCGAACCAGGACCCAAGGGTATTTCAGGTAATGATCGGTAATATAATAGGTCTCCGGTTCGGCGGCCATCGTCTCTTCTCGCTCCTCGAAGGTGGTGCCCACCACCAGCGAGTCTCCATCTTCGCGCAAACGCGCGATCAGCTTGCCGCGGAGCTTAAATGCCGGGGTCCCATAAGACGTGCCCTCCTCTACGTTCTCAAGAGACAACGCCATCCCGCGTACGTCTTCGAAGGTCACCGCCATGCGCGCTGTTTCCTCTATCCTACTCCGTCAACTTCAAGATCATCCCCGTGTCCGTTGCCACCCAGAGCGAGCCGTCTCCCGCCGCCCGCAGCATGGCCCGCACGGCCGTGGCGCGGTAATCCACGTCCATCTCCTGCCACTCGCTCAAGTCCTCGCTGCGCAGGATTCTCAACTTGCGCGGAATCGGCGTGTGCTGGAGCTTGCCCACCACTTCTACTCCCGCCAGATATCCGGTCCCCGACGGCAACAGCAGCACGTCCGTAATGGCCCGGTCCGCGGCGTTGTAAACGATACTGCTCTTGCCCGTGGTGCCGTCTATCAAGTGGACCTCCGACGGCCACTTGAAGGTGTCCGTGAATTCGATCAGCCCGAGTCCCCGGCCGTCCGGCAGAAGAGAGCCGCGCGTAATGCGGCCGAACATGGACGCCGTTGACGACTTCCACGTCTTGCCGCCATCCCGCGTGTCCAGCATGATCGACAGGTGCGGCCACTCGCGCCGCGCGGTGGCGTCTTGCGGGTCCAGCCAATCCGGCTTGCCGGAGTTGCCGGTACGCGGCGGCGCGCTGAAGCCGCTGATCATGCCAGTCTTGGCGGTTACAAAAGCGATGCTGTTGTAGACCGTGTACTCGGGATCCGTATGCGGGTCCGCCGCAGCGGCGATCGGCTCCCAGGTCTTGCCGCCATCCTCGGTCCGATAGGCCAGTTTGTGCGCGCCGATGGCGAAGCCGCGCACTTCGTCCAGGAAATACACCTTCATGAGCAGCTTCGGCGACTTGGGTATCTCGTGCCACTCGCGTCCCGCATCGATGGTCCGCCAGACGCCGTTGGGTGTCACCATCCAGCCCAGCTTGTCGTTCAGGAAGAACAGCGAAATCGGGACTTCCTTGAGCTTGGAAACCGTCCAGTGCGCGCCGCCATCGTCGGTGGTCACGCTGACCGGCTTGGAATCGCCTTTGTCCTCCAGGTAACCGGCCGCGATGCCGCGCCCCGCGGAAGGGAATTCCAGGTCGTTGATCACCAGCGCGGAATTGTCTTTGTCGTAAAAGTATGAAACGCGCCATTTTGCGGCGGACAAAACAGAAGTCAGGAGACAGAAGACAGAAGTCAGAATGGCCCCTCGGAAGCAGTGAGGATAACGGTTCGAGACGGTCTTCATAGAATCTATCGTCGCTAGAAGCCGCGCATTAGCCTTCTGTCTCCTGACTCCTGTCTCCCGACTTCTAGCTTCTAGCGGGCCTTATGGGCCCCGATGACATTACCAATTCCACGTGATTGGCGGATTCCACCGCCGTGGGCGCCATGCGCGCCAGCACCAGCACGCAGCCCACTTGTTCCCCCAGCGTGGACAGCACCTCCATCTCGCTGCCGGTATGCTGATGCGGCATGCGGTGCTGCACGTTTACCACCCCGACCACCCGGTTGCGGGCGATCACCGGCGCCGAGAGGAACGCTTCGTAGGAATCCTCCGGCAATTCGCCGAAAGTCTTGAAACGCGGGTCCTTGTAAGCCTCCCGCGATATGGACAGCAGCCGCCGCTCGCGCGCCACCCACCCGGTCAAACCTTCATTCAGTTTCAGCCGGACTTTGCCGATAGTCGAAGGGTGAGGCGTATTCGAAGCGCAAAGCACCAATTCGTCGTTGTCCAGCAGATAGACCAGGCAGGAATCGCATTGCGAAAATTCAACAGTCAGGGAAACGATGCCTTGCAGCACTTCCTGCAGGCTCAATTCCCGCACCATCAACCGGCTCACCTTCTGAAAAAGCTGCAACTGTTGCTCGGTCCGTTGCAGGCGCGACTCGAGTTCTTTGGCCTTCGGCACGCTCTTATTATAGCCTTGGCGGCAAAGGTCCAAAATGAGTAGTTCCCTGGAGACCGGGCCGCCCGGCCAGGCGTGCCAGACGTGGCAGCCGCCGGAGTGTCCGTTTTCGATCGAGTGGTCCGCGGCCGTGTTGGAGGAGATTCGCGCGGCCGCCATGGAGGGGCTTTTCTCGGTCCCCCACGGCGGCGCGGAGATCGGCGGAACGCTTTGGGGCACTCGCGCGGCCGGCCGCGTGCGTATTCTGGCGGCGTGCCCGCTCGAGTGCGAGCACGCGCTGGGTCCCACCTTCACCCTCTCCGGCAAGGACTACATGCGCCTGGCGGCCGTGCTGCAACAGGCGCCGGAAGACGGGCTGAAGAATGGCTGCTCCGGCCTGCGCGCGCAAGGCTGGGAGCCCGTCGGCTGGTATCATTCCCACACGCGCAGCGAGGTCCTTCTGTCCGGCCGCGACGTTGAAGTTCACAATCGTCACTTTCCGGATCCATGGCATGTCGCGCTGGTAGTACGTCCGCACGCCATGCTGCCCATGCGCGCCGGCTTCTTCTTCAGGGAGGCCAATGGCTCGATCCATGCCGATTCCAGCTATGCCGAGTTTGTATTGCAACCTGCCCCGTACTCCGACGTTGAGCAACCGGCTCCGCAGTCTGTGGTGGTGCAACCTGCTCCCCCGCCCGTAGCGGTGCAACCCGCTCCGCCGGCCGTGGTGGTGGGGCACGCGGTTTCGCCTGCCATCGCATCCCTCAAGTGGCTCGGCGGGGTGGTGCTGGTCATGGCCATGGCCGGGGCCCTGTTCGCGCTCAAAAGCGATGTGTTTGGCAAGGCTTGGACCCGCGTCTTCGCCGCCGATCGGCCGCCTTCCATCGGGCTGATGGC
>Ga0209333_1000242_pt1 | contig 29985 bp, 26 predicted proteins | sample BlaSpr_A8_OM2_O3_FD_187982 | JGI IMG/M metagenome (GOLD analysis project Ga0209333, IMG submission 187982) | Forest soil microbial communities from Thunder Bay, Ontario, Canada - Black Spruce, Ontario site 2_A8_OM2_O3 (SPAdes) (version 2) | ecosystem: Environmental > Terrestrial > Soil > Boreal... | reverse complement strand
TCTACGTCCGCGGCGGACTGGGCCTCAGTGTAGTGAGTTTCGGTCACCTGAACCTGGGGCAGTATTTCCTTTAGCAAGGAGGTGAATTCCAGTTCGGTGAAGAGTTGGCGGAGCAAGTCGAGATCGGGTTCGCCGGCGCGCATGGCTTGCATGTTGAGTTCGACGGGGACGTTGGTGTCGATGGTTGCCATGCTTTTGCTGAACAGAATGATGTCGCGATTGTTCAGGAGGGATTCCCGGTAGGTTTTCTTTTCCACTTCAGCGGCGTGGTCGAGCGCTTGTTCGACCGTGCCAAAACGCTTGATGATTTCGACCGAGCCTTTGTCGCCGATGCCGGGAGCGCCGGGAATATTGTCGATCGCGTCGCCCCGGAGGGCCATGATATCGACGACGCGCTCGGGCGGGACTCCGAGAATTTCTTCGACTTTGGCGGCGTCGCAGATCAGATTGTCTTTGGGCGGATTCAGAATCTGAACATCGTTATTGACGAGCTGCATCATGTCCTTGTCGGAGCTCACGACGTAGACGCAATGGGACGCGGCGGCGGCTTTGCGGGCGAGAGTGCCGATGACGTCGTCGGCCTCGAAGCCGGCAAGTTCGAGGATGGGAATGCGGTAGGCCTCGAGGGCGCGGCGAATGTAGGGAATCTGCTGGGCGAGGTCTTCCGGCATGGCCGAGCGGTTAGCTTTGTATCCTTTGTATTCGACCTCGGTGAAGGTTTGAGTTTTAATGTCAAACTTGCGCACGGTGGTGATAGCTTCGGCCTGAGTGTCGCGAAAGGTCTTGGCAGCGACGTCGAAGACAGCGGCGAGATAGGATGGGGAAAAATCGTCGCGGAGTTTCCGCAGCATGTTTACGAAGACTAAGACGGCCGCGGTGGGAAGTCCGGCCTTGGTGGACATTCCCGAGCGCTGCCGCGCCATGGCGTGATAGGCGCGGAAAATGAACGACATGGTGTCGATCAGGAAAATGCGCTCTTTGCCGCGTTTGCTGGACTTGGGCGCGGAAGATGAAGCGGGCGGACGCGCTTCCGAAGATTGTTCGCGGGCAGGCAAGCCCTTAGTTTAGCAGCATCGATACGCGCTAGAAATCGACGGTGAAGCCGGCTTGTACGACTTTCTTCGTCGCGCCGCCGGGGGTGTTGCGGAAAATGAAGTAGTACTTCTGAGGCTGATCCTGCGACGCAGGAAGGCTAACATCGACATCCTGGTCGTGCGCCGCATTGGCAGAGAAAAGCGCCTCGCTGGCGCGACCGGCGGCAAGATCGGCGTACTGATCTTCGGTCAAGATGAGGAAATCGACGTTGGCTGTGTCGTCGTTGGACTGGACCCCGGGCTGCCGGACAAATGACTTGTAGTTGCCGTGCAGGTGGGGCGTGGCAGCGTGGGCTGGAATTTCGAATGGGAACTTCGCCGAACCGCTGACGGTGAACGTCTTCTGCAGAACGATTTGGGAGGAGCCAACCGGCGAGGGTGCTACGCGGTCCGTGGCAGCGGGAACTTCTTCTGCGGGCGGACTTTTTTTCTGGCATGAGCCGGCAGAGAGAACCATCGCGACCACGAGAAAAGCTAGCCTCTGGCGAATTCTTGGCTTTTCGCTCATGCATGAGCTCATTTCCCGGGTTGCGCCGGGTAATGGAGATAAGTTTCGCTGCAGGAGTCCTGCTTGGAGGAAGTATAACGTAGCGAGCTGAAATGGCTTTCGCAAAATCATTCGATGAGCATCTTTCGGCTAGCATTGCTTGGTTACCATCATTCCTCGAGTAACCTCACTCGAGAAACATGCAGTCTCCGTAGGAATAGAAACGGTATTTCCCGGAGACGGCGTGTTGGTAAGCGCGCAAGGTGTTTTCCTTACCGCCGAAGGCGCTGACCAGCATGAGCAGAGAGGATTGAGGCAGGTGGAAGTTGGTCAACATTGCCTGGACGACCTTGAATTCGAAACCGGGATAAATGAAGAGGTCTGCGGCGGCAGAGCCCGCGATGATAGTTCCCGCTCCCTGGCGCGCCGCGTGTTCGAGTGCGCGAACGGTGGTGGTGCCGATGGCAACGATACGACGTGATTGTTGCAGAGCCCGGTTAAGGGCAGAGGCGGCGGCGGGCGAAACGGAATACAGTTCGGAGTGGAGTTGGTGATCCTCGACACGCTCGACGCGGATGGGCTGAAATGTCCCCAGGCCCACGTGCAGAGTAATTTCTGCGGTCTCGGCGCGGCGCTGCCGGATACGGTCGAGGATTTTCGGAGTGAAATGAAGTCCAGCAGTAGGAGCAGCAACGGATCCGCGAGGTTCGGCATAGACGGTTTGATAGCGCTCGCGATCGCGGCAAGAATCCGGACGGGAGATGTACGGCGGAAGCGGGACGTGGCCGATGCGATCGAGGGCGGCGAAGAAATCCGCGACCGGCTGGAAGCCGATGCGGCGCTCGCCGAATTCCGCGCGAGCCAGAACCTCGGCTTGCAACTCGTCGTGCTTTCCGAAGTACAGGCGTTCGCCGATGCCGATTTTGCGTCCGGGACGGACGAGGCATTCCCATTCGTTGGGGTCTGGGGATAATTGTCGGCTCAGCAGAACTTCGATGCGACCGTGGAGGAAATCGCGAGTCGCAGGATTGTGCGGGCTGACCGATTGCGCGCGGGCGCCTGCGCGGCGTCCATAGAGCCGTGCCGGGAAGACCCGGGTGTTGTTGAAAACTACCAGGTCGCTAGGGTGCAAGAGATCCGGGAAGTCGCGAAAGTCGCGGTCAAACCACTCACCGGTGCTGCGCCTGAGGTGAAGCATCCGGGAGGCGTCGCGCGCAGCGAGAGGTTCCTGGGCTATGAGATCTTCGGGAAGATGGAAGTGAAAGTCGGAGACCAACACGATTAAGATTATAGGAGGGATGCGGAGAATCCAGGTTGAGGCCGGGCCAACATTTGTCATGTTTGGTAAATTTGTTGTCTGTTTTGAGCAGGTACGATACTATGCGAGAGTTGGAGCTTCTGCCGCTCGTCACCACTTCCCCGAAGAGAGTATTCCATGTCCGCTGACCGCAAACACAGGGATGAGATTGTTCGCTACGGGCGCATGCTGCACGAGCGTGGGTTCGTGGCGGCGATGGACGGAAATCTGTCGGTCCGTCTGGACAGCAGGCGGATTCTGGTGACCCCGACATGCGTAAGCAAAGGGGCAATGCGCGCCCGGGACATGGTGATTGTAGACCTGGAAGGCACGCGGGTGGCGGGACGGCGGAATGTGACCAGCGAAATTGGGATGCACCTGCTGATTTATCGAACGCGGCCCGATGTGCGAGCGATTGTGCATGCCCATCCGCCCACGGCCACGGGATTTGCGGCTGCCGGAATGGCTCTGACGGAGCCTCTGGTTTGTGAAGTGGTGATGGGATTGGGATGCATTCCGCTGGCACGGTACGGGACGCCGGGAACGTCAGAGCTGGCGAGGACCCTGGAGCCATATGTGCCGCACTATGACGCTATCCTGATGTCGAATCATGGCGTGGTAGCGTATGGCGATACGATTGAGCACGCCTATATGAAGATGGAAACCGTGGAACACTTCGCGCAGATCGCGCTGGTGACGCATCTGCTGGGCCGGCAGCAGCCGCTGACCGGAGTCGATGTGGAAAAGCTTTTAGTGGCGCGGACAAAATATTTTGGCGGCAAGATCAACGCATCCATGATGCCGATGGCCATGGTGCAAGGACCGGAAAAGGCAAGCTGAACCTAAGTTCCCGGCACGTGTTTCAATTACAAATAAAACTTGCAGTAGCTCGCTGTCCCACCATTTCAGTTTCTTCCTGATTTATTCTCCATCGCCGAAGCGCCTGTCGGCTCACCGATAAAGACCAGGCAGCCGTTGGGATCGTCGATGTGGAATTCGGTCATACCATAGTCTCTGTCGAATAACTCGCGGATTTTGTAGCGGTCTTTGAAGGTTTTCACGTGCTCCCACAGCGCGCCGATGCTGGAGACCTCGATATAAATTTCTGTGTGCCCGCGGACGCACTGCATGACCTCTTCGGATGCGGCTTTCATGAAGTGGATAGTCTGGCCATTTCTTTCAACGATGGCATATGCCGGGGATTTCATCGTAGCCGTGAATCCGAGAACGTCGTGGTAGAAAGTGAGCGTCTCTTCCATGTTGGCAACTGCCAGCATCGGACTTATTTTATTGGCGGTATATGGGGCGGTCACAGCCATCTCCATCTTCTGAATCACTCTAAACGCCGTAGGGGAATTCCGCTGAACCCACTTTTTTTACATTGGCCTCGGCGAATTCGCAGACGCGGTCGAGGCAGGCTTGCAACTCGGCTTGATAGCGTTCCAGGTCGCTGTCGCTTGCGCCTGGCGGAACCGGGATGAGTTTGCCGAAGCGCATCAGCACGCGGGAAAACGGCTTTGGGATGATGAGGCGATCCCAGGTGTTGAGGACCCAGGCGCGATCGACGGCCACGTGAAACATGGTCAATGGCACGCTGGAGGATCGCGCAAGGGCGACGGGACCGGGCTTCACTTTGTAGCGCGGTCCGCGTGGACCATCGAGGCTAAAGGCGACTGTCCATCCTTCCTGAAGCGCGCGGCGCAGGCCGAGCAGGGCGCGCACGGCATTGCGGGTGCTGGAGCCTTTGACGGCCACGAATCCGAATTTGCGGATGATGCGTCCCATATATTCGCCGTCGTAGCTGTTGCTGCTCATGACGCGCACGCCGAAATTGCGAAACATATAGGTTGCGGGAATAATGCAGGCGTGCCAGAACGAACCGATCAGGGGCCGCTGGCCGACGGTTTGCTGCGCGCCTTCCTCGCGCGAAACGCATACCCGCAGCGTGGGGCCGACGAGGCGGATGAACCAGTATCCAGCCGTGATGATGATGCGCAACACGATTCTCTGGCGCAGGGTGAAGCGGCGTGGGCTGGGCGTGATGGTCTCGGCAGGGGCCTCGCGGGTGCTGGCTTCGGTCACGAGGACATTGTAATGGGATTGCGGTGCGTCTTTGTCGCCCGCCTGGATGCTCGGGGGCCGAGCCCGGATCATGAATGGTCTGCAATCGCAGGACTGTAAGCTCTGCGCCACTCAAAAGCTAAGAATCGAGATAGTAACTTGGTGGAAGCGACTGAGGAAAGTCCGGATTATGATCTGCGGATCGAACGAATTTTTAACTGAAAAGTGGGAGAAAGCCTTGAACGAAGTGAAGATGAATGGCGACGAGGTGTTGGTGGAGCAGCAGAAGATTCCGGCGAAACGGATGGAAGGCGCGCGGTTGAGGATGGTCCCAGTTCACGATGAATGGCCGGGTGCTTGAAGCGATCGAGCAGAATCGTGAAAAGCCAGGCCGGTGGGGAAAGCTGGCGCGGGAGAGGCATCAGGTGGTGCAGTTTCGGGATGTGGAGACGCATAAGTTATGTTGCGGTATCGGTGGATGGGGAAGTGCGGGAGTATGGGAAGTACGTGACCTCGGGATCACGAGAAGTTTCCGTTCACTGCCGTTGGAACCTTGAAGCGAGAGCCGGGTACTCGAGAGAACTCCGACTAAGATCTGTTTTTAGTGCGTGGCAGTACAGGGGTCCTTCGACTTCAGAAATACTTGCGCTTTCCGCGCAAGTATTTTTTACGCTCAGGATGACAAAAAGAAGGGTTATTTGGCGAAGAAATAGTCGAAGGATTTTACGGCGTTGAATTCGTCATCTTTGATGTCGAAGACGGTGTAGAGCTTGGTGACGTAGAGGACGTCCTGAACTTTCTTAGTGAGGCTCAGGAGTTTGAGTTCGCCGCCGGCGTTGCGGACGGCGGTGAAGCTGCTGACCAGTTCGCCGACGCCGGAGGAATCGAGATAATCGACTTGAGCAAGGTTGAGGACAATTTTTTTCTTGCCGGCGGAAATGAGGTTGCGGACGGTGTCGCGAAGTTTTCCGGTTTCGTCGCCGAGGGTGATGCGGCCATTAAGGTCGACGATGATAACGTGGCTGACTTCGCGCGTGGTGATGGTCATTTGAATTGGGAATGGATGCTTCCGGGGAATGGTAGAGGGGGCCGAGGCGATAGTCAATGGGGTCGATCGGGGGTTCTTCGGTCCTCTAAATCTTAAACACAGAGGACACGGCGTTACATAGAGGGATAGTCGCGGATTTCCTGGATGGGAGAAGTGATGATGGGGGTTTCGTATTGGGGATGGCGAAATTCCAGGTGCATGCCACGGCCGACGTATTGCAGTTTGAGCATGGAGCCACCCCAGGTGGAGCCCGCGATGGCGACCTGAACCGGGCTGGGACAGAATTCAGGATGGCCGGAGAGCAGAGCTTCGCTGCCGCCGAGTAGAACTGCGATGTAGCAGTGATGCAGAGTCTGGATTTCGAGGATGGTGGAGGGCGGAAGATCGTGCAGAAAAACTCCACCTTCGATTTCGGATTGAACAATGGCGTGATTTACGTCGTCGCCTAGGTTGGGGTGCGGAGTGAACATACGGATGAAACGTCCTTAGGAGTGTACTCCAAATCGGTTCGGGCCGGACAGTTGGTTGGGGCACTTTGGAACATGGGCTGATGGTTGGATGCGTCGAGCGATCAGGGGATGGTGGCAACGGAGCCCTTTGGACCAACGAAAATCGCACCGCCGGTGGCATAGGGGCTGAGTGCATTGAATTGGATGCCGGATTTTTTTGGAGGGCTGATGCGGGTGGGGTCTTTGGGCCGACGGAAATCATAGATAAATTCTGGAGCAGCGATAAAAAGGCGGGTGTGAGCTTGATCGTCGTCCAGGGCATCGGCTTTGGGACTTCTGTACCGGCGGTCATAGGCTACGGCGGAGTAGAAGGATTGCGGGAAAATTCTGGAGACGGTCCAGGTTTTGCCGCCGTCGTTGGTGAAGGCGAGGTTGGGACCGTCCTGGTTGGGACGTTTGTAATCACCGCCGGCGATGACGCCGTGTTTGGGGTCGCGGAAGGTGATGGAAAAAATCCCGGCGGAGTCGGGGCCGTGAGTGATCGGAGTGTCGAGCACCTGCCAGGTGAGGCCGCGGTCGGGGGAGTGAAAGACGCGGGCGACTTTGCCTCCGGTAGCGAACCAGATATTGGGATCGTTCGGCAGGATGGCAATGCAAGTATTGCTGGCGGCAAAGGAACTTTCGCCTTCAACCGCAGGCGGAAGTTGAGAGAGTGCCATTGGAGTCCAGGATTGGCCGTCGGTGGTGATCAGCAGTTGGAATTTTAGTTGGCCGGAATCGTCGGGGATGGGATCGCCGAGGACGATGCCGTGGGTGGGATCCCAGAAGGCGATGGAATCGAAGAAGGCTTTGGGATTGTTGTTGCTGAATTGAAGCTGCCAGTGCTGGCCTGCGTCGGAGGTGTGGTAGATGCGGGACCGGTCGCCGGGTCCGGAGGACATGAGAAAAGCTTCGTCGGCGGAGAAGGCAACGATTCCGCGGAAATCGAGCGTGGAGGCGTCGGGCACCTGGAGGGGCGTCCAGGTGTGCCCGGCGTCCGTAGTGCGGAGGTAAGTGCCTTGCGTGCCGGAGGCCCAGACGATTTGCGGCGAGACGGCGCTGACGCCGCGCAGGTCCGCGGTAGTGTGAACCGGTTGAGTTTGGCGGGCGAGCTGGCCGATGGCCGTAGCAGCGAAAAGCAATGCGAAGAGAATCGGCGCGGGAAACAGTTTCACTGAGCGTCCTCTGAAATTAGTTTCGTACTGGATCAAAGGTGAAATGACGATCTGCTGGGGAAGTCTAGGATTTCCAATAGCGAAATGCAATGGCCGGTTTGGCCGAACGAAGAGAGATGCAGCTCGCCTACATCCCTCCAGAGAGCTTTTGCGAAGTTATGCGGCACAAGCGCAGCTAGCGGGCGGTGAAGGGGGCGAATGAGGCGCTCTTGCCGAAGTAGATGCGGAGCGTGCATTTGTCACCGACGTGGGCGAACGCCACTTCGAGTTCATCGGCGGCTTGGCCTACTTCGTCCGTCTCCATAGGCGCGCGGGCGACATCCTGTTTTTCATCGTAGGCGGAGCCTGGGGTAACGTTTTTGTTGATCGCGAGAGACCATTTGTCCCGGGCGGGAATGGGATAAACGGTATAGGCGCCGACGGGAATGGTAGAACCTCCAAAGCCGAGCTGGGCTTCGGTGAAGAGCGTCATCGGCATGCCGCCGGGAGTCCAGGGCTTCCCGTTGGAAAGTTTGTCGTGCTTGGCAGTGACCGGATTGTAGCGAATGTAGACTTGGCGTCCATCATCGAGGTTACAACTGGCGGTGGACGATGGCTCGGCTTGCTGCGCCTGCTGGGCGCTACAGGCGGCAGCGAGCAAGAATAGAACAGCCACAACGAAGTGAACACGGAACATGGCAGAACCCCTCCGGGGCAGAAGTGTAACGCCTAAATGAGCCGAGGGGAAGGGGTTTTGAAGGCTGTTCCTGGATGGAAGGAATTTGCATTCCTGTCTGCACTGAGAGCGGGCTGGCGAACGCCCGCCGGGACAGGGCCGGAAGGTCCCGGTCGTCGCTGGTCTTGGGTGACCTACTCAGGGCGCTGGGCGGTTGCTACCGTGGCTTTGCCAGTATGGATTGGCTCGTACTGAGCAAGGACGGGAGCAATGTCGAAGGCAGGAAAGCTAAGAATTCTTTACGGCGAAGGGGATGCGGAGGCGCAGGCGGCCCCCGCTGAGGCGTTTGAGAAAGCCGGCCATCTGGTGCAAAAGGCCCTGGGGCGCAAGGCGGTTGTAGAGGCGCTACAAAAGGGCGTGTTCGATTTGGTGGTGTTAGGACCAAGCCTGACGCGCAATGACCGGCATCATCTGCCGTACATGGTGAAGAAATCACAGGCAGAGGCTGCGGTGCTGGTAATGCACGCGGATGGAAGCCGGCATCCGCATGTGGATGGATGCACCGATACGGGCGCAAGCGTGGAGAATGTGCTGGCGCGAATTGAATCAATGAAGATCGCCCCGACGATGGCTGCGGGAGCGGCCGCGGGGCGGTAGGTTCTCAGTTCTCAGTGTTGGACGGGCGGCCTTTGCGGGCCGCCTTTGTTTTTTTTGCGTGACAACATGCGCGAGAAGTTTGTCCACAGGGAGGTAAATGCGAATCTCGCGGAGCAAGAATCTTGGGAGTTACTGGGTGGGAGAAAAGCGAAGTTGTTATCCGGTTCGACAGCGCTAGCACGGGCTGCGGTTAAGAGAGTGGAATTTCCAGGCGGAGCGCTATTGATAAAGAATCCAGGAATCAATTGGGTAATAGTGGAATAGCGAGTGTTTCTGTGCATAAGCTGTGCATCCAAAAAGAGCTGCGGGTGCGGCTTTTGGGTTTGTGAAGTGGGTCTGAGAGGGCATTTGTCGGGGGGATATCCCTCCGACAAGAGTGAGGCCGAGATTAGATTTATCTCTTGCAGCAAGCGGCCCCGGCGGCCGGACAGCGAAGGAGGAGCGGCCGAATTGGCCGCCCCTTTTATCTATTGGGGAGAGTTAGTTACGCAGCTCGTCCAATGACAGGCTGCGTGCAGTGGGAGCAACGGCGGGCGTCGATGGGAATCTCGCTGAGGCATTCGGGGCACTTTTTGGTGGTGGGAGCGGCGGGCTTGTCGTTGCGGTGCATGCGGGCGATCAGTGCGTTGACCGGGAGAACCACGAAAAAGTACACCGCGGCTGCGATCAGGATGAATGAGATGCAAGCGTTGATGAAATTGTCGAGCGGAAACGCGACGCCGCGCGCCGTGAACTGCAGCGTCGAGAACTTTTCCCCGCCGCCCGTAGCCAGCTTGATCAGCGGATTCAGAAAAGCCGAGGTGAGCCCTCCCACCACGCCCGCAAAAGCCGCGCCAATCACCACGCCCACGGCCATATCCACAACATTTCCCCGCAGGATGAATTTCTTGAAACCGTCGAGCATGGGTATCTCCTTCCAAACCAAAGTGGCCGCTAATCTATGACAGCGGGGGCGGAAGGTCAAGAGCGACGGAGAATTCGACGTGTCCTTAGTTTGCCGCTTTGACGAAGCAAAGGCAGTCGAGCTTTGCTCGACCGGACAGCCCCCTCGGCAAGCTCAGGGCAGGCTTGGGCGGCTGTCTCTACATGTGCTCAGATCCGCATCGGCATGACAATATAGCGGTACTTGTAGTCGTCGCCTTCGGCGGGGCGGAGCTGGCCGGCGGATTGGGAATCTTTTAGTTCGAGGCGGACTTCGTCGCTGCCGGCGGCTTTGAGGAAATCGACGAGGTAGAGGGCGTTGAAGCCGATGGTGAGAGTTTCGCCGTCGTAGGGGGCTTCGATGGAATCCTCGGACTCGCCGGCTTCGGTGGAAGACGCGGAGATTTTTACTTCGCCTTTTTCCAGCTTCAGGCGGACCGCGCGGGAACGTTCGTCGGCGAACTGGGCTACGCGGAGGATTGCCGAGTTCAGGTCAGAACTGTTCAACGTGATGCTCTTGCTGTTGTCCTTGGGCAGGACGGCTTCGAAGTTGGGAAACTGCCCGGTAAGCTGGCGCGAAGTGAGCAAGCGGGATCCGATGCGGAAGAAGAGAGTGGAATCGTCTTTGGCGAACTCTACGGTTTCGGCGTCGTTGGAATCGAGCAAGGACTTAAGCTCATCCATCGCTTTTTTTGGAACCAGAGTTTTCATCTCGCCGGAGACGCCTTCGAATTTTTCGCCACTGCGCTCACAATGGGCCAAGCGGTGACCATCCGTGGCGACCATGGTGATCGATTCCGGCTTCAACAGCATAAGTGCGCCGTTCAGCGTGTAACGGGATTCTTCACTGGAGATGGCGAAACCGGTACGAGCAATCAGGCCGCGCAATACCTGGTCCGGAATTTTGATCGCGCCGCTGGTCGGAAATGCCGGCAGGCTGGGGAAGTTTGATTTCGCCATGCCGACCATCTTGGTGTTGGAACGACCGCAGCGGATGCTGACCCAGTAATTATCCAGAAGTTTGATGGCGATATCGGCGTCGGGCAGGAGCTTTACGTAGTCGTGCAGTTTGCGAGCGGGAATGGTGCACGAGCCTTCCTTTTTGACTTTGGCATTGCACGAAGTGCGCAGGCTGAGATCGAGGTCAGTAGCGGTAAGCGATAACTTTCCCTCGGCCGCTTCAAATAAATAGTTGGAGAGAATGGGAATGGTGGTCTTGCGCTCGACCACACCCTGCATCGCAGTCAACTCCCGCAGCAACTCTGCTTTGCTGACCGTGATCTCCATGGTTCCAACCGCCGCACCTGCAGAAACGACTGCTTCCACCGGCATAGACTTTGTCTCCCCTGCCGCGTGCTACTTTTAGTACTACCCTTATATCAAATACAAAACCTATAAAACCAGTAGTAACAGTAGGCGCGTCGGAGAAGTGGAAAACTTTATGAAGCGGCCTATTGTCAAGGCTTTGGGGACTGACCCTTTGTGTGAGAAATCGGTCCCAACCCTGGCGGAGACCCTACGAGAAGATTTCCGCTTTTAGGATTTCGTCTGATCCTTGCACCGTTTCCACAGCGCATTCACAGACCAAAACAAGGAAGACTGCGCTGCACGGTGCAAAACTCAAAAATTACCGCGTTCATCCGCCTAAATGCTCAGTCAATTTATTGAGCAGCCTGTTTAAATCTTTGTCGCTCTTGCGAACCTCTTCAATTTTATCGACCGAGTGCAGAACGGTGGTGTGATGTTTTCCCCCGAACTGGCGCCCGATTTCAGGCAGCGACGCTTCCGTCATATGCTTGGCGAGATACATTGCGATCTGGCGAGGATAGACGATGGCGCGCGAGTTGTCTTTAGCTTTGATCTCCACCAGGCGAAGGCCGAATTGCTCGGCGACCATTTTCTGAATGGACTCGATGGTGACTTTGCGAGCTTGCGAGTCGATGAAATTTTTCAATACCTGCTGGGCGTAGGGCAGCGTAATCTCGGCGCCGATCAACGATGAATGGGCGACCAGGCGAATGAGCGCACCTTCCAACTCGCGTACGTTGGAGCGAATATTTTGCGCGACGTAGAGCGCCACGTCCGTGGGTAGCGTTACTTTTTCCTGTTCGGCTTTCTTTTGCAGGATCGCGACTTTGGTTTCCAGATCGGGAGGCTGAATGTCGGCAATCAATCCCCACTCGAAGCGGCTGCGCAGACGGTCTTCGATCTCGGCTAATTCTTTTGGAGAGCGATCGCTGGCGATCACGATCTGCTTCATGGTATCGTGCAGGGCGTTGAAGGTGTGGAAGAACTCTTCCTGAGTGCGCTCCTTGCCGGCGAGGAACTGGATGTCATCGACCAGAAGGACATCGACGCCGCGGAACTTATCGCGGAAGCTGGTCATCTTGTCGTAGCGCAGCGAGTTGATCATGTCATTGGTGAACTTCTCGCTGGATACGTAGCAAATGGCGGCCTGGGGCTGGCGGCGCTTCACTTCGTGTCCGATGGCCTGCATCAGGTGGGTCTTGCCCATGCCCACGCCGCCGTAAAGGAAGAGCGGGTTATAGGCTTTGGAAGGACGCTCGGCAACGGCCTGGCATGCGGCATGCGCGAACTGGTTTCCCGAGCCGATGACAAAAGCATCGAAGGTGTAGCGCGGATTCAACTGAGCGGCGCCATCCCAATCGAAGCGGGCCTGGGAAGGGGCATTCGCAACCCCAGGAGCAGAAAGCCCGCCGTTGTGGCGGACGGCGGTGGCGGCCGGATCGTCCTCAGGGGTAACGAACTTTACGTCGTTGAACTCAAGGCCCAGGTTGTCGATGGCTTCCAAGATGAGATCGGCGTATTTGTCGCCGGCGTGGCGAAACTCCGCCGTGGGCACGCGCACGAACAAAATTCCGCCGCTGGCGTGGCTGTATCGTGTGGGCTTCAACCAGGTATCGTAGGAATGCCGATTGATCTTTTTTTCCAGCGCGTCCAGAATGCGCATCCACGGATTGGGGGAAAGTGTTGTACCGGTAACTGACATAATTTATGAAATACCTGCCGCGGCGTCCCGGCGGCTGGCTGAGGGCGCCTGTCAAAAAATGCGTTTAACCTACTCGCTGATGGAACAGCTAAGTGTACTGCGGAATGCGCCCCGAGTACTGTGCGCGGTTGTCATGTGAAAGAGATTTTCTTAAACTCGAACAGTGCCGCATGGTAGCACGAAATTTTTTTCGTCGCACGAAAATCTTGAGCGAAATTTTCGATGCGCATACTCATTCAGAACGCGAAGAGGTGCGGGTGTCAAGTGGCGAGGATGTAACTGCAACGAGGGCAGTGCAAAGGATTGAGAGTCGTGTGAAGAAAGCGCTGCGGAATTCCCCCGTTCGATCGCGAAAGAGGAGCGTTCCCCCGGAGCTGAGATTCGAGTAGCCAGCTCCACACACGAGCAAAGGCAACCAATGTTGACATGTGTATGACATGAAAGTATGCTTTGAACATGTCCAAAATGATCCAGCTTCGCAATGTACCCGATGCCCTACATCGTGGCCTGAAAGCTCGCGCTGCCACGGCAGGTATGTCACTTTCGGACTATCTGTTAGCGGAGATCAAGGAAATCGCGGAGAAGCCAACGCTCGCAGAATTGCGGGAGCGGCTGCACAAACGTAAGCCGATTTCAGCTCGGATCGATACCGCTCAATTGGTGCGAGAAGAGCGCGAGGCGCGATGATCGTCCTGGATGCGTCGGCCGCTGTTGACTGGCTTCTTCAGACATCTGCGGGCCAGAGCATCGAGAAGCGAATTTATTCGCGTAACGAAACGCTACACGCGCCCCACCTCCTAGATCTCGAGGTCACGCAGGTACTAAGGCGTCTCGCAAGGCAACGAGTGATCCCGGTACTTCGTGCTGACGAGGCGATCCGCGATCTGCTGGATCTTCGTATTACTCGGTATCCTCATCTCGTGCTCCTGCCACGAATTTGGCAACTGCGTCACAATCTTTCTGCCTACGATGCTGCCTACATTGTGCTTGCCGAAAAACTCGGAGCTGCACTAGTTACACGGGATGGTCGACTCGCTTCTGCCTCGGGCCATGCCGCAGCCATCGAGCTCTTCTAATCCGACGGATCGCATCACTCACCCACTGATCGTCGATAATTTCGGGCGAGGTACAACTCGCGCCGAGGCCCTGATTCCTTACCACAGCGGATTCATCTGCGTCTTCTGAAAGCAGGTTGTCACACGAGCACGGCTTTTGCACGGCCTTTGCCCTGGTGGCACTGCGTCATTTATACTCATCGTTTGCCCTAACACTGTCGACGGAATCAGGAGCAGCTATTTTTCATGCCCAAGCGTACGTTCCAACCTAACCGGCGCAAGCGAAGCAAGAAGCATGGGTTTCGCACGCGCATGAAGACCCAAGGCGGCAAGAAGGTAATATCCCGCCGCCGCGCCAAAGGGCGGAAGCGGGTATCGGTAAAGCCCGGATTCCGCGAGTAGTTTTTTCGGTGCCGCTCCCATCCACAGTCGAGATACTCGGTTGCTTTTCGCAGCGCGAGGGCATGATGGCGGATGCCGCGCTGGAGGCTCGACCGGTGACCATGCCAGCACAGAAGGCAGGACGATTCCCGCGCACGGCACGGCTTCTGCGCCATAAGGACTTCGAGCGCGTCTATAAGCAGGGACGGCGGCACTTTTCCGCGTCGATGACAGTTTTCTACTGGCCACGCCCGGAGGCGGCCCTCGATGAGCGGGTCGGCGGGCGTGCAAAAAAAACCCCGGCGAAGACGCCCGCGCTGCTAGGGCTGCGGGTGGGATTTACGGTGGGGCGAGTCCTGGGCGGTGCGGTCGAGCGAAATCGCATCAAGCGGCGCATGCGGGAAGCGGTTCGCATGACGCGTCCGGTTGCAGGGGTTGCGGCGGACGTGGTGATCAATCCGAAGAAGGCGCTGCTGACCGCCGATTTTTGCGATGTGCTGAACGAGGTGAGGCGCGCCTTCGCGGTGATCGAGGAGAAGTTGTCACGGCGGGCGACAACCGAAAGATCGAGCGCAGGAGGCTGATGTCCCGAGTCTAATGGGGAAGAGCGCCCAATTCGTTACCCTGCAATTGTTGCGGGCTTACCGGTGGGCCATCTCGCCCATGTTCCCTCCGGCGTGCCGCTACGTGCCGACCTGCTCGGAATACGCCACGGAAGCGGTGGAGCGCTACGGCGCGTTGCGCGGGGGATGGATGGCTTTATGCCGTTTGTTACGCTGCCATCCGTTGGCGCGGTCGGGCTATGACCCGGTAGTGCGAAGGCGAGCAGAAGATCACGCGCTGGAGAATCAGTCCCTGGAGAATCATTCTATGGACGATCGAGCCCTGGAGAAGTGCGGCGCATGTGCGCCAAGAATTTGAGGCGATAACCTAACTTTGGCAGACTTTCAAAATCCCCAACAAGAACCCGGCGCGGAGAAGCGGCTTCTCCTCGTCTTTCTTTTGACCTTCGTGGTTCTCATCATTTTCCAGCCGCTGCTGAAAAAGTACATGCCGCAAGCGCCGGCGCCGCAAAAAGAAGTTGTTGTGCCCCAGCCAAATGCGCCAGCTTCGGCGGTTGCGGGGACCTCGCCGGTTTCATCCGCTCCGTCCTCGAGCGCTCCCGCCCCTACCGTAAGCAAGCAGGACTCATCCGAAGCGGAAACGGTTATCGAGAGTGATCTCTACAAAATCACCTTCACCAATCGCGGCGCGCAGGTGAAATCGTGGATCCTGAAGAAATTCAATAACGATGCGCAGAACGGGCCGCTTGATCTGGTGAATCCTGGCGTGGCGCAGAAGTATGGTTATCCGCTATCGCTGTGGAGTTACGATGAAACGCTGCGCAACAAGCTGAACTCAGTTCTTTATGTTGCGTCGAACGAAGGCCAGATCAGCGCGCCGGCCGCTGTCACCTTTGAGTACGCCGATCAAGATGTTGTGGTTCGCAAAACTTTCCATTTCGATGACACCTATGTTCTGAACGTCGATACCTTGGTTGCTTACAAAGGAAGCGAGATTTTTGCCGCGCCTGCGTGGCCTTCGGGATTCGGCGACCAGCTCACGCCGGCCTCCTACGTCGCCGCCCGAATCGACTACCACAACGACGCGTCCACCGAACGCAGCGGCTATGTTTTCTTTCCCAATTACATTACGCGTCTTGCGATCAAAAACATCAGCGATGGCAACACCATCCGAGGTCCTTTTGAATGGGGAGGACCCGGCGATCAATACTTCACGGCGATTTTTATCCCGAACGATCCTGGCACTGCCGCCATGGTCGCGTTGCGAAAGCCGACGGAGGTGCCACAGAAGGCTGGCTCCAACGAGACTTCTAAAGTCGACATCCTGGGTGCGGCGGTGGGCGACCTTCGCGGCGCAACCACGGAGCGTATGTTCGTCGGCCCGAAGGAATTGGCCGCGTTGGAAGCGGTGACGGTGCCGTCGGTCAGGAATGGCGAGCCCGACCTGCGCGGCACGGTGGACTACGGATGGTGGGGGCTGATTTCGCGGCCGCTGTTTCTGTGGCTGAAGTGGACTTACAAACATGTCTATCCCAACTGGGGATGGGCGATCGTGATTCAGACGCTGATCATTACGATTGCGCTGCTGCCGTTGCGGATCACGCAGATGAAGTCGATGTTGAAGATGCAGCGCATCGCGCCGCAGATCAAGTCCATCCAGGAAAAATATAAGAAGTACAGCCTGCGCGATCCGCGCAAGGCGGCGATGAACGAGGAGATCAGCGGGCTGTATAAAAAAGAGGGCGTGAATCCGGCGGGCGGCTGCCTGCCGATGCTGATTCAGTTCCCTTTTTTGATTGCATATTACCGGATGCTGGGAGTTGCACTCGACCTGCGTCACGCGCACTGGATGTGGATCAGCGATTTGTCGGCACGGGACCCTTATTTTATTCTGCCAATCATGATGGTGGTCAGCATGTTTGCCATGCAGCGCATGACGCCACAGGCCGGCATGGATCCGGCGCAACAAAGAATGATGAACTGGATGATGCCGTTGATGATGGGCTTCATCTTCTTCAACCTGCAGGCGGGATTGAATCTTTATTACGCCGAGACCAATCTGATTTCGATTGCGCAGCAGGCCATCATGAACCGAACCAAGCTGGGCCGCGAAATGCGCGAGATGATGGAAAAGCGCGCGAGGAAGAAAGAGAAGTGAGTTTCTTAAAGAGCGGTTCTTGAAAAGCCAAAGACCGCAGATCTAAAGAGCCAAGATCAAGAGCTTTCTATGGATAAAGTTGCTGCTGCGAATAGAATCAACGAATTTCTCCAGGCCGTGGTCGGTCAGGGTGGCCTTCATCTGAAGTACCGCATTGTGGTGGATCCTCCGGTGCTGAGCGAATGGGAAAAGCCCGAGATCTTTGTTGACTTCTCGGGCCCGGATTCCACCCTGCTGCTGGATCGCGGCGGGGAACTTCTGCGAGCGCTGGAACTGCTGGCATTCGAAATTTTGCGGTTGCCTTCGGGAGAGCATGAAAAGCTGGCATTCGACTGCAAGAATCAGCGGTCTCTGCGGTTGCAGGAATTGCGTATGGCGGCGAGCGTGGCCGCCGAAAAAGTTCGGCAGACGGGCACGCCGTTCCACTTCGCTTCGATGTCTTCGCGGGAGCGGCGCATGGTGCACCTTGCGTTGCGCGATGAAGCCGATCTGCGCACGGAGAGCGACGGCGAAGGGCGCGACCGGTGCGTGGTGCTCTATCCGGCGGACTACAAACCCGCGGGTGGGAGAACGGCCCGGCGCACGCTGCCGTAATATTTGCGATAATCTGCGGTGGCGACTTCCCTCCTGTAACATTGGCACGATGGATTCTATTGCTGATTTCGTCCGGGGCCGTCTTGCGTGCACGGTCGTTATGCTTTTGCTGGCTCCGGTGAGTCGGGCTCAACAGACCGGACAATCGCCTTCTTCCAGCAACTCTTCCTCCACAACGCATGCCCGGAAGCCAGCACTGACAGCCCGTTTGGACGAAGGGTCTGTGACGAACGGCGTTTACAGGAACCAGAGTTTGGGTTTTACCTGCAAGATTCCCTCGGCGTGGGTGTTGCGAACGGAAGAGTTGAATGCGCGGGAGGATGACGGCGCCAAGCCGGATGGAGGCAAGGCAGCGGCGGATACGGGCAAGGAGAAAGAGGGGCGGGTATTGCTGGCGGCGTTTTCGCGGCCGCCACAGGCGCGGGGCGAGGATGTGAACTCATCGATTCTGATTGCGGCGGAGAGTGAGGCGGCGTATCCCGGGTTGAAAGAGGCGGCGCAATACTTTGGTCCGGTGACAGAGGTGGCCCAGGCTCAGGGCTTCGAGGTGATCAATGAGCCTTACGAATTTGTCGTGGGAACCAAGGCCACGGCGCGGGGAGATTTTCAAAAAGATGTGGGCACGCGAGTGATGTGGCAGTCGACGCTGGTGATGCTGGCGCGCGGGTATGTGGTGTCGCTTACATTTATCGGTGGGACCGAAGACGAGGTGGAAGAGTTGATTGACGGGTTGAGTTTTAGCGCGGGGCCAAACCATAACGCCAAACCGTAATGATGGAAGGTATTGATCCCGCCGCATGAAGCTCAAATTGCCTGAAGGTTCGTTTAAAGCGTTTCTCTTTGACTGCGACGGCACGATTGCCGACTCGATGCCGTTGCATTACAAGGCGTGGAAGCAGGCGCTGGCAGAGTGGAATTGCGAACTTCATAAAGAGCTCTTCTACGCCTGGGGCGGCATGCCAGTCGTCGAGATCATATCCACGCTCAATAAAAAACATGGGCTGAGTATGCCGGTGGAGGCTGTGTCGTCGCGAAAAGAGCATCTTTATTTCGAATTGCTCAACGAGCTCAAGGCTGTGCCCGAGGTCCTGGAGCATATTCGAGCCGAGCACGGGCGGATTCCGTTCGCCGTGGTTTCGGGAAGCACAAGGGAATCGGTGACGGCATCTCTGGTTGCGCTCGGACTGCTCGATCGATTCGACACGATGGTCTGCGCGGGAGACTACAAGAAGAGCAAGCCTGATGCAGAAGCGTTTCTGCTCGCCGCCTCCAGGCTGGGAGTAGCGCCGGCAGAGTGTCTGGTATTCGAAGATACAGAGATGGGCATAGAGGCCGCAAGAGCGGCGGGGATGGCGTGGGTGAAAGTCCCTCTCCCGTGGGAGCGCGGATAATAGAGCGATCCTCCCCGACAGTCAGAAGCAGGTTCCTCGACTTACCGCCGCGGCCGCTCCGGGCAGCGCTCGGAATGACAGGTCTTGGCAGTGGGCCAGGAGAAAATCAGTCCAAGGGCTCGGGCTCCAGGGCGATGTTGGTTTCACCGGCTGCTTTCTTTGCGGCGTATTTTTTCATCCAAGCTTCCCAGCTCTTGCCGGCGGCGGTGTCGCGTCCAGTGAAGGCGAGGGCGGCGATGTCAGCGTAGGAGATGGAGATTTTTTCGTGGGCGCTTTTCGGCAAGAGCCGAACCACGGAATCTTTCAGTGTGGCGGCGGTACGGCGGTCGAATAGATAGCCTTCGATCTTGCTGCCGTCCTTGCCGGTGATGGTGACGTCGCCGCGGTAGTCAAAGGCTTTCTCAAGGGCGCCGCGGATTTCTTCTTCGCTGGCGAGTTGGGGGATCCAGCCTTCGAGATTCTCGTGGGCGGTGCCGGGTGCGACTTCGAGAGAGTCGGGATTCGTGGCCGCGTGCGGCACGGCTTGCGCGGCTTCGTGATCGACGTGGCCGGATTCTTTGCCTGTCATAGTTCTCGCGACTCCGAAGAATCAAACACAGAGGACGCAGAGGTCACAGAGGAAAATCTTTGGCGCTATGCACGAGTTTCCTGTAAAGAGTCGTTTGTGGGGGCGATCTGCACCAACGGATGTACCGGAGCTTGGGGTTCGTCCAACAAGCGAAGCGCTTCTTTATCGCGATAACCGGTGAACAGTGTCGCCTTTACCGTGGCCAGGAATCCGCTGAGCGAGCTGAAGGTGGCATTCACTGCGGAAGCTTCGTAGCCGCTGTGGACCATGCAATTGGCGCAGGCCGGATTGCCGGACTCGGTGCCGTAGTTGCTCCAGTTCGTGGTTGAAAGTAGTTCAGCGAAAGTTTCCGCGTAGCCATCCTGAAGCAGGTAGCAGGGCTTCTGCCAACCGAAAATATTGTACGTGGGCATGCCCCACGGGGTGCAGGGGTAAGTGCGCTTGCCCATCAGAAATTCCAAAAAAAGCGGCGAGAGATTGAAGCGCCAATTCTTCTTGCGATTCGACAAGATGGCACGGAACATTCGGCGAGTGCGGGCGCGGCCGAGGAAATGTTTTTGGTCCGGAGCTTTATCGTAAGAATAGCCGGGCGAGAGCATCATGCCTTCGAGACCGAGCTCCATCATGTCGTCGAAGAAGGCGCGAACGGATTTAGGATCGGCGCCATCGAACAAAGTGGTGTTGGTGGTGACGCGGAAGCCGCGGCTGAGGGCTTCTTTGATGGCGTCGACGGCGATGTCGTATCCGCCTTCGCGACAGACGGCTAAGTCGTGCTCCTCGCGCTGGCCATCGAGGTGAACGCTGAAGGTCAGATACTTGCTCGGCTTGAAGAGTTGAATCTTTTCCTTCAGCAGCAGGGCGTTGGTACAGAGATAAATATATTTCTTGCGCGCGACCAGGCCTTCGACGATCTCGCCGATCTGGGCGTGCATGAGCGGTTCGCCGCCAGGGATGGAGACCATGGGAGCGCCGCATTCGTCGACGGCGCGGAAACATTCTTCTGGAGTGAGGTCGGTTTTGAGAACGTGCGCGGGGTATTGAATCTTGCCGCATCCGGCGCAGGCGAGATTGCAGCGGAACAAGGGCTCGAGCATAAGCACGAGCGGGTACTGCTTGCGACCGGCGAGCTTTTGCCGAAACACATAGCTCGACACGGTCCACATCTGGGATACGGGGACAGCCATTATTGGTGGGTGGCTCCTAGCGCTAGTTTATCAGGATCAGGTGGTTAGATGGTGTAGAAGCGCGAGAAGGTGCCGGAAGACGAAACCTTTGGCCGCGCGAACCTTGCCTCCGGCGAGGGGTGCCAAAAGGGGTCAGTACGACCGGCTTTCGGTTGACGGCAAGGGACGTTTATCGACGCGGTTCGCCCGTGGATCGGGGGCTCCCGGAAGCCGTTTCCGTGGTATAATTGATCAGTCGCAAAACGAACGTAAGTACACGAAATTTCAATCACTTGAGGTCAGTTTCGCGGCCCTGGAACGGGCCAGTGTAAATGTGATTCTGCGAGTCGGTTTGAAGTCTCGACTGACCGAAGTTTGCGTCACAAATCGGGCATGCTCCACGGAGCTGAATGGCCACCAAAGAAATCAGTACTCCCATCGTCGAAACCAAAACAAAAAACGGAATCGTGACTCCGATCGCCGGAAATAATGGCGGCGGCAAGAACGACTATAACGCCGACTCGATCAAAGTGCTCGGCGGGATGGAAGCGGTGCGCAAGCGTCCCGCGATGTACATCGGATCGACCGGCGATCTGGGGCTGCACCACCTGGTGTATGAAGTGGTGGACAACTCAGTCGACGAAGCGCTGGCGGGTTTCGCGACCAGGATTGAAGTCACGATCCACATCGACAACAGCATCACCGTCACGGACGACGGGCGCGGTATTCCCGTGGATGACATGGTGATTGACGGTGAAAAAATTTCGGCGGCGCAAGTGGTGATGACCACGCTGCATGCCGGAGGAAAATTTGATTCGTCCACTTATAAGGTGTCGGGCGGATTGCACGGCGTGGGTGTTTCGTGCGTCAACGCGTTGAGCGAAGAACTTGAACTGGAAATCTGGCGCGATGGCGCGACCTGGGAGCAGACCTACTCCAAGGGCGAAGCCACCAGCAAGATGAAGAAGGCGGGAGCGGCCAAGCGGCGCGGGACGAAAGTGCACTTCCTGCCGGACAGAACTATTTTCACCGCGACGGAATACAACTACGATACTTTGGCGCAGCGGCTGCGCGAATTGGCGTTCTTGAATAAGGGCCTGCTGATCACGCTCACGGACGAGCGGGCGACGGATGCAAAGACCGGCGAGGCCAAACATTCAGAGTTCAAGTACAACGGCGGCATCGCGGAATTCATCAAGCATTTGAACCGCGGCAAGCAGGTGCTGCACGACAAGCCGATCTACATGGAAGCGGAGCGCAGCGGCGTGGCCATGGAGATTGGGCTGCAGTACAACGACGGTTATTCGGAGTCGGTGTTCAGCTTCGCAAATAATATCAACACGGTGGATGGCGGCACGCATCTTTCGGGCTTCCGCATGGCATTGACGCGGACGATTAATTATGCCGGACAGCAGATGGGGTTGTTCAAGGATGTAAAGGAAAATCTGACGGGCGACGATGTGCGCGAAGGTCTGGTGGCGGTGATCAGCGTGAAGCTGTCGCAGCCGCAGTTTGAAGGGCAGACCAAGGGCAAGCTGAATTCCGATATTGCCGGAATCGTGCAGGCGTTTATCAACGAGCGGCTGGGGGCGTTCTTCGAGCAGAACGCAACCGTGGCGCGGAAGATTATTAACAAGGCAGTGGACGCGGCGCGGGCGCGCGAGGCGGCGCGCAAGGCGCGCGATTTGACACGGCGTAAGGGAGCGCTCGATTCGGGTGGGCTGCCAGGCAAGCTGGCGGATTGTTCGGAGCGCGATCCGAACCGGTGCGAATTGTTTTTGGTTGAGGGCGAGTCGGCAGGGGGGACGGCGAAGCAGGGTCGGGACCGGCGCTTCCAGGCGATCCTTCCGCTCAAAGGAAAAATTCTCAACGTAGAAAAAGCCCGCTACGACAAGATGCTGGCGCACGAGGAAATTCGCGCCATGATCACCGCGCTGGGCACGGGCATTGCCAAGGACGATTTCGATCCGACGAAGGTGCGCTACGGCAAAATCATTTTGATGACCGACGCCGACGTGGACGGATCGCACATCCGCACCCTGCTGCTGACGTTTTTCTTCCGGCACATGCAGGAGCTGATCAAGCGCGGAAATGTTTTTATTGCGCAGCCGCCGCTGTATTCGATCAAGAAGGGCAAGTCGATTCAGTACATCAAGGACGACGATGCTTTCGACAAGGTGACGCTGAAGCGGGGGGCGGATGGGGTGACCGTGCGCTACGGCGAGGGCGCGGCCAAGCTGGAGGGCGCGAACCTGATGCGCTTTATGAGCGTGCTGAAGGAGTATCTCAACTTCTTCGACAAAGTAAACAAGCGGTTGCGCGACGAGAGCGTCACTGAGTTGCTGCCCAAGCTTGATTTCTCGAAGCATGCGGATTTCGAGGGCGACAAGAAGGCGCCACCTAAGAAGATTGAGAAGCTGGAAAAAGAATTGAAGAAGCTCGAGAAAGACCGCAAGTTCAAGAGTGTGGAAGCGGTGTTTGACGAAGAGCACAACCTGTGGGAAGTGAAGATCGTGAGTTCCCAAGGGTCAGAGCACGTGATTAACTGGGAGCTGGCGTCCAGCGCGGAGTGCCGGCAGCTGATTTCGAAGTTCAAGCAGATCGAGCCGTATCTGGAGCCGCCGTTTGTGGTGGAAGCGGTGGTCAAGGCTGGCGCGGCGAGCGGCATCGGCGACGAAGCTGGGGAAGAAGACGGCGCGGACGCGGCTGAGTCCGATGGAAAGGCGGAAAAGAAATCCGCCAAGGTTGCGCCGAAAACCCGCGCGGTGATCGAGCCGGTGGAGAAGGCGACGGCACGCGAGCTTTTCGAATATGTGAAGAAAGAAGGCAGCCGCGGCTACGACGTGCAACGCTACAAAGGTCTGGGTGAGATGACGGCTCCGCAGTTGTGGGAGACGACCATGGACCCGGAGCGGCGTACTTTGCTTTCGGTGAAGCTGGAGGACATTGCGGAGTGCGAGACGATCTTCACTACGCTGATGGGCGAGGACGTGGAAGCGCGGCGGAAGTTCATTGAAGAGAATGCGCTGGATGTGAAGAATCTGGATATTTAGCCTGCGCACCGCACGACGGAAAAGGCTGCGGGAAAAGTTGTTCTCGTGGCACGAACAACAACCACGGGGCCGAAGCCCGACAGATTCTCAACGGCTCGGAATCACGTAACCCGCGACCTCGACAACTCCCGCCGCTCTTGCTAAGCAGGTCCCAAGCCTCCTTGTACCATTCGCGCTCGTACCCCCCTCGTCCTCGGGGGCACGACCGGAAACCGCATGAGACTTTTTCTTGGGTCTCGGCCCAGCCGCACCGACGCCGGAATCAGATACCACACGTTCACTCACCCCGCAACACTCTCCAGCTTCATTGTTCTGTCCCTACGCGAGTTACTTCAGGCCTTCCACCAGATACAGATCCGCGAGCATGCGGTGATAGCCGAAGACGCAGGTCTTGGCGTCGGGGGTCATGTAGATGGGGCCGATGTTTTCGACACCTGCTGGATCGCCGGGCATAAGTTCTTTCCAGAGGGCACGCTGTCCGGTTTTCACGTCGAGGCGGTAGACGCGGGCGGGCAATTCGCCCGGCTGATAAATGTAGAGAGAACGGCCGTCGGCGGCCCAGGTGATGGGTTGTTCTCCTTGGTTGATGCCTCCGATGAGTTGAGGATCGCCGCCGGCGACGGGATATAAATATCCTCTCTGATCGGGGCCGATAGCGGCGATCTGCTGTGCGTCGGGAGAAAGCGCGAAGGCGGTGCCGTTGACGCCTTCTTGCGAGATCACCTGGCTTTTACCCGAGGCGAGATCATAGACATAGAAGCGAACTCCCTTGCCGGGCTCGTCGGCCGAGAACAGGATGCGTTTTCCGTCCGGAAACCAGTGCGCCCAACTGTGGTTGACGTTGTCTTTCGTGAGGTCTCTGGGCTCGCCGGCACCGGTCGGTAAGAGCCTGAACTGCGAGGGCGATTCCTGGGTCTGCGCGATTACCCATTTTGTGTCCGGCGACAGCGCTACGGCGCCGCCTTCGCCAAGCAGTACTGCGGGTGAGCCATCCGTCTTGCGAATGTAGACGGCGTAGGTCAAGCCGCCGGATTTGGAGTAATCCAGAGCGCCGCCACCGCCCTCTTCGTCGAACAGCAGGGTCTTGCCGTCGGCGGAGAGATCGGAAGGATAGGTGTAGTCGAGCCAGGAAAGCTCGTGCTGTTTGGGATCGCTGGCGAAAACTCCGAGCAATTCACGACGCCAGGTGGCGCGAACCAGGAGCACGCGTCCATCCTTGGCGATGTCGAGCAGCATGAGCGCTCCAGGCAGGCGTGCCACGATGCGCTGTTTGCCCTCAAGGGAGGTAGCGTAGAGAGTGCGATCCGTGCCAGATTTGCTGGCGGTGAACCAGATCTCTTTGCCGTCAGGAGACCAGGCCAGACCTTGAATGGTGAACCATTGGCTGGATAGAAATTTTTTGTTCCCTGCCAGGTCGACAATCGCGAGGGAACCGCTGTCGTCGCCCTGGAGGGGATGGTCGGCAAATGCGATCAGGTCGCCTTTGGGCGAGACGCGGGGATGGCCGATCCAGCCGCCGGTCTGATAGAGGGGCTTGCCGATGGGAAACTCGAGGCGATTGCGGCCGCCCATGTCGCGCACCACGGCCAGAGTGTTGCCATCCGGGGCCCAGTCGGCCCACTGGACCTGTTCGAGGATTTCGCGGGGAGCGCCTCCGGATAAGGGAGCGCGCGCCAGCGTGCCCATGCTGACCCAGGCACCGATGGCTTTGCTATTGAGAAGGACTGCCATCTCCGATGTGGAGGAGATCGACATCAATTGGGTGCGGCTGAGGCCCATGGAACGCGACTCGGGAGCTTCGGGACGCGCGGTGAAAACGTCGACCGGATTGCCCTGCCAGGCAGCGCTGTAAAGAATGGTTTGGCCGTCGGGGGCAAAGCGGGCGGAGCGGATACTGCCGCGGCGGAAGGTGAGTTGACGATAGATGGGAGGCTCGGTTGGGGCGGAGGCGAAGAACCGCTTGCCGGCGTAGACGCCCAGACCGGCGGCGATGAGCAGGCCAATGGCCAAGCTAAGCGCCGGGGTAGACTTTTTGCGCTGAACGGGCTCGGCTGCTGAAATAGTCACGCCTGTGGCAGATGAAGGTTGCGTGGTTTCAGCCACGACCGAGGTGCGCGACGAATCGATGGAACGTTTGAGGCGCTTGAGATCGGCACGCAGTTCGGCGGCGGTCTGACAGCGCATGTCACGATCTTTTTCGAGAGCCTTGCTGATAATTTCTTCGAGCTTGAGGGGAAGTTCGGGAACCAGACGAACCGCGGAGGTCGGTTGCCGATTGAGAATAGCCTCGGTGACCACGGCGGAGGTCTCGCCGCGAAAGGGCAGGATGCCGGTGGCCATTTCGTAGAGCACGACGCCAAAGGAGAAGAGATCGGTGCGTCCGTCGAGTTCTTTGCCGCGCAACTGTTCGGGAGACATGTAGGCCACCGTACCGACGGCGGTGCCGGGGCTGGTGAGATCCAAACTGCTGGCATCGGCCAGGGTTTGCGAGTCGCCACTGCTGGGACGCGCGGCGCGCGCAATTTTCGCCAGACCGAAATCGAGAATCTTGGCGTGGCCGCGATCGGTGACGAAGATGTTAGCGGGTTTGATGTCGCGATGGACGATTCCCTTGCTGTGCGCGGCGTCGAGCGCGTCAGCAACTTCGATGGCCAGGGTGAGCAGGCGCTCGAACTCCATCGGTTTGCCATTAATCAGGTGTTTCAGAGTCTCGCCGCTGAGACACTCCATCACGATGAAGAGATGTCCCTCGTGCTGGCCGATTTCGTGGATGGTGCAAATGTTGGGATGATTCAAAGAAGACGCGGCGCGCGCCTCACGGCGGAAGCGTTCGAGAGCTTGAGGATCCTGGGAAGAGTCGTCTGGAAGAAATTTTAGAGCGACAAAGCGGCCGAGTTGCGTGTCTTCCGCTTTATAGACAACTCCCATCCCCCCGCCACCTAGAAGTTCAAGGATGCGGTAGTGAGAGACGGTCTGGCCAATCATAGACGAGTGGGTCTTTCCGGCCTCAATGTCGAAATGCGAGTCGAGACATCTTAGGGGGAATTGGGCTTTGAGTCAATTTTCCGGGTGCACGAGTGCACGAGGAAGAGCTTGTAGGATGGGAACAAATCCGCTCGGCAGGGGCTCTATTCCAGGTAGACGTTGCACTTGGGATGGGTGAAAGGACGACGCCATGACGGTAACCTGGGGCTCGAAGTGGAGGTCGTACTGGATAAGCAGCAAGCTCCTGGAGGTGGGCTGGATGATTACGGCGGCAATCGTGGCAGTGTACGTAGGCGCGATTCTGCCGAATCAGGACGGACGTGGTGTCGCGAGTCAGCGAGGCACAGGCCTCGCGTCGGTCGCCGGCTGGAGCGGAGAACCAGTCATGCTGTGGAAGCAGTCTCGACTCATGAGCTACCTGGGAACGTCCGTGAAGCGCGCGATGGTAGGCGGTGTGGTGGGAGAAGTTCCTGGCGGAATTGCCGAAAGTAAGAATGGCGCCATGCAAGTGAGCGTGATGCATTCCGCCCCGGTCAGCGCGCCCTCGACTCCTGGCGAAACCGCATTGGACCGCAAGATGGTTCGCACCTGCCTACTGGAGATGATTGGGCAGAAGCCCGCTGAGGCGGCAGATAAGATTCGCGGCTTGGCGGAACGGCTCGGCGGATTTCTGGTGAGTTCTGCGGTTCGAGGCGGGCCAGATGCGGCCGGCAGTTCTTTAACCATTCGTGTTCCGGCAGCACGCTTCGAAGAGGTTCGGCAGGAGATTCGCAAGCTAGGATTGCGCATGGAGAGCGAGAGGATTGAAGCCCAGGATGTGACGCGTCAATATGTGGATGACGAAACGAATCTGAACCACTTACGAGCGGAGGAAGCGCAATATCTCGCAATCCTGAAGCAGGCGAAGACGGTGAAGGACATGCTGGAGGTGAGCGAAAAACTCGGCGACGTACGGGGGCAGATCGAACAGCAGCAGGCGGAGTTCAAAGCTCTTGCAAAACAGGTCGAGACCGTCGCAATCGAAATCTCTGTGCGACGGGAGGCGGTGGCACAGGTACCCGGATTGCAATGGAGTCCGCTGTTCCAGCTGAAGGTGGCGCTGCGCGACGGGCTCGACGCCTTGGCGGAGTACACATCAGCGATGACCGCATTTATTTTTTGTCTTCCGGCTGTACTGTTGTGGCTGGGCACAATTATGGGGGGAGCCGCGATGGGATGGAGAGTCTTGCGCTGGTCGGCGCGGATATGCCTCGCGTCGCCCAAGCCTCAAGCAGAACAGAATGTCTAAGGAGAGCTTAATTTAACTGGCAGGATGCGAGGCGGCAGCGATATCTTGCAGCAGGTCGGAGGCCTGCCAGTCGGCGCCGTGATACCACTTGAAAATCTTTCCGTCGGGAGAAATGACGGCGGTGCTGAGGGAGTGGGTGATCGTTCCACCATCTTGCTCGTAGGTCAGAGCGAAATAATTGGCGAATTCTGGTAACTCGGATTGCGGAATCGCGGAGAATTCCCAGTGGGAGAAAAGTGCAGGGTCTTTGCTTCCGGCGCAGGAGAAACCGTACGCCCGCAGAACCTTCGGCGTGTCGTGGGCGGGATCGAAGCTGATGCTGAGCAGATGAGTTTTGCCGTAGCGGGCAGGATCGGCGCGGACTTCGCGGTCGATCGAGGAAAATTCATGGCTGACGCGCGGGCAGAAATCGGGGAACGGGCAGCGGGTGTAGATGAGCGTGAGTAGCAGCGTCTGACCTTGATACTGACGCAGGGAGATGTTCCTGCCATTTTGATTGATCAGATTGAAGTCCGGCACTTCGTCGCCGGGAGCGGGGATGTGGATGCTCGCGGTGGGTTTTCCGGCAGGGGCCGGCGAGTGGGCCGTGACTTTGACATTTTCCAGCCAGTATTTATCGGAGTCGACGACCGCATCGGCGGTGATGGAATCGCCGGGCTGGAGTTGGTCGATCTGAGCAGGCGGCTTAAACGTGTAGCCCATAACCATTTCGTCCATGAAGCCGGCGACGGGTTCGTTGTCGATATTGGCGGTGCCGGCGTTTTTATCCACAGAGACGACTGTGCCTTTGAAGACATAGCGTTTGGCTGAGGACTGAGAGGCGGAGGACTCAGGCTGCGACTTTCCGCGGTTGCAAGCCACGGAAAAAGTTAACAACGCGCACAGGCCGAGCAGGAAAAGATGGCGATGCGAGGCAAATGCTAGGCGAAGTTTGTTGGTTATTTTCAGTGTCATTCTTCTTTGATTATCTCCGATTAAAGATCTTAATTCCGGGTCCTTATTCGTAGTACCAGCCCTGAATGTTTCACTCAGTAGTGGAAGCGATAGCGAAGTTCGACGTAGATTTCGCGCGGGTTGTTCCAGTGATATCCGCCGAAGGTGAGGCTGTTGTCATATTCGACGCGGCGGTTGGCGACATTCAGTGCGGTGAGGGATGCGGTAAAACGTTCGCCGAAATCCTTGCCGACCGAGAGATCGAAAGTTGTGTGCTGCGGCAGATAATTGCCTGGGTAGGGCGCGCCGGGGAAAGCATTGCTGAAGCCGGAACCGTAGTAGACGTTGGTGGAGATATACGCGTGCCGCGGGAGAGTGACGTCACCGCCTACGTTGAGCGTGTTGCGCTGGTCGTGATCGAGTGGAGTCAGGGTGGGAGGTAGCCCGGCCTCGATGAGACCACCGACGATCGAGCCCGCGCCTTCGGCGATCTGGTTGGAGTAGGCGAGGTGGAGTTGCCCGCGGTGGGCGAAACGAGGAGAACGGAGCGTCAGCTCCCATCCGCGAATGAGAGCGTGAGAAACCGCGATGGGAAAGAAGATGCTGGAAGCTCCGATGTTGTTGTGATCGAGGAAATTCTGGACGTCGGTTTTGAAGTTATCGGCGTCGAGAACCCATCCGCGGTAGGGGATGGTCACGCCGAACTGGTGTTCCTCGTCGCGCTCCCCGGGGAGTGTGCCGAATCCCAGGCCTTGCTGCCCGGTGTAATTAATGAGAGCCGGGCCGGAAACAGTCTCAATCGGGGGCGCCTGGTAGTAGTGCCCGTAGAAGGCGCGGAACGTCCAGCGAAGTGTAGGAAGGGTGACGGTCGCGCCGAAGCGAGGCTGGATGGCGGTCTCGTCGACCGGAGGCGCGCTCGCGGTGACGGCGAAATTGCTTTCGGAGAAGCGCGTGGGGCGC